>SDBU01008922.1_pt1 | contig 11322 bp, 11 predicted proteins | sample 2277071 | NCBI WGS metagenome assembly SDBU01 (sample SAMN10397929, study PRJNA504765) | marine sediment metagenome | isolation source: marine sediment core GS08_GC12, 126 cmbsf | place: Arctic Ocean: Gakkel Ridge, Loki's castle | collected 2008 | reverse complement strand
ATCTTTACATACTGGGCATTTAGATACAAGGCCACCTACTGAATACGCATTACCACATTTTGAGCATATCTTAAGATCTTCTTTTCTTGATCCCATGTTGGATTTGTAACCCGTTTCTAAATATAAGATTTAATCTATTGAGGGCGATAAGTGTGGGTTTACTTCTGTCATTATTTTAATTTTACAAAGGAATTATCATAACTTTTTGGGTTGTTTTCGAGTTGGGATTCCACAGTTTTTACATTTAAAATTCATAATTACTCAATTTTTAAAAAAAGAGATTTGATTTTAACGCCTCTTTCTTTTAGAACCTTTTTTTCCGGCTGAAGGTTTAATTTAAGTCTAGCCACACTTTCAAAGCGTGCGTTTTGAAATTGAATTTACAGGTCACCAAAACATAAGATCACTCCACGAAAAAACTATCGAGTTTACAAAAGAATCTCATTTGACTACTAAAGGAGATTGCATATTGGGCGTAAATGCTACGTGTGGGTGTAAAGATATTCCAATTGAAATGAAAAAAATCTTAAAGAATTCTAACACTGTGGTCAGATTCTCAATAAAGGTTAATGATTATTCAATTGAAATTGTTGGTAAAGGTCACAATGACCTTCTCCTAGATGATTTTAATGACATTGTATTGCGAAAAAGTGAATTTATCTGCCCAAGAACATTAGCAATTAGCTGTGACAAATCATCCGTTTCTATCCCACGAGATGTGGTTCAATTGTTAAATGATCCTAACACGAAAGGAACCTTCTTAATTGAGGTTTAGTCTCATTTTCTTTGATTTATGAAAAATTAACACCAAGTTGTTTGAATAATGAGACCCCATCAAATAATAGTAATTTATTCAAAATAATATCAACTATCAGATCCCCTGCTCCAATGCCCAAATTTTTGTTTCGGGGGATTTGATGGATTAAAAAAAATTTTGTTTAGATTTTATAGGATAATTACATTTTAGCTATATGGGTCTTAAAACAAAACTTTTGATTGTATTGCCTTTAGCAATTTTTGCGGTAATCATTTTTGGTTTTGCTGTTTATAATACAGCTTGTAAAAATTCAAATTTTGACTTTTTTGGTTGTTAGAATTATGCCTTTGAATTACAATATATTGTAAAAACGAATTTAGCGAGATTTTCTTAAACAATAAGATTCTATCAAATTAGTGCATAATCATAAAATTGAGTTACCACTCACAAAAATGCCTACTGATGTACAACTAAAAAAACTAAAAGACTACTTTAGGGAAATGCCAGTTGAAGAAGTATTATCAGGTTTAAAATTTGCGAAAAATAGGTGGACTGCAAAAGATGCGGGTGTTCTAAAAGTAGGAAGAAAGAGTATTATCAAAAAAGAGGTGCATTCGGTTACGACGGAACAAGCTCAGTGGCGTTTAAAAAACTGGAAAATGATGATTGCAAATTATCGTAGACGAGGCTATAGCTATCCAACTATTTCTAGAATCAAAAAAATCTTAATTCAAAAAAGTAGAAAAAAATCAAAATAAATATTTCCTTGAAGACATTCATCTCAAAAATTGAGAGTAAATTAGAACTTTGAAAGTATTTTCTAGATGGTGGTTTCTCTCTTTAATGTTTCTTCTTCTTTGAGATCAGTTGGTATCTCTGGTATGCTAGATTTTGTTTGGCCTTCAATGATTTTATGTGCTTCTTCTAAGATTGATAATGTTTCGGAATTAGAAGCATCATTCAAAGCGAGTGAATTGTTGCCATTAACTGTTGAATCTTTCAAGACATCTCCAAGCATGTTAGATAAGTCTTGCATGTAGGCATTAGCTTCTGGCATTATGGCACCAAGTGATGTGCCAAGTCCTTTGATAACTGACATTGCTGGGCTGAGAGTAACTATGACGTCACCTAATTCTGAAACTGTGTTGAGTCTAATCTGAATCTGTTCCATTGCAATTTTTGCACCACCAATCATTCCCCGCATTTTGCGTATTTGATTAAGCTCAATTGCATAAGCTTTGGCATAAGTTTCATTATTAGATCTTTTAGCAGTAACAATTTTATCAAAAACGAAATCATGTTTTTTCTGTAAATTCTCATGAATAGTATCTAATTTTGTAATTTGAAGTTGTAATTTTCTTTGTGCATCATCAATTTTATTTTTTATTGGGGCCTCTGGCCTAATTTTGTCAATTACTTTTTGTGAAAGACCCAATTCATCTCCAGATCTATTCCATTTTATCATTACCTAATTTCCCCTAAGATGCCTTCAAAAATTGGTTTTAAACAAAAATGTATCTAATTGTCATGTAACTTCAGTTACACAACTCTGCGGTTACACAATTAACCAAAAGTAAGCGTGTAGATTTCAAAATCTGGGCCCATTACTATGATCTTTAGTACATGTGAAGCCGCCCTTTCACTGTTAACAATATTGAACAGACCAGATTCTAATGTTATCAATTTGTTACCAGAAACCAAATCTCTACCAGTATATGAACTCGAAATAGGGTCATCATCAAGATAAATCTCTAACTCAGCATAATTTGCTGTTACAATATTTACCTCCTTCGCATGATATGGTACCACAATTAAACCAGTATTGGAAACTAGCTTCATACCACCTTCCTGGTTTTTCCAAGTTCCATCTAAGTAGAAGAAATGCTGTTGTAAATTATTTGGAATAGAGTATGTGACCACTTTTCCAAGATTGAATCCTTCTTCATTGCCAAGTTGATTTCTGCCTTGAGCAAATTTGTATCCAAAATATAATTCTGGAGTTCTAAAAGATGTGTGTTGGAATTCTTCAATATCGACTAATGATTCTGCCGATGCCATTTGAACGCCTAATGCCTGTGCTCTTTCTTCAAGTAACTGTTGAATCACTTTTTCAGTTTCTTTGTAAGAACCTTCACCTATGTGGTCATATCTGACATAGCCTTCATGATCAGCAATATACTTCCTTGGCCAGTATCTATTTTCAAACGCTTTCCAAGTTTCCCAGTCATTATCAAGAACTACGGGGTAAGTTATTCCATACTTGTCTACTGCCATCTCAACATTGTTGACATTTTTTTCGAATTCAAATTCAGGGGAATGAATTCCAATAATTAATAATCCGTCATCAGAATATTTTTCATTCCATTCAGTAACGTATGGTAATGTTCTTACGCAGTTAATGCAACTATACGTCCAAATATCGTATAAGACCACTTTATTTTCCATATCTTTACTCAGTTGCTCTGGCGTAGTATTGAGATAATGTGCAATTCCAACTAATTCTGGGGCCATTTTGTACTTAGATTTATCAACATTAGAAACTTGGAGTAAGTCTTGATTATTTTTTTGAGAAGTTTGTGTTGGTTCTAATGAAGAAAACGCAAAACTAATGCTAAATATGGCAGATAAAATAATCGCCCCCAAGATTATTGCTGTTTTTGATTCAGTTTTCAATTTATCAACCTAACAAAACTAGCTCATTCAGAAGTGGAAAATTAGCAATTAATGCTAATTGATTTGTGAAAACTAAAACTCCTAATAATATTATCAGCAAACCAAGAATTAGAGAATAATATTTCAGATGTTTACTCATAAAATGAATTAATTTTGTTGCTCTCGAGAAAAACACACCCATCAAAATAAAAGGAATTCCCAGTCCAAGAGAATAAACTAGAAGCAGATTAAAGGCAATTGAGGGAGTGGTTGCTGCCAAAGTGAGAATTGTTCCTAAAATTGGTCCTACACATGGCGTCCATCCAGCTGCAAATGCTAAACCAAAAACAAACGACATCGGATAGCTGGCTTTTGATTTTTTTGGGAAGAATCGTTTTTCAATGTTTAATGATCTTAATTTTATACTAAGAATCAAAAATGCGCCAAATCCAATGATTATGATCCCACCAATCCGATTGAAGCTATCAATCAGCTCACCGGCAGAGCTACCTAAAACACTGTTAATCATCACGCCAAGTGTAGAGAATACTACTGAAAATCCAAGTACAAAAAATACTGTATTTAAAATTATATTTGTTCGATTGATTGTGATACTTTTTGTTCCATTTTTTAGATTAAGCTCAGTAATTGTAGTGCCAGAAAGATATGCTAAGAATGCTGGAACCATTGGAAGTATACATGGTGCCACAAAAGAACCTAATCCGGCAAGCGCAGCGACAGCTAGAGTAACTTCTGTCATGATGTCATCTAACAATTTTTACTTTAAAGGATTCTTCCAGATCTTTTCATTATTTGCTACAATTCCTTTTTATTCATGCCCAAATTATCTGTGAATGTGAACAAGCGATTTGTGATTGTTGGTATTATTCTTGGTACAATGATCATTATTGCATTCTTTGCCGGCTCACCAATGTTTGGTGGCATGGACACACTAAGATGATTACAAAATTTTGAATTTTTTCCCAGCAGATCCAAAAACATCTAGTACGCTCTCAATTTGTTTTTTAGTTAACCATGATGTGACAGAAAGGCGTATTCTGGCTTTATTCTTAGGAACTGTTGGAAATCTTATGGGTTGCGCATAAATCCCTTTATCAAAAATGTATTTACCAAAATTGAGAGTGGTTTTTTCTCGTCCTATGATGATTGGAATTATATGAGTTTTTGAATCAATTTTGTATCCAATTTTTTTCAAGCCAGAAGAAATAGCATGTACATTTTTACCAAGTTTTTTCCTAAACTTTTCTCGATTGGAATCAAAACGTTTTATTGAATATTCAACAAAAACTGAAGGCAGTGCTGATGTATAGATAAAAGATTTTGATTTGTTAATACAAAGATCAACTACATTTTTTTGTGATGCTACATAACCTCCAAACGAACCTAGTCCTTTACTTAAACTACTAATGTACAAATCAATTTTTTTTGAAACGTTGAAATAATTTGCAGAGCCCTTTCCATCTTGTCCTACTGTAAAATCTCCATGTGCATCATCTAGAACTGTGATGATATTTTTTCGCTCTGCAAATTCTGTAATTTCTTTTAAATTAGCAAAATCTCCGTCCATGCTAAATATTCCTTCAGTAATAATGAATTTTCTTTTGTATTTTTTATCGAGTTTTAATTTTAAATCATTAATGTCATTGTGTTTATAAACCGAAATCTTTGCATTTGATAATTTACAAGCTTCAATTATACTAGCATGATTTAATTCATCACTAAGAATTTGATCACCTTTTTGTATTATTGCGGTGATTGCACCTAAATTTGCCATATACCCTGTAGGAAAAATTAAGGCGTTTTGTAGTGATTTGTGTTTGGCAAGTTTTTTTTCTAAAATATTAAAAGCTAAATCATTACCTGAAATCAGTCTTGAACTTGATTGCATTTGGTTTGTAGCTAGTTTTATTGATGGAATTCCAAGATAATCATTTGAGCATAGGTTGAGTAATTTTTTTCTATTAATTGTAATAAATGCCCCATTAACTTTTCCAGATCGTAATTGTCTATACAAATCATTTTTTCTAATTTTTTCAAGTTGAGAATTGATGTAACTAAACTTAGGCTTCAAGCCCAATCTGTTTGATCATTTGTATGTCTTTTTGTGGGTTATTTCCACTCATAGTTAGATATCCAGAAGTAATGATGCCATTTGCACCACTTTGGAGTAATTCTTCGCCATCATCGTCTAAAATAAGTTCTCTACCTCCTGAAATTTTGATTATTGAATATGGTAACAAAAATCGTAAAACTGCAAATGTTCTAATGATTTCTGATTTAGGTAACTGAGTTTGAAGCTCTAAAGGAGTTCCAGGCATCGGAACAAGAATGTTCATAGTAACCTCTTCTGGAGATAATGATGCAATGTCAAAGATCAATTCTAATCTTTGCTTTCTAGTTTCACCCAATCCTAAAATTCCTCCAGTACACAACTGAAGACCCGCATTTCTAGCTATTTTTAGTGTATCAATTCTATCTTGAAATGTATGTGTAGTACAAATCTCTCGAAACTTTGATCTAGCTGTTTCTAAATTATGATTATATCTGTGCACTCTTAATTCTTTGAGTTTATTGGCTTGGCTTTGTGTAAGAAATCCTAAACTACAATCGACTTTAATTCCAACCCTTTGATTAATTTCTTCTATTATTTCACAAACTTGCTTGAAATCGTTAGGTGATGGCTCTCTCCACGCTGCTACTAAACAATAAGAAGCTGCACCATCATTTTTTGCTTTTTGTGCACTATGTACAATTTCAGAGACTGGTGGAAGTTGATACTTTTCGATTTGTGTATCATAGAATGCAGATTGCGCACAAAATACACAATCTTCACTGCAGCCATTTTTTTTGATATTATTCAATTCTTCAATATCAACTTTCAATCCATTGAATTTCCTAGTCACTTCATTAGCAGCCAGTGCTAAAATTTTTAGAGATTTATCAGAAACATTGAAGAGATCTTCTGTTTCTTTTAATGATAGATCTTCTCCTGATAGAACTTTTTGCTTACATTCCTGGATGATTTTATACTCCATTTTCAATATAAAATGAATTCAGTGCTCTAAATAAGAATATTGGAAAGGTTAACCTAGAATTATTTTCAGGTTTACTATGTTACTGCTTTGATGGTTTTAATCGTTCTCTGGAGTAGTAAATTCAGCTCTTTTTGTGAAATTGCTAGTGGAGGAACAAGCATGATGATATTTCCAAGTGTTCTAAGATAGATTCCATTTTTCTTGCCTGCTTCAAATACGAGTTTATTGAATGATTTTTTTGTTGAAAATGGAGTTTTCTTATTCTTATCATTAACTAGTTCAATTCCCATAAGCATGCCTTTATGCCTAACATCTCCTACATGCTGAAATCTTGAAATTTCAGAGATTTGATCTTCAAATATTTTTGAGATGATTTGAATTTTTTTTATAAGTTTGAATTTTTCATATAGCCGTAAATTTTCATTCGCGACTGCAGCTGCAATTGGGTTTCCAGTGTAGGTATGACCATGAAAAAGATGTTTAAAATCATAAAAATCTCCTAAAAACGAGTCATAGACTTTTTTTGTGGTTAATGTTGCCGCTAAGGTGAGATAGCCACCAGTTAACATTTTTCCATATGCAACAATGTCTGGCTGACTTGATTGTGCAGTATATTCAATCATTGATCCAAGACGACCAAATCCTGTTGCAACTTCGTCTAAAACAAATAATATGTCATATTTCTTACAAAGATTTTTTATCTTTCTTTGAAATCCATCAGGATAAATTATCACGCCGCCTGCAACTTGTGCACCACTTTCCATTACAAATGCTGCAATAGAATCATCTTTTGAAAATAGCTTTTCAATTTTATCTAGACAATAATTTTGATATTCCAAATATGTATAGCCATTAGGTACTCGATATTTATTGGGTACAGGAATTCGGATTGTTGAAAATAACTGTTTTTTAAATTTAGAGAAAAACTCTGGTACATATCCTACTGACATTGCTCCAAATGTATCACCATGATAACCATTTTCTAATGTTACAATTTTTGTTTTATTTTTAATTTTTTTATTTTGCCAATATTGTAAGGCAATTTTGAATGCAATTTCCATTGCGGTTGAACCGTTATCAGAAAAAAATACTTTGTGCATTCCTGGTGATATTTTTACTAATTTTTTTGCTAGCTTTTCAGCAGGCTCATTTGTTAAATTAAACATGGGGGAATGTTGGAGTTTTTTTGATTGTTTAATTATTGAAGTGATTAACTCTTTTTTTGAGTGCCCCCAAACATTACACCACATACTAGCTACGCCATCAAGAAGTTTTTTACCGTGAGAATCTGTTAGCCACATACCTTGTGCTTTTACTATCTGATCAAAGCTAACCCATTCTTTCATCTGAGTATTAGGATGCCAAACAAAACTATCTTGCTTCATTTATCGGTTGTAGTCAAATTCATCTTAATAACCAACCGATGAAAGATTAATCAATAAAGTTGATTCATCATTCATGTTGAAATCTTATTTTATTACAGGAACTGATACTGATGTTGGAAAAACCTGGATCATTGCAGGTTTAGTAAGAGCATTGCGCAATATTGGAATTAATGTCGGTGTCATGAAACCTTTTGCTGCAGGCAATCCACAAAAGATTGGTTTTAAATCAAAAGATGTTGAAATTTTATCGAATGCCGCTAAAGTTAATGACCCAGAAAATTTAGTCAATCCACAATTTTTTCAGATTCCTGCATCACCATATACTGCAATGAAAAATCCTAATGTTCATGAAAAAGTTGATATTAATTTGATTTTACAATGTTTTAAAAAATTGACTGAGATTCACGAATCAATTTTTGTAGAAGGTATAGGTGGCATCATGACACCGATCTTAAAAAATTATTTTGTAACAGATTTGATAAATGATCTTAATTTAGAATCAATAATTGTCACTAGAACGAGAATTGGCACGCTAAATCACACTATAATGACTTGTAAGATGGCTAAACAATATGGAATTAGAGTTAAAGGAATTATAATTAATGATATTGATCCAGACGGTTATGATGTTAAGATTTTAAAAAATGACATTGAAGACATCACGGGAATTTCTGTTTTAGGATCCATCCCTTTCTTTCAGACTTTAGATATTGATCAGATGGCAAAAATCTTCCAAAATAATTTTGATTTGAAAATCCTAAATTGAGTTGGGTTAAAACTTTATTCGTTGAAACTGTATCGACGTTCGCCTCTAGATTCAGGTTTTGTTTTTATCTCAACTAAGACAAATTCTTTTTTTGGAGACAAAAGTGATTGATCTAGGGTTAGCTTATTTTCATGAATTTTTTCATATTCTTCGAGAGAAAGTTTCTTTCTAGTGCCCATTTCAGCCTCAATATTCATGTCTTTAACTACTGATTCGTATTCTGGCTGAATCACTCCACTGAAAACCATGGCGCTAGAACCAGAGCCATAGGAACCAAACCCAACTCGTTTTCCGGCTAAATCAACACCTTTTTGATATTCAAATTCTAAACTACTTCTAAATCCAAGATATAATGATGCCGTATACAAATTACCAATCATTTTTGATGCTATCAATGAACTTGCAAGTTTCGATTCATAAACTTCCTGGAATTCTTCGGTTTTAGTAAATCGTTTTGTAAACTCGTGATCTTTTTCCATAAACTCTTGATCACCTAGAACAGATTCTATAGTTCCACGTGGGTCATTTGGCTGAGGCTCTGCCATACCAATCTTATCAATTAATGGTTTCCATCTTGGTAAACTTCTCCATTCATGACGAATCAAATATGCTAGAGCCTTTTTACCCATGTTTGCATATGGAAGATGCATGTTAAAATAATCGATGTAATCTAAAATTGTCTCATCTTTTCCTATTTCAAGTAATCCTGATGAAATTACCTTATTTTTCCAAGCTTCAAGTGCTTTTCGTACTTGAATCAAGTAAAGCAGATTGGAATATTGACCATGAACAATTGGGGTCTCCTTTCCAAATGGTCTATAGAAATCATAATCATCTTTAATTGATGTAGCTGTAACCTTTGGGTCAAAGGCCAAAAGTCTTGGTTTATCATTTAATAGCATGGCTATTGCGCCAGCTCCTTGTGTCGCTTCTCCAGAAGAACCTAAATCATATTTTGCAATATCGGATACAACAACAAGCGCATTTTTGCCTTCGGCCTCTCCTGCCCTGATCCAATTGGTATTATCATACAATGCATAAGATCCTGAAACACATGCAAATTTTGTTTCAACTCCGCCACAGTGTTCAAATGAACTACTACCATAAACTTGCTCCAACATTCCGATAACATACGAATTCATTGCCTTTGATTCATCAAATGCGGATTCTGTGGATACATACAATCTACCAATAGATTCAGGAGAAAGTTTGTTTTTTTGCATAATTTTCAGGCAAGCGTTTGCTGCAAGGCATGCAGGATCTTGATTCGTGTCAACCATGGCCATCTTTGAGATTCCAAGGCCTTTTTCGAGTTTTGCAGGATCCATGCCTCTTGCATGAGCAAAATCTGACGCATCAACATACAATCTAGGAATGTATACTGTGATATCATCAATTCCGGCAGTCATGAGCTAGCCGACGCGAATGGTCTTAAAAGGCTTTTGAGCTAAACCAGTCTCATCTGAGTGAAAAAATTTGCAATTTTTACTTTGTGATTTAGGATTTGATCTACAAATTTTCTATTTTTCTAGTTCAGAATCAAAAATTCTTTGAAATACCTCAAATGGCTGTGCGCCAGGGATCTTTGTAACTTGGTTGTTTGAACCAATTACAAAAAAGCCAGGGGTGCCAGTAAGACCTAGAGTTCTTGCGTCAGCATTACTTGCAGAAATGATTTGTGAATGAATTTCATTTTGCATACACTCTGTAAATTCATCAATATCCAAACCAACATCTTGAGCCATTCTTAACAGGTTTTCGGAACTTGCCCATCCATTGTTTTCACCAGTCCAATTGTTGTAAAGCATATCGTGATATTCCCAAAACAAACCTTGATCATCTGCACAGTGCGCAGCGTGGGCAGCAGTTTTTGAATCAGGTCCGATTATTGTAAAGTCTTTGAAAATTATCTTGACTTTACCAGTATCTACATAATTTTCCAATAGTTTTTGTTCTGTGTCATGGAAATATTTGTTACAAAAAAAGCATTGATAATCACCAAATTCTACCAAAGTTATTGGTGCATTTGGATCTCCTAAATATGGAGAGCCGTTTTCAGTAAAAACCGACAGCCCAAATTCTTGAGGTGTTGTATTTGGGGTTTCAGCCTCTTGTAAAACTAATTCTTTTTCTTGCCCAGAGATACTCATTCCAAAAAATACAGCAACTATAACTACAGCTGTAATGCCAGCCCCAATTCCCAATGATGGACCATGTAACATCATAAATCAGTTGCTTACCCAGTTAAATTTAGACATTGTGATTTAATATCTAACAAAATGACCTAATCCGGCATTTATTCCAGCAGATTAGAATTAAATTAAATTAATTCCCCTAGCAAAAAGTTCTATTAGCCACTTCGTGACGTCTTTGTGTTTATTTGAAACTTATTTAGGTATCTGTAAGTTCCAGTTTTTTTATTTTGTATAATTTAGAAAAAAATTTGTAAAATATTGTTAAAAGTCTTGGCCTTTTGCAAACAGGTCTCTAATGTGTCCCATTACCACTTCATCTGCATCGTAGCTACCATCCTCTAGTTCTTTAAGAAAATCCTCAAAAGAAGAAGATGTACCGAATTGATCAGCAAAGTTGCTGTCTAGCTCAAGAAGGTCAATTACAATGTCTACATCAGGAGGGATGAAGATGCGTATTTTTCTAAATTCATGGTTGAATTTTCCATCCAGCTTGTCGCTTTCCTGCTGTAAT
>SDBU01008921.1_pt1 | contig 11322 bp, 11 predicted proteins | sample 2277071 | NCBI WGS metagenome assembly SDBU01 (sample SAMN10397929, study PRJNA504765) | marine sediment metagenome | isolation source: marine sediment core GS08_GC12, 126 cmbsf | place: Arctic Ocean: Gakkel Ridge, Loki's castle | collected 2008 | reverse complement strand
CTCTGTACCATGAAAAAAACCCTTCTTGCAACTACTATTGCGATCCAAACAGCTCTCTGTGCCCAAGAACCACAAGAAATCAAAACCCCTGCACAGATTCAAGCAGAACTCGATCAAGCCCAGCGCGATTTTGAGACGGCAAAAAAAATGTTCATCCCTTGGTACACAGGGCCCCTCATCACCAGTTCAGCAAGTAATGTTCCTCCGGGAAATTGGGTTATCCAACCCTATCTCTTTCTTCTCCTCGATTATGCGCAATACGATGACAACCGTAAATCGGTCAATATAACGGATATCTGGACGATAGAACCTCTATTTCTCCTTCAGACAGGTATAACAGATTGGTTAGACATCACTGGAATTGCGGAAGGAATTTTCCGCTGGCAAGGCAATCAAAAAGCCCAAGAAGTGGGAGACACCTCAATTACTTTCGGAATCCAGCTCCTCAAACAAACTCCTTATGTGCCTTCTTTGCGGCTCACAATTGGCGAATCTTTTCCGACTGGCCGCTATCAAAAACTCGATCCCGACAAGGGAGGAATCGATGCTTCTGGAAGCGGAGCTTTTGCAACAGTTGTAGGGATGAACTTCAATAAGATCTATTGGGATATCCCTCTCCATCCTGTGAGCTTGCGCTTAGTGGCAAATTATTCCATCCCCAATCATCAAGTAGAGGTGAAAAACTTCAATGCTTATGGAGGTGGATTTAACGCAAAAGGCGATGTTTGCGTCGGGCAGACATTCAATGCCGACCTTGGGGTTGAAGTCAGCCTCACCCAGCAATGGGTGTTTGCCATCGATTTAGCCTATACAGTATCAAGAGAAACCTCATTCAAAGGCAACCCCGGATTGACGCCGCTTGGTATTCCTGCTTCCGTTGGAGGTCCCATCTCCGATCAGTTTTCGATTGCCCCTGCCATTGAATACAACATTAGTGAAAAAGGCGGATTTATCGGAGGTGTCTGGTTCACTGCCACAGGCCGCAATAGCACCAATTTTGTCGGACTCATTCTCTCCTTCACCTGGCTATTTTAGCGTCGGCCTCCGCGACCGCCCCCATGACGACCTCTTCCTCCATGATGGCGATCTCTTCCTCCATGGAAGCCTCTTCCCCCATGATAATACCGTCCACCATGATAGCGTTGGTAGCGTTGACCGCCATAATAACGGCGAGGATTACGACGTCGCCAATCCCTATAGTGGCCCTCATTGGAAAAATAGACCCCATAGTACCAACCAGGGCCTACCCATACCCGATAGTCGCGCTCAGAGTACTGCTCTGGTGCAGGTTGCGTACTTCTTCTCGTATAAGTATCCTGAGAATTCTTTTGATCACATCCAGTCGAAAGCAAACCGCTTGACAAGAGTATGATAGCTAATAATCTTATATTTTTATTCATAACTTTCCCCCACTAATTCTATTATTATCACATCAAACCCCAATTAGTCTTAGAATATTATTACAAACAAACGTAATTGTATTATTTCTAGAACATTCTGTTAATCGATTTTTTTCTTTCAATAATGAAGCAATCTCAGTAGACTGTACCGGACAAATTTTTTACAAAAACCCTGGAGGAAATTTTGTCGGCTGGAGACTCTTCAAGAATAGGTCTTCCTGAAGTCACTAGTAATAGACTAGGAGACGCTCTTAAATGGCTCAAGTTAGGCGATTGTCTCATCCTCTGTACAAAAGGGGGGAAAAAGGAGATATTTAAACACATTTTTCATCATTGCGTTTATAAGACAGAGGGGGAAAAAAGAAAAATAGAAGACATTCCCCTAGATAGTCTCAGAGTGATTTATATCGTAGTCCATCCGGAGACCTTAGAGAAATGGCAAAGGGTATTCGAAGCAGCTCGTCACCAGACTTGTGTTTGCAATATCCAAAAAAAAATACACTCTGCAAATTCCGAGTTCCCTTATCAATATGAAGTAGACATTTGACTAACGACAGATAAAGGAGTCGAATTTTCCTTCTAATTCCTCGCTAAGAGCTGCGTCGAAATGAAAAGGCCGCGCGCTAGTATTTAACTCTTGATCCTCACATCCTTGAGATCGGAAATTTTGCAGGGCAAAGTTTTTTGCTCCCATTTCCTGAAGGGTGTTTGCAAGCGTGAGGATATCATTTTTTGAGAGAAGCTGAGAATGGACAGTAGTCCGAAATTCGCAAGGAACCCCACTTTCTAGAAGAAGATGAGCGGCAAGCTGGGCATTTTTTCCGCTATTTTTCACGAGCGTGATCCGCTCATACTGATCAAAAGGGGCCTTGATATCCATCCCCACCCAATCCAGCCAAGGAATCACTTTTTCCAAACGATTGGGAACTGCTCCAGATGTATGAAGACCTATTTTGAACCCCAACTCCTTTACCTCTATGATCGCTTCTTTTAAGTGTGGCTGAGAGAGCGGTTCTCCCCCACTAAAAACGATCCCATCGAGAAGATTGCGCCTATTCTTCAGGAAATGAATGATTTCTTCCCAAGGCATGGAGCCTTGGGAAGAAAAAGATTGAAGATGGGGATTATGACAATAGCGACATCGCAGAGGACATCCGCTGCAAAAAAGGACAGCTGCCAATTCCCCAGGGTAATCGATTGTGGTAAAGGGGGTGACCCCATCAATGCCAATCAAATTACTCTTCCAAGCTAGCGTTACATTCTAAGAAGAATTTCCTCTCATAATACTCACCCTTTTTCCCTATGTTAAAGGTGGAAACGGGTCTTTGGTATCCCATCACTCTAGTCCAGATTTCACATCTTTGGCGTTTATGCACTGGGATTGAAATTTTTTCTTCGCATTCAGTCAACATTGGCAAACCTCCTTTCTTGAGCCATTAGTTCTTCATCACATTTAGGACAAAACTCGTGTTCCCCATCCAAATATCCATGTTTTGGGCAAATAGAGAATGTCGGGGTGATGGTAATATAAGGCAGTCGATAGTTTTCGAGTGACCGCCTGACAAGTTTTTTACAAGCCTCTGCACTAGAGATTTTCTCCGACATATATAAATGCAATACAGTTCCTCCGGTATATTTTGACTGGAGTTTTTCTTGCATTTCCAGGGCCTTGAACGGATCATCGGTATATCCTACTGGAAGCTGTGAGGAATTGGTGTAATAAGGCTGATGTGCTGTACCTGCTTGAAGAATCCCGGGGAACCTTTTTTTGTCTTCTTTTGCAAAACGATATGTGGTCCCTTCCGCTGGGGTCGCTTCTAGGTTATAGAGATGCCCCGTTTCCTCTTGAAAACTCACCATTTTTTCTCGAATATGATCGAGCAGATCTATGGCAAATTCACCCCCCCAAGAAGTAGTGATGTCTTCACGATCATCCGTAAAATTGCGGATCAACTCATTGATCCCATTCACTCCGATGGTCGAAAAGTGATTGCGAAGGGTGCCCAAGTAGCGTTTGGTATAAGGATACAATCCATTATCGATCAGACGCTGAATCAGCTTCCTTTTAATTTCCAAGCTAGATTTTGCAATATCTAGAAGCTCATCGAGTCTTTGGTATAATTCTTCTTTTTTATTTTTGAAGAGATAGCCGAGTCGTGCACAATTGATTGTCACAACTCCCAAGGAACCGGTCTGCTCAGCAGAACCAAAAAGCCCATTTCCTCGTTTCAAAAGTTCTCTTAGATCCAATTGCAATCGGCAGCACATCGATCTCACCATGTGAGGTTCCAACTCGGAATTGATGAAATTTTGGAAATAGGGAAGGCCATATTTTGCTGTCATATTGAAGAGGAGATCGGCATTTTCACTATCCCAATCGAAGTCAGAGGTAATATTGTAAGTAGGAATCGGAAAAGTGAATACTCGACCTTTGGAATCTCCCGTTGTCATCACTTCAATATAGGCCCGATTCACCATATCCATTTCTACTTGCAAATCGCCATAAGTGAAAGAGACTTCTTCTCCCCCTATGATCGGATGTTGATCTTGCAGATCTTTTGGACAGGTCCAATCAAATGTAAGATTGGTAAAAGGAGTTTGCGTTCCCCATCTTGAAGGGACATTTAAATTGAAAATGAGCTCCTGAATTTTTTGCTTCGTTTCCTTATACGTGAGTTTTCCATGACGGAGATAGGCTGCAAGATACGTATCCACAGAACTAAAAGCTTGTGCCCCTGCCCATTCATTTTGCAGCGTGCCTAAAAAATTCACCATTTGCCCAATGGCGCTTGAAAGATGTTTGGGAGGTCCAGCTTCCACCTTTCCCGACACACCATTGAATCCTTCTCCGAGCAACGTTCTCAAAGACCATCCCGCACAATAGCCTGCTAACATATCCAGATCATGAATATGCAGAGCTCCTTCTCTATGCGCCTCTCCAATTTCTTGAGGATAGACATGACTCAGCCAATAGTTTGCGATCATCTTCCCAGATGTATTGAGAATCAATCCTCCAAGAGAATAGCCCTGATTTGCGTTTGCATTGACCCGCCAATCCTTACATTCCAAATATTCATTTGTGGATTCAATCGCATCGACAATCGCCTTAGAGTCTTTCCGCATTACAGATCGTTTTTCTCGGTAAAGAATATAGGCTTTGGCTGTTTGAAAATATCCTTCTTCAGACAAGATTTGCTCAATGATATCCTGAATCTCTTCTGTTTGAGGAATCCGATCTTCTTGGAAAAAGGACAATTTTTCGACTACAATCTCTTCCAATCTTTCCGCTTCAGTTGAAGAAAAAGAACCCGTTACTTTCCCAGCTCTTCGAATCGCCGAAACAATTTTTTCTTTATCGAAAAGAGCCTTAGATCCATCTCTTTTTATGATATATTTTGGTGCAGAGGACTTAACAGCACCGCCTTCTTTTTCCAGAATTCCATGGTCTTCAGTATTTCTCATCAAAGCCTCCCCACTACAGTATGTTGTGTATTTTCCATCTAAAACCTACCATATCTTGTGGTTTCTTTTTGTTTCAACTCATTTTTTTTGACCTCGGAAGAAAAAATTTTGCGCGCAATGCGTTGGAAAAGTATACTGGCGATTTGATCACACTCCTACTCCTCAGTTGCCATGTCAAAAAAAAGTATTTTCTCCTTTTTCATTTGTTTTTTCATCGGACTTGCTATTTGGTTTTCTCCCATCCCGGAAGGGGTAACCAAACAAGCCTGGCATCTCTTGAGTATTTTTATTTTCACCATTTTAGGAATCATTGCAAAACCCTTGCCGATGGGTGCCATGGCTCTTGTCGGCCTCATGCTGACCGTACTCACAAAAACCCTGACTTTTCCAGAAGCATTTTCCGGATTCCAAAATGATATTGTTTGGCTTGTTGCCTTTGCTTTCTTTATTTCCCGCGGCATCATCCAAACAGGACTCGGCGCTAGAGTGGCCTATCATCTGATGTCTTTACTTGGGAGAAATTCCATTGGATTAGGGTATGGATTGGCTATGACGGATCTCGTTTTAGCCCCTATGATTCCCAGCGTAACAGCTCGAGCCGGAGGGGTTATTTTCCCCATTCTTAAATCAATTTCAAAAGCATTTGATAGCGAGCCTCATAAAGGCCCGAAACGGATTGGTGCCTATCTCACACAAACCGCATTCCAATCCACGTGCATCACCAGTGCAATGTTTTTAACCGCAATGGCAGGAAATCCCTTCATTGCGGAAATTGTCGCTAGAAATGGCGTTGCTATTACTTGGGGGAAATGGGCTTTGGCAGCAATTGTGCCCGGCATTCTCAATCTCCTTGTCCTCCCCTACTTTCTCTACAAGATCTACCCCCCTGAAATCAAGGAAACCCCTGATGCCCCCAAAATCGCACACAAACATCTAGCGGAAATGGGCAAACTTTGCGCAAAAGAGTGGATCATGATTGGGGTCTTTGTCTTATTGATCACCCTTTGGATCCTCGGGCCCAGCATTGGCCTCAATGCAGCCACAGCTGCTCTATTTGGCCTCGTGATCCTCCTTTTAACCAAAGTCCTATCTTGGAGTGACATACTCAAAGAAGATGGCGGTTGGGATACCCTCATTTGGTTTTCCACCCTCGTGATGATGGCCGCTGCTTTGAGTAAGCTCGGCCTTGTGCAGTGGTTTAGTACTTGGACGATATCCCACGTACAGCAATTGAACTTGACCGGTTGGGGCTTAGGTTTTGTGCTACTGGCTTTGATCTATTTTTATACTCACTATTTCTTTGCAAGCAACGTTGCCCAAATAGGGGCTATGTATCCCCCATTTTTTTTATTAGCCCTTTCCTTTGGGACACCTCCCCTCATCGCGGCGCTCGTACTGGCATTTTTTAGCAACCTCTTTGGTGGGCTTACCCACTATGGTTGTGGGCCTGCCCCCGTACTCTTTGGAGCGGGATATGTCAAGATCACCGAATGGTGGAGACTTGGCTTTATCGTCAGTGTCCTGAACATTCTCATTTGGTTATCAGTTGGCGCCATTTGGTGGAAGCTGATTGGCCTTTATTAATAATTCAACTTGCCCCCTATCCCTTTCTGGAGCTACCTGCACGAAGAATCTGCTGCGCTCTCTCTCGTCGGAAAGGTGAATTCCACCTTCCCTTCCTCACAAATCTTGCAGCTTCTCCGTTCGTTTACGCTCCAAAAATCGATAGGGGGCAAGTTGAATTAATAAATCTCTTATCTAAATTTAGATTCTTATGACAATCTATTGACGAAAATTTTGGAGGGAAGAAATCTTGCCGATTGTAAATTCAGCAAAACTAGACACTCTAAAATTCAGTGAGACTACCCCAGAAGACATCCTCTATTGGTTAACACGTGGCGATTACATAATTTTTCAGCGAAATGAAGTACTGACAGGAATATTTATTTCACATGTGCACAGCATGTTTTTCTCCTTCTAAATGTTCCCACAGAACCATTACCGTTGACTTCTCCTCTGAAATACACCTAAGCTTTTGGAAATACGTAATATACAACTATGTTCTTGAACAATGAAATTGTGAACTGAAAGGTCGAGTTTGTATGCCAAAACCTGATCTTCCAAATTCAAATAAGCTTGCCTTACTCTCTTCCAAAGCTGAAGCCGACTAAAGGACGTGGTACAATTATAAATTGTTTATATCATCTTTAATACGATTAATAGACTCAATAAACTTTTGCTGGAATTCCAATTTATGAGAATTTGATTTTAGATCTTCTATTGTTTCACGCATTTCTTTCACAGAAAAGAAAAGATCTTGAATCGCGCGATTTTCCTCAGAATTTGGCTCAGGGAAAAGATGATTCAAATCGTGAATTTTCGCATCAATGGCATCTAAGATCTGGAAGGCCCGATGATACACTTTAGGCTTATCAAATAGATTGAGACTTTGTTTTTGCAAAACATCAATCTGTTCTAGAGCTTCTTGAAGCTCTTTCTTAATAGCATTTTCATCTGAAGGCTGACTTGCTTTTTGCTGCAAAACGAAAATTCTCCCTTTACCTTTCGACGACAAAACTAATTTTTGCAATGACTCTAAATGAAGTCACTTGATTCTCTTTTACGTGTGCATGGATATGATCGATATCGACATGTTTGATATTGGAAACAGTCTTTGACACTTCTTTGAGCCCTGCGTTGATTGCCTCTTCTATGGTTCTCCCTTCACAAATAATCTCGAGTACTTTTGCAACTGACACTTTGCTCCTCCTATTTTTCACCTCAATTGCACAATAATGAAAATACCATTTTGCGCCTATCCCTAAATTCCATCCTAATGAGGTTGGATCCAAAAAGGCTCAGTTTGGAGTTTTGAAAATTGTACAAAGTCGAGTTGAGTAGTTTTTACTTGAACTTTTGGCTTCTAATGACCTAGGATTTTCACAATCAAATTTTATAAATTTGAAGGATACTTTATGAAAACAATCTTAACCGCCATATTCTTGAGTTTTGCTTTTTTTTGCCAAGGCTTTTCCCAACCACTTTTATTCGAACAAGAATCGTTTCATATCATATGTGGAGAGGCATCAGGACTCGATCATCCTGAAGGAATTGCTTTTACTCCTGATGGCAAATATGTTGCTATCTCAAATGCCTACGGAAATTCCATCAACTTTTATGAATTTGGCGGATCAAATATCCCTGTTTTTGTACTTAAAGGTCCCGAAACCTTGCTCTCCTTTCCTCATGATATCACTTTTTCACCAAATGGAGAGTATCTCGCGGCTGCCAATCGCTATAGTAACGCAGCAACGATCTATAAAAAAAATAAAGATGGTATTGCTTTCAATTTAAGTCCTATTAGTATCATCACAGATGACTCATTCAATGGACTTGGAGCTATTGCCTATTCTCCTACTGAAAATATCATCGCTCTCGGTGATGCCTATTCAAATCGAGTTCTAATATATTCCTTTAATGGAAAACAATATCTAAAGACTCCTAGCTGCATATTAGCGACTCATAAATTATCGCTTGTCGATGGCCTTGGTTTCTCTCCAGATGGGAAGTTTCTTGGAGTGACAAGTCATGCAAATAATAGTGCTTTATTCTTTGAGCGGACGCCAAATTCGCGGAATTTATTCGCATCTCAACCTGTTAATATTATTGGGGGGATCGATTCACTTCTAGAGGAGTCCCATTCTTTAGCTTTTCACCCAACGAAAGACTTCGTAGTGATTTCTTCTGCTGGCGGGAGGGAAGACGTAACTTTTTACCAAAAAAAAATAAAAGATGGATGTTCATATATATCTTCTCCCGTTCAGACACTTAGGATAATGCTCGAAGAAGTCAGGTGTGCAATTGAAGAAAAATATCCTGGAGAATGCGGAGGCAAAGGAGTCGCTTTTTCTCCAGATGGGAAAGTGCTTGGAGTGTGCCTTCCCAATATTTTTGGAGAAGACTGCGTTCATTTTTTCCGAGAAAAGCAGTAAGAAATAACCCCCTAGTCTTTCAATTCAATGACCATGACTTCTATGGGATCATTAGATTCATTGAAAAATGCGATGAGGAGTTTTAACATTTTCACTTGCTGATAAAAAAGTTGGAAAAAACCGGATATCAATAAGAAAATATGTCGCTATCGCAAATGCCCATGGAAATTCCATCAATTTTTATGAATTTGACGGATCAAACATCCCGGTTTTTGTATACGCATCGGAAACAAATCCAGATCCTAGACTTATCGGAACTTCATCTAAGTGGTACATGATCTCTCCTAATAAGGCAGCTTCTTTACCCGATTTTATACCCCCTTTAATGCTTGATGAAAAGTCAGGATAAACACGACATGAAGGACAATTGGTCCAAATATACTGAGCCAGTTCTTTTGCCTTTCTTAATCGTTGTGTTCGGTCATCTTCAGTAGGAGTCAGTAAGGCTGCATTCAGCAAATGGCGACATTTTTTCATCCGAGAAATCCAATCTGTCTCTCGTTCATTATCAATCAACCGTTGATATAGATTAGCCATTGCCAATTCTTCAACATGTCCTTCTTCATTAATCGATTCACAAACAACTTCTGTTATAGTTTTAAATTTAAATATTAGATACCAGAGAGTTTTCTCTGTGAAAAGAGCGTCCAACTTGCATTTTCTGATTTCAATTTCTTCACAGATCTCAATGGAAGTTGTATCGAGCAGTAAATTAGCCATATGGATAGTTTCGCGTAAGATCTTCGCTGTGGGCTGAACAAACCTTTCCCATGAGGGCTCAATTTTGTCAAACATCACATGGCGGATTGCTGATAATCGCACTTTGGCACTAATGAGGAAGCACTGCATTGCAAATTCTGGAGCAGAACTAAATGTAGTATCTTGAACAATTTGGTAGGTCAAATCGCTGTCTATCGTGGCGAGAATATTATTCAGAAATTTTCTCCTGCCCTCTCCCAAAGTACTGCACATTTTTTAAGCGCTTCAATCTTTTCAGGGGTATGGTTGGAATATTCAAATTGTCCTGGCTTAGCGGGAGTAATTTTTCGGGCTTTTGTTATACACCTTTCGAGGGGGCTCAAGGAATCCTATGTACAAGAAGAAGCTGCTGCTAACGTTGCCATATTTACTTCAAGTTCAATAAATTATATTTTGGAAACTTAACTTTCAAAAGAAAGCCAATACCTAGGGATAAAATCGTAGCTGAATTCTGATTATTCGACACGTCTTTTCAAGGCAATGATCTTCCTCTAGAGGAACAGACTGAGACATACAAGCGCCGACTTCAATCAAAGCCTAAAAAGGAATCGAAATGGAAAAACTTGGCTTTCTGATTGCAGCAGACTGCGCTGCAGAATAACTGATGAGAAACACCGCAAAATCGTACCAGGCATGAAGGGCAACGCTTTCTTTAAGAGAGCGATTTTTATAAGTTAGCCATCCAAAGTAGAGACCAGCAGATGTGATCAATGGAATGCCGAATGAATAATAACGCCATCTTTCTTCAGGTTCCATTAGCGAGGCATTGGGAATATGCATAGCTCCAAACGCTAATGAAGAGAGCACAATGCCTCCCCAAGGGGAAAAGGTTTCAGAAAGACGCGACTGTAAGAATCCGCGGAAGAAAGACTCTTCTCCAATTCCAACAGGAAAAGCAAGAAGGGGAAATGTTGCGGAAGAAGAAGAAAGTCGGACATGAGACTCTACTTTTTCAGATAGATAACCGAATCCTATTCCTAAGCCCAGAGCTCCTAAAAACCCACCCCAGACTTCTGGTTTTTTAAGCACACTCCACTGAAAAGGAGCAACGGCCAAATCGGTGAAACTATCCGTCGGCATTTGATAGGAATACCCTTCCTCCCCATTGTAAGCACGCACATCTCGGTAAGCTGCATAGATGCCATAAAACCAAGTATTTTGCATCGCGAGGAAATTAGACCCCTGAAAATCTTCATTGATCAGATTTGAAGAGCCCAGACCGCTGAATAAACTTGAACTACCGAATAGGATACCAGCGGTTTGATAATCTCCTAAATAGGCATGCCCAAGTCCTGGTACCAGACCCGATAAGCTGACAGCTAGAAAAGAGCTTTTTCGGCGCGGTGTAACTGTAAGTGGGGACAAATCGATATCTTCTTTAGGAATGGGCTGCTGAATCATAATGCTTGGTTCAAGTACAGCCACTTCTTTCAAGTGCTTTTTTTCAGAAAGAGTCGTTTCTGACTCAAGCTCATCATCAATCCCATAAAAGTGACCTGCTGAAAATAATAAAGCAATAGAAAGAATTGGAAATAGATTTTTCATACAACATTTAGAAAATAAGGATAGCGGCTAATTACTTTGATTTCAAGATGAATCTTCTGCAAAATGGTAAATGTTCACCACCCCCATTTCCTCTATGAAAAATGGGATGCCCGATGGAACCTGGCAATCGGTTTTTCAATCACATTTCCATAGTGGAAACTTCT
>SDBU01008919.1_pt1 | contig 11323 bp, 7 predicted proteins | sample 2277071 | NCBI WGS metagenome assembly SDBU01 (sample SAMN10397929, study PRJNA504765) | marine sediment metagenome | isolation source: marine sediment core GS08_GC12, 126 cmbsf | place: Arctic Ocean: Gakkel Ridge, Loki's castle | collected 2008 | reverse complement strand
GCTCCCGCCCCGCGGCATATAGAGCATCTTCACGCAAGACCAGCTGGTAATTGCCGTGGTCTATCTGCCAGACGAGTCGTCCGTCCTCCGTGGATGCGGCGACCAAACGGCTCCTCTGGGGGCCCGCGAAGAAAAGGAAGCGATCATTACACTTGAGGTAGACCGAAGTGGCGTAACCGTTGTTCCAGTGCTGCGCCTTGGTCTCCGGCCCTATGGCCTGCAGCAGATCGGGATCGGAATTCCTCCACAGGACCTGGCCGGACCTGGCATCGAGACAGCCCAGCAGCTTGCCCGGGCTGTAGAAATAGATACGCCCGTTCTTCATGCACACGCCCCGACTGTCCAGGAATTCCTCCTCGCTATGGTCCCACAGTATCGCCTTGGTGACGGGATCGATGGCGACGAACGTGCGACCAAAGCCGAAGTTCGTCTTCGGGTCCTCATAGGCGTGGCCCTGCCACATGCGCCAACCCCAGTGCCCCAGGCCAGCGTACCTCGAACGCACGGTGTCTACCTCTATCTCCGGCCCTCCGACAAGGGCGTACAGTATTCCGTCGTCCAAGGCCATCCATTTCCACACGGGGCCGTCCGCGATCCCTTCGGGGATCGTTATTTCCCCCTTGATCTGGCCGGTGAGTGCATCTATCAGCTTGCACGACTCGGCGTCGGCGAGATACAACGTGTCTGCTGTAGCGATCATGGAATTGCGGTGGATCATGAAGCCTTCCTGCAGCTTGCGCGCCCAGAGGATCGCACCGTTGTAGGCGTTGATGCACAACAGGTTGTTCAACACGCGGTTCTGGTTAGCCGCGTGTGCCAGATGGCCGAATGCCTTGAAAATCCTGCCCTCTGCCGTGACCGTTACCTGTGGCATGCAGGAGAACAGGGGTTCGGCCAGGAATTGGGTCCGGTAGGGGGCACGGGCGATCTGATCGGTCGACTGCGGGTTGTTGTCCGGCCCGTGGTAGGGATGGCTCCAGGTGTCCGTGCCGGGCGGGCGGGGCTTGATGATCTCTTTCGGGCCGAGGAACGCCTTCCCGCCCGGGTGCAGCACGCGCAAGAGTTCCTCCTCAGCGATGCCGCTTCGGGTCGAAGGTGCTGCCAGGATTGCACCGGCAAGGTTGTCGGCCAGATGGATAGACGTCCAGTCGCCCTGGTGGACGGCGATACGCTCTCCCAGCAGGCCTGCCGACTCAGCAGCCTCTTGCACCAGCGCCACTTCGCCGGCATTGGGAGACTGAAAGTACACCAGCAGACGGCTCGCCCTCGCCAGATCTGTCACAAAGCCCGGTTCATCCGCTTTGGGCAGACCAAGAACGACGCAGACGCCGTTCTGGATGCCGATCTTTGCCAGTGCAGCCGGCACATCCGCATCGCTTGAGGTGGCCTCGGCATCGAACACAAGCGCCAGAGCAAAGAACCCCCCCAGGATCAGGCCCACAGAAAGGCCGTTGACTGTGAGTCCTTCCCGCTTGGTCATTCGACCGTTCCCCCTATTCTGCATGTCGAGTTCATGGCCCGGTTCTGCGAATCGCACATGCAGAACAATACGACTGCGACCCGGCCTTGTCAAGAATGGCCGTACGAGCGCTGGGCCACGGCCGGCCGGGCATGCGGATGGGCCGGCCGGCAACAGACAATCGTTGCGGCACAGGAGGACGGCACGCTTCAGCCGCCGGTTGTCTCAGGCGCCGAGGTCGGCCAGCACGGACTGGAGGTAGGCCATGTCTTGCGGCGCGTACCACTCGCGGTCGCCGGGCCTGGGGGCCTCGATGCACAGGGGGCCCTCGTAGCCGATCTCCATCAGGAGCCGCACGAACTCACGGTTGTTCACCTCCCCTTCGCCGAGCCCCGTGGGCATGCGGCCGGGGGCGCCGCGCAAGGGAGCTGAGTTCTTGAGGTGAATGTAGTGGAGCTTGTCGCCGAGCCCCTTCACGGCGTCCTCGAGCGACGGCCGCTTCTTGTAGTTGATGAGGTTGCCCCAGTCCAGGTTCACGCCGATCGAGGGGCGGTCAATCTTCTCCGTCAGTTTCTGGACGGCTTCCACCGTGTCGTGCAGGCAGGCCATGTGCGTCTCGAAGCCGAAGCGGATGTCAACATCCTGGAGGCCGTCGGCCATGTCCTGGCAGCCCTTTATCTGCCACTCCCACTGCTCGTCGGTGGCGCAGAACGAGCCGTGCTTGGTGTAATCGAAGTAGATGATGCTCTTGTCCGGGTTGTGAAGCGGGCCCGTGAGCAGGTTGATAATCTTGACCCCGAATCGCTCGGCCACGTGCCTGTAGAAAGCGATCGCTTCCTCGACCTCGCGTTCCCGCTCGCCGGCGTCTTCCTTCACCAGGAGCGGCCCGGGAGAGCCGAACAGCACGTGCTTCAGCCCGGAGGCCTTCACGCCCTTCTCCAGCGCGTCCAGGTAGTCCTCGGTGGTCTCCTTGACGCCGCTTCGCTTGCGTCGGAATTCGACCCCGTCGTAGCCCCAGCCCACGGCCTTCTGGCACATTTCCTCGACGGTCTGGCCCTGCTCACAGTAGTTCACGTGCAGGATGATCGCGTACGCCATCGCTCGTCCCTCCTGTCCCTCATAGAGTGCGGACCCGCCGAAACGGGACCCCAGGCGCGCAAGCGCCAACAGCCCCACAAGCCGGCCCGGGCGGACCCGCATGCCGCCGGGACGGCCAGACCATTATGACGACTCACCGCGCCAGCGCAAGCGAGTTCGCCCCGAACGCCCCCGCCGTCAGTACGGCAGGAAGATGGGGCCCGATCGCACACCTGTCAGCAGGCTCATCAGTGTCGAGGCGCATATTATGAGGCTCTCGCCGATGATGACGCCCAGGAAGAACTGACGCCCGCCCCGCAGCGTCTGCCCGCCGCCAAACTTCAGGATCAAGGCCTTCGCCAGCCAGCCCAGCAGGAACGAGAACCACAGCTCCCGCGTGCACCAGGACATCGTGATAGCGAACCCCAGCGGATTGATGGGCCACCAGTAGAACGTGCCCCGCAGCACCATCAGCACGGCCATGCCCGCCACGCCTGTGACCAGCCCCCCCCACCTCGGCCGGGCTCCCTGCCACGGTTTGGAGATCATCGTGTTAACGCCGTTGTAAAGACGCGTCATATGGTAGACGTGGCTGCTCCCGATGGGCACGTTCAGCGCCCCGCGATCGTAGTAGACCCACTTCAGGCTTGAGTAGGTCGCCGTCACCAGCGCGACGGCCAGCGTGACCAGCATGATGGGCAGGAACATGCGCCGCCGCTTCTCGAAGACGGACGAGATCCGCAGGGCGTTCAGCACGTGTGGGCCCAGCACCTCGCGGGAGTCGTGGATCAACACGGCGCCCTGCAGCGTTGCAACCACAGCCGCGGGTCCGGTGAAGATGCGTCCCCCCGTGATGCGGTGCAGGAACCACGAGGGGCTCCAGGACTGCTGCGTGAAGAACAGCCCCCCCTGGGCCACCATCCTGCAGTGCACCAAGATTATGGTGAACGTAAGTGCAATCACGGCGATGGCCGTCCCCGCGCCGAGGCCGAAGTGCATGTTCCAGGCAACCAGCCCCGCTACGGCGACCACCAGCCCCCAGAATGCAAACCGGTAGCCGATGGGCTCATCCGAGTCGTCCCCGCCCCCGCCCCGCCCCACCGCCGACTTCAAGACGGCCCACAGGTGTCGGCGCGCCATGTAGAGCATGCCCACTGCCAGAACCAGGTGGGTGCCCGCCTGCTGCCACTGGAGGAACGGTCCCGAACGTCCGCCCTCCAGGGGCCGCCCTATGCTGTGCGCGATCATGATCTGCACGCACATGAAGATGTAGAAGAGCCAGATGCTCAGCGACACGTCGCTTGGCACCAGGAACGCGAAGCCGATGGCCAGCGGGTAGATCTTGCCGGCGCTGATGTGCACGTACTCCAGCGCCGTCTCGGAGAATATCTGTCCGAAGGGGATCAGCACGCGCCATCCCACGTCTTCCCCGAGGAAGACCGGCGACAGACGGATCACCCCGAAGAGGATGATCAAGAGCGTGCCTATCAGGAATGCTTTGCTGCGCATCAACGAGGGTATCACCAACCCCTCACGAGCCCCCTCCGTGAAGTCCAGCGGCACCCGGGCCGTGGCGAAGATGAGGCGCTCCGAATCGACCCATTGCCTGCGCAGGAGCCCGCACATGAAGAACGTGGTCAGGTAGTAGAGCCAGACGTAGACGCCCCAGGTCACAAACGTGCGCGTCCATTGTCCCCAGGGCACCCGCACCGGCTCGCCGATGGGTGTGCCCTCGAAGAACTTCTTGGCGGCCGGGCTCTTGGGATCGTTGCTCACCAGGATGCCCTCGGGGGCGGCCTTCAGCACCCCGTCTTCCCAGAACAGGTCGGGCCGCTGCGACAGGTACGGTGCGGCCGTCGTCGCGGACAGCAAGTTGCGCATCAACCCGCTGGCCGGCACGGTGGATGCCACCAGCATCATGCACCAGACCAGCATCAGCTCCGACTGGCGGAGCATCCAGGCGCGCCGGATGAGCTTCAGAACCGCGTTCACCCCCAGCGTCAGCACGAACAGGAAGAAGAACACCCCCACGGGGAAGTGGTTGCCCGTCAGGAAGGTGTTGCCGAGCCTGTAGTCGTTGACCGGCACGAGCAGGCAGAGGCCCGCCACGCCCAGGATGCCGATGATGAAGGCCCGCCAGGTCACCTGCTGCTCCTTTTGAGGGCATTAAGCAGCGAGCAGTATAGGAGGGAAGTCGCCGAGGGGTCAAGGTGACGGCTGGGGAGGCCCCCGCAACTCTTGCGTGGCCGGGCGAGATGCGGTCTAATCTGGCCCGGCAGCGGAGCCGTTGTCCCCTACGGAGGATCGGAATGGCGGGCGAGCCAAGAAGGCCGAACTTTCTGTTCATCATCACGGACCAGCAGCGTGCGGACACACTTGGGACGTACGGGTGCACGTTGAACGCCACCCCCAACATCGACCGCATGGGGGCCGAGGGCGCGGTCTTCCGCCGAGGCTACTGCAACAATCCGCTATGCATGCCCTCGCGCGCAAGTATCTTCACGGGCCGCTACCCGAGCGTTACGGGCGTTCGCACCAATGGCTGCGTCCCTCATGACGGGCTGCCGTTGCTGCCGGAGTTGCTGGCGGCGGCAGGCTACCGCACGGGGGCGCACGGGAAAATACACTACCACCCGGCCAGCGCGGAGCCCCAGGGCTACTGGCCCGAGAACCGGCATATGGCCGCGTCCGATGCGGACCTGACGCGTCCCTATCTGGGCTTCCAGACCATTGCCCTTGGCGTTGGCAGCGGTGAGGTGGTGTCCGGGCTGCACTCGCGCAGGCTGAAGGAGAAGTTGCCGGAGGTCTACGCCAGGCGAGGCCCCCGCCACGCGCTGGTCGCTCCCGATCCGTGGCTTCTTGAGGCCGACAAGATCCACACCTACAAGACGGCCATCCCGGAGGAGTTCCACACGACGACGTGGATCGTTGACAGGACCATCGACTTCATCGAGCAGACCGATGAGCCGTTCTTCGCCTGGTGTGGCATCCCCGATCCGCACCATCCCTTTAACCCGCCCGGCCGGTACTGGGACATGTTCAACCCCGAGGACATGCCGCTTCCACACCGACGCGAGGGCGAGCTGGACGACAAGCCTCCGCACTTCCGGGGCTTCTATGAGGGAGACTACGAGGGGCTGGACACCGACGGCTTCCTGCTCGGCTACGATAACATGACCGACCAGCGGGTGCGTCTCATCAGGGCGGCCTACTACGGCATGGTCGCCATGATTGACGACAACGTGGCCCGGTTGCTTGAGACCTTGCGCGCCAAAGGCATCGAGGAGGACACCATCGTCGTGTATGTCTCCGACCACGGCGAGTTCCTGGGGGACCATGGGTTCGTCCTCAAGGGCCCCATGCACTACGAGAGCGTGCTGCGTGTTCCCTTCATCCTGCGCTGTCCCGGCCTCATCCCCGCCGGGCATTCCGTAGAGGGACTGGCCGGCCTTATTGATCTGTTCCCGACGATTCTCGAACTGGCCGGGGTGCCTGTCCCGGACGGGACGCAGGGGCAGTCCCTGTTGCCGCAGGTCACCGGGAAGTCGTCGCGAGCCCACGATGAGGTCTACATCGAGAATGACGTGGACCGGCTCGGCCTGCGGCTGCGCACCATCGTCACCGAGCGATGGAAGTGCACGTGGTACGCCGGCGAGGACTACGGCGAGATATACGACCTCGAGGAGGACCCGAATGAGTTCGTGAATCTGTGGGAGACCTGCCCGCCCGCGGTGAAGTGCGACCTGGTCGCACGGCTTCTGGGTGCAGCGACGAAGTACCAGGACTGGTTGCCTGCCAAGATCAGTCACGCGTGAGCGGGTCCGCACGGTGCGGCCGCGGCCCCCTCGTCGGCCAGGCGGCGCACACACACGGCGATCTGAAAGCGGCCCTTGACTCGCCGGGCCGCCGCGCCCATACTGCCGTCCGAACCAGAAGGTTCCTTGGAGATAGGAGGCGGGGAGATGGCGAAGGAGAGCGTGCTGCCGATCCGTGGATTCCTGCTGCATATCACGCACTACGATCCCGTGTGGGTGAAGCGCAAGGCGCGCGAGAAGCCGATGGACGTAAACCTGGCGCTTGAGATCGTGGACGCCATGGCCGAAGCAGACATGAACCTGCTGATGATAGACTGCGCGGACGGCGTCCGCTACAAGTCGCACCCCGAGCTGAAGCGGCCCTACACGGTGCCCATGTCGTCCTTGAAGAAGATTGTGCGGCGCGCACAGAAACACGGCATCGAGGTGGTGCCGAAACTCAACTTCGCCGGGAGCGGGCAGAACCAGCACAACCACTGGTTCCGTCCGTACCACCGCCCCTGGGACAACAAGGAATACTGGCGCCGGTCGTTCCAGTTGATTGACGAACTGATCGAGGTCTGCCAGCCGGCGCGGTTCTTCCAGATCGGCATGGACGAGGACCACTGGCGTTCGCACGCCCAGTTCGCGGCGGCCATCATCACGCTCCACAAGGGTCTGAAGAAGCGGGGCTTGCGCACCGTCATGTGGAAGGACTGCCAGGACTACTCCTCCGGCGAGTCGCACGTGGAGAAGTCCAGGGCTTCCGAGAGGAAGATCTCGAAGGATGTCGTGCAAGTGCCCTGGGGCTACGCGCGGGTGAAGGGCGACGAGGTCCGGCGGCTGCGCCGCAAGGGGTTCGAGGTCTGGGGCGCGCCCGGGCACAATGCGGAGAGCGTGCGCGGATGGCGGGATGCCCTGCTGCGTTACGGCGGCACCGGCATCCTTCTGACGGCGTGGACCCCCTGTCGGCCGGGGAACCGTTCGAGGCTCCTCAAGACGATCCGCAAGTTCGGCCCCCTCTGCGCCGGCGGTTGAAGCGGTTTCGGCTCTGGACTGGTGCTCAGACGTTCTGGGCGAATCGGAGTTCGAAGACAGTGCAATAGACTTTGTATCCCACAGACTTCGCGGTGTGGAGCGCAGGGATGTTGTCCTCAGCCATGCCCCACACAGCCACCTTCCGTTGCTCGATGACCCTTCTGGTGGTTGCTGAGATCACGGCTTTCCCATACCCCCGCCTGCGATGTTGCTCCAATGTACCCACCATGACGTTGCCTATCTTGTCAGACACCTTGCCTGGGCGGTGAGTCGCCGCGAAGGCTACAGGCCTGCCCTCCAGGTAGTAGGCAAAGGCCGTGCCCTGTCCCAGGAGATAGTCCAACTCCCAGGGGATGCCTATGGGACGGAGAGCTTCGATGGCCTCCGGCGCACGTTCGGCATCCAGTTCCTTCACGTTCGCATCCAGCATGGGAACATGCATGTCGGCATCACAGTAGAGCTTGAGCCCTGCATACTGCACGACATTGTGTCCGGCATCCTCGCAGAGGCGAACGAGTTGGTTCCGAGTAGCTTGCTTCAGACAATCCTGCGGGGGCAACTCGGAGACCACGTCGCGGACCGTCTCGACCAACTCGTGCTGCGTCGAAACAAGGCAGCAATCCTCCATGGCGGCACTCCACAGAGCACATCGGCGATGTGGCGGCAATGCTGCATCTGCATAGCGCTTGTCAGACCCCACTACGATGGTGGTGCCTGACTCCAGTGTCCGCAGCGGGTAGTCGGCCCGATCAGAGTAGAAGTCAGCAACTTTTGTCAGTGTGTTGTCCACCATCTTCAGCATCCCCCCGACTTTGGTGTAGTTTCCCAGGCCAACGCCCGGGCAGCCATTGATGCTGCGCGCCCACGTAGGCTTCGGTTGCTCGGGACATCCGTCGCGGTGCGGCTACTCAACTTGCGGGGGCTTGATGGGCATGGAATGAGAGTTCTCCGCGTGGTAGATCCGCGTGAGTTCCTGGAAGGCTTGTTTCAACGCTTCGCCCGTCAGTTCGCCTTCTCTTTCATACATCTCTTTGTCTATCAGGGCCCGCAGGTAGAAGATACGCCATCGCCAACTGCGGCGGACTTGTTCACTCAACTTAGTCTCCACGCTCGTCACAATGTCAAAGGCCCGGGTCGCGTCCGCGCTGATCTGATCCCGGCGGTGGTTCTTCTCGAAGATCCGAACCGCTTCAAGCAAGTCTTCCGCGCGGTCGGGTGAGAACTCATAGGCCAGGTATTCCTTCACTGTGTCTTCGGCCTGCCGCCCGGGACTCCAGTAGAACTGCGCGCAGATAGCCTTGTTCAGGTCTTCATAGATCCCTTCCGAATACGGGGCGCCGCCTGCCGCCTGGTGTTTGATGCGATCCCACAGCATCTGGAAGTGCGCCGGCATCGGGTTGGTGCCGTAGCCTCCCCAGGGCGTCATGCCGAACATGCTGATCTCCGGGAAATTCACGAGCGGCAGGTCTCCCGGCACGCCTCTCTCCAGCACGTACTTCGGGAAGTAGTCGTCATGACCGTCGGCCATGATGTAGTCGGCCCAGCTCTTGTCTTCGTTCAAAGCGTTGGCCAGGCCCACCCATTCTCCGTCCGGGTTGGCGTCGTCCTCGTTCTCGAAGCACCAGGTTGACAGGATAATCTTGCAGCCGTTGAACTTCGCCCGGGCGAGTCCCGCCAATTCTCTTGAAATGCCGACAAACCCACGCGCTCCCCACGGCCGGCACTGCTCGCAATCACAGCCGCCTTCGTCGTAGGGCCAGAGTTCGAAGTAATCGAGGCCGACGTCCTTGAACTCGTCGAGGAGTTCGTCATACATGCGTATGAGCAGTTCCTTCGCCTCTGGTTTGCTCGCGCACAGGTTGACTCCGAAGTTGCCCCGGCGGCCGCCGGGCACCTTCACGCCGCGAAGGTCGGCCGGTGGCGTCTTGTATCCCTGGTTGGGGGCCTGGAGCAGACCGACCCGGAGGCCGTGTTGCTTCGCATGGGCGAGCAGGGCCTTGAACCGCCCGAGCCAGTCTCGCGCTTCGGGGTCTGAAAGGCTGTCGAACTGCCAGGTCGGGAAGTGAATGAGTATCGTGTTATACCCCCAGAGCGCAAGCTCCTCGACGTAGTGCTTCAGTTCTTCGGCCGGCGCCGCCTCGTAGAAGTTGTTGAAATGAGTGGCGAAGTATATTGCGCGGAACGGGCACTTCGGCACCAACGTGCCGCGCCACGTGCCGGGCGTGAACCCGCGGCGGCCGTAGAGCGACGTGCGCAGGAACTTCCCAACGCCATACAGCACGCCGGGCTCGTCATTGCCCACAATCCGGACCGTGCTCTTCGGTCCATCGGTGATGTGGAATCCCTCGGCGCCGATCCCGGGCTCCACGGCCAGTTCCACCGTCACCGGCGCATCGCCGGTCAACACGACCTTCGCGTCACAGCGCTCCGAGATCTGCCTTGCGAGAACAGCCGCAACATTGCGCAGCACTGCCCCCGCCCCTTCCGGGATGACGATCCGGAGCGCAGCCGACGCCTGCCCTTCTCTCTGACCACCGGCCATAGACTGCCCCCCTGCTATCTCTGCCCTCCCGTTAAGCCCCTTCCCGGGACGGGCCGCGTCTCACTCGAAAGTGGCCGTCCACACCCTGAACCGCCCATCTCCCAACGTCCGGAAGCGCACGCGTCCGGTGGCCGCCAGGTAGCGGTGGTCCACCAGGCAGACCCTGGGCGAGCCCGTCTGCGCTTCGTAGGATTGCCACGTCTTGCCCCCGTCGAAGCTCCTGCGCAGGCTGCCCCCGGTGGGCAGCGTGATGATGCCCTGCGGATCGGTGACGAAATACAGCCCTGGCCAGGGCCCGGGCTCAGACCAACCCCGGCGCGGGGCCCAGCGGGAGATATACGTCCCGTCCCGCTCCTTGATGAAGCTGACCAGGGGCAGCCCATCCGGGGTGACGCCGACCTCGGCCTTGCTGTAGAGGCGGGGCGAGGACACCCAGGGGGGGCCGATCACGATGTCTGCGTTCTGAAGCGTGATGGGCAGGCTCTCATGGCGACTGCCATCCGCCCGATGGAGCGTCTGGCCGCCGTCGTCGGAGCACGCGTACGCGACGTGCGTCCCCTGGTAGCTTCCGCCGCGATCGAGGAGGATGGCGGCGAGGTGCATCCGGTTGCGCCGGTCGAAGAAGATGCGCGTCCTGAACGACTGGTAGGCGGTGCCTCCGAGCGGCTTGGCCGTCCAGAACAGCGTCTTCTCCCCGTGGACGTAGTCCGTCCCACCCAGCATGCCCCAGCGCTTGCCTTCGGTGTCGTAGCGAGCGACGGCGCCGGCCATGATGCCGGGGCTCCAACCTGTGCCGTACTTCACACGGTGGCGGAAAGACAGGTAGAGCTCGCCCGCGTTGTCGCTTGCGAAGAACGGATACGTTATGCTCCTGCCTGGCGGGGACCGGTCTGGATTGTCACCCAGGAAAGTGAAGGACGAGATGTCCTCGGGTCGGTCGCTGACGACGTACTGCCATGCGCTCTTGACGGGCACGAAATCCCGCAGGCCATCGGGCGAGTTGTGCATGTTGCCCGCCAGGTGTACGTAGCCGTCCCGATCTATGCCGATCGACGGCCCCACGTGATACCTGTCCTCGATGGTCCGCGCGAAGACGACGCTCGTTGCGACCGTTCCGTCGGGCGACTTCTTCGCGATCATCGTGCGCAGCTCGTCGTCGATCCAGGCGGCGTAGATGGCGCCGTTGTAAGTGACCACGGGCGATCCGGAGTCGCCCGTCAGGACCCTGTGCATGGGGAAGTCCATCTCCAGTTCCACCGTGAGTGCCTCCCTGGGCGTGCCGCCCGAAGACTCGGCAGGTCGCCCGCCGCCGCTGCCCTCGGCAGCGCGGGCCGAACGGAAGAGACAAACCCAGGCTGTCAGCGCAACGGCCAGCAGCACGATCCCCACTTTCATCTCGTTTCCTCCCGGAGC
>SDBU01008918.1_pt1 | contig 11323 bp, 11 predicted proteins | sample 2277071 | NCBI WGS metagenome assembly SDBU01 (sample SAMN10397929, study PRJNA504765) | marine sediment metagenome | isolation source: marine sediment core GS08_GC12, 126 cmbsf | place: Arctic Ocean: Gakkel Ridge, Loki's castle | collected 2008 | reverse complement strand
CTGCGATGCATTCGCCAACATTTTGCCAACGCCCTGAACGTAATTCACGTTCGGCCGTCGGGCAACATTTTTTCGCCAGTTAGCCCGGGTAACAGGGTCTGGTCTATAGCCTGGGCGGCGGCTTCCCGAAGACCGGGCACGACATGTGAACAGGTATCGAGGGTGAAGGCAACGCTGGCATGACCCAGTCGTTCGGTGACCACTTTGGGGTGTACACCGGCCCTGAGCAGCAGTGTGGCATGGGTATGCCTCAGGTCATGGAAGCGAATGTGGGGTAGACCCGCCTGCCGGAGGATGCGGGTGAAGGCGTGGCTCACGGTACTGGGATCGAGGGGCTTGCCACCGGGATGGCAAAAAACAGGGTCGCTATCAGCAATTGGCCGGCCCAGCATGATGCCCAGGGCTTCCTGCTCCTGAAGCCATTATGGTGAAAATACTAACTTAAAAGGTGGACCAATTACTGGGGGCAGGCCAAAGTGCTAAGGCAACCAAAGCACTCTATTTGATAGAGGCAAAGCGTGACAGCGCCAGACTAAACGTGAAACATCGAGAACAAGCCCTTAAATACGGGAACACAATTGGAGTTCCTTTTGTCGTCATCACAAATGGGTTAGAATTTGAACTATGTAATGTGGTTAGTGGCCGTAAACTCAAGGTTAACGGGTCGGTAATCGGTAAAGTCCCTGCCTATCATCGTCTAGATGCCATCCTCGGGCAGTTTAAAACTAATCCTATGCTCGACAATGTTGACTTAGCAACCGATGATAGTCTACCCTATCGCCCTGGACTCAATCTCCCACAACTACAGTCTCTCATCAGGCGCTGCCATAACACGATAAGAAATGTGGAGAAGGATGAGGAGAACGTCTTCGCCGATGTATCAAAGCTTCTTTTCCTCAAACTTCTTGAGGAAAAACAGGATAGGGGTGAACTAAAGTTCGTTCTCCCTTACACATATCGTTTCTACGAACTCGCTCTAAAAAACAAAGAACCAGACCAAGTGAAAGATGCCATTCTGAGCATGATGGAGCAAGTTGTGAAATTGCCCAGCTACGGTGATGTTATGACGCCTGTGCTTAATATGGCAAAGCCTGTCACGTTTCAAAAGGTTGTGGCTGAACTATCAAAAGCGAACTTTACTGATTCTGAACTTGATGTTCGCGGTTCGGTATTTGAATACTTCGTCAGGGTAAGCCTCAAAGGACGACGTTTGGGTCAGTTCTTCACCCCGCGTCCTGTTATCCGGCTGATGCTGTCGTTGTTGCCACTGGAACAAGTCATTCCTGACTTGTTGGACCCTGATAAGCACGTCTGCATTGTAGACCCCGCTTGCGGCTCAGGAGGATTTCTCCTCGTTGCAATGAATACATTACTACAAAAGGTGGCCTCAGAAACTGGCCATATGTACTCTAAGGAAAAGGCAGGCTGGCTCAAAGACCGCATAATGAAAGATGTGTTGTGGGGAGCAGATGCCAACCAACGAATAGCTTCTACTGCCAAGATGAATATGATTATAGCGGGAGATGGCTTCGCCAATATACGACATGGTGATAGTCTCACTGAGGAAGTGGGGTTCTTGTGTGTTAAGAACCGTACAATGCCGTTAGCTGATTTTGTCGTGACAAATCCTCCCTTCGGTATGTCAGAAGCTGACACACTGACTGACGCTGACTTGGATTTATTCGGTGTCAGGCTTACTAAGACTCAGGCACTCTTTCTTCAGAAGATGGTTGGAATAACTAAGCCCAGTGGGAGAATTTGCACTGTTATTGATGAAGGGATGCTGAACACGGCGGCAATGGCCAGAATTCGCAAGTTTCTAATTAGTGAGTGCTTCATAGACGCTGTGTTTCATCTTCCAGATGTTACATTTGTCCCGAACAAAATAAATGTGCGTTCTAGTGTCTTACTGATGACTCGTAAGCCTAACGAGGATGCCGTCCAAGAATATCCGATTCGCATGATTGACCTTCAGAACGTTAGCTATGACTCAATGGGTGAAGAGGACGCTACCACTCCCATCGAGGATATTATTCATCTTGTCCACTCGCGGTGGGATGATATGGCAAGTATTCAACTCAGCCTTGATGATACTGGAGGAATATTCAGGTCATATCCTCTGCAACTAAGCATGGTGGTAGCTGAAAATGAGGCTAGGCTAGATTTCAAGTACTATGACCCTGCTGTGTGTTCATTCATTGATGACTTACGCAAAGCAGGTGCTCTAAACCTTGAAGAATTAAGGCTGAAGACCGAACCTATCATACGAGGAAAGTCGCCTGCGAAAGCTGAATACAATGCCGACATGACGAGTGAAGTAGAAGTCATTAAAGCGGGGAACATCGGGAAGTCTGGAATTGTAGGTAATCGTGACATCATACCAGAGAACGTCTATGATAGGCTGAAAACCGCTCAACTACACCGGAATGATTTACTCATAGCCTCTACTGGAGAGGGAACGCTCGGCAAGGCAACGGTCTATGACAGTGATGTTAAGGCCTTAGCTGATGGCCATGTAACCATTGTGCGTCTGGATGACCGTATATCGCCGGAATATGGGGCGTGGTATCTACGAAGCGAGTTCGGTCAGAAGCAAATCAATCGCCTTTTCACTGGCGCAACTGGGCTTATAGAACTTCCAGAAGATGCCGCGCGCCGCATACTCGTGCTTGCCCCTAAGGACAAGGTAAAGCAAGCTAAACTTGTGCAAGAATGGGTAACTCAGGTTCAAGACGCTGGGATGATGGAAGCCGATGCCAAATCCAAGAGGGAGCACGCACAATCAGACTTTATTGGTCACCTTAAACAGTTAATGACTTTTAATACAGCCACCTGACTTTTGATACAGAGGGCAGTTATGATACAAAGCCCTTAACAAGGGAAGGGGTCAGGGTGATATTGCATCGCCAGCTTGTGGTAGGCCTTCTTTATCTGTTCAGCGGTGCTATTTCTGGGCACGCCCAGAACTTTGTAGTAATCCTTAGCCATTACTACTCCCTGCCCCAGCTCCACCTGTTGACCGCTCGGCTACCACGGCTGAGAAAAGCCCATAGTACTTAATTGCTTGAGCGCCTTCTTGGTATCACTGGCAACCCTGGTCTTATCACAGTTCTCCAGTCGGTAGGCAAACAACCAGTAAGTAAACTCCTTAAGCGTAGATAGACTCATCGACCGAGCCTGTGGATAGCCCTTCTCCCGCCTGAACCGTTTAAGCAATGGGGCCTTGGTAGCACCATAGATGCGCCGGTAGACCTCATTGGTGGTATCCCAGTCATTAGCAGAGCCTAGAGTCCGCCATTCCTTGCGCACCTCCTGCTGCACCGCTAACAATAACGCCTCCTCGACAATGACGCCATAGAAGTAGTTAAGGCATTGGTGGCATTTGACGCTGCCGATAAGACTCCTGAATTCCTTCTTAGTTATGTTAAGCGGTGGTTTACCATGGAAGAGGAGGGCGGTCATCTCATCGTCGGGTAATAAACCATCCACGGCGCTGCACAGGCGCTCCGCCAGCAGCAGCCAGTCCAAGGCTTCCTCGCCAATGAGGTAACGGTAGGTGCGGCCGTTGTGAACCTCCTCGGCACTAGTCCACAACTGAATTGCCTCCAGCAAAGCAATATACCAGTGCTGGCCACCCTTAACCGCCTGCTCCATATACCTTATCGCCTCGGCATCGCTGGCGCAGGTCAATCCAGAAGAATCCGACTGGAGATTCTGATCTTCCACCTCGCCCCCTTAGCTCGGCAACCTCAGGTAGGTCAAGATTTCGCTCAACGGTTTGGTATTGATGACGTCCTGAGCTTCACACCAGCCCCGTCGGGCGACTCCCACTCCGAAGCGTATAAACTCCAGATGCTCAGTGCAGTGGGCATCAGTCCCAATTACGAGCTTGGCCCCTAATTCTCTGGCTCGATAGACGTGAATGTCCTTGAGGTCAAGCCGACTGGGCATGGCGTTGATTTCCAGTATAGTATTGGTTTTGGCTGCCGCCACAAAGATGGCCTCCATATCTACCGCCACCGGCTCCCTCCCCGGTAATAGCCGGCAGGTAGGGTGTGCCACGATGTCAACATTGGGGTCTTCTATCGCCGCCATTATCCGCCGTGTCATCTGCTCCTGGCTCTGGTTGAGGCCAGAATGTACCGAGGCAACAACAATATCCAGCTCTGCCAGAAGCTCGTCGGGGATATCCAGAGTGCCGTCAGCGCGAATATCCACTTCAATGCCGGTAAAAATATGAATGCCACCAATTCTCTGATTAAGCTCCCTAATCTCCAGCATCTGTTGCCTTAATCGCTCGGCATCTAATCCGTGAGCAATGCCCCGCCCCCCTGAGTGGTCAGTAATGGCCAGATACTGATAGCCACGGTCTCGGGCAGCCAGTGCCATGGCCTCAATGGTGTCGCGTCCATCACTCCAGTTGGTATGAAGGTGGAGGTCGCCCTTGATATGAGACAGCTCCACCAGCCGAGGTAGCGCCCCCCGCTCGGCTCTTTCTATCTCCTGTTGCCCTTCCCGCAGCTCAGGGGCGATAAAGGGGAGGTCCTGCCGCTGGTAGAAAGCCGCCTCGGTGGCAAACCTTTCCAGCTGGTTAGTCGCCAGATTGGTGATGCCATATTCGGAGAGGCTTAATCCCCGCCGGCGCGCCCGCTCCCTGAGGTTGATGTTGTGCTGCTTACTGCCGGTAAAATACTGGAGGGTAGAGCCAAATGAGTCGTGCTCCACGATTCTGAGGTCAACCTGAAGTTCACCGGAAACAACCACACTCGCCTTGGTGGTGCCACTGGCCAGGACATCCTTAACCTGGGGCAGTGAAGTAAACGTCTGGATTACCTCCCGGGCATTATCCGTAGTACCCATCAAGTCAATATCACCCACCGTCTCCCGGAAGCGACGCAGGCTCCCTGCCGAAGTCAGATTCCTTACTCCCGGTAACTGAGACAGGCTAGCCAGAATGTCGTCCACTACCGGAAGCGCTTCACCGAGGGGGATACGCTGGTCTTTTCTTCTCAGTGCTTGAATCTGGTGCAGGATATTCTCGGCCGTCTTATCCCCCATCCGATACAGCCGGGCTACGTTACCACCGACAATCGCCGCCTCAAGCTCATCGATAGAGCTTACTCCCAGCTCGGTGGAGAGCAGCATCGCCGTCTTGGGACCGATACCCGGTATATCGAGCAGGGTGCTAATCCCATCGGGGAACTCGGCCTTGAGATTCTCGTAGTAGCCAAGCTTGCCGGTAGTTACCAGCTCGGCAGTCTTCGTGGCAATTGCCTCACCCACCCCGGGGACTTCCCGCAGCATATCCTCAGCCACCAGACGCTCCACTTCTACCGGCAGGTGTTCAATGGAGCGAGCCGCCCTCTGGTAAGCCCGTATCTTGAACTGGTTGTCGCCTTTAAGCTCCAGGAGGTCAGCAATATCCTGAAATACCTTGGCCACCTCACTGTTTTTCACCGTTAATCAGCCTCCCCCTTACCCACTCCCAATCCGGGTTACCGTGATTAAAGAATGACTTAAAGTTATCCTTCAACCACTCATAATAGTCATCCTCAACATACTGGCAAAAAGCCTCAACCAGCCTATCCTTGGCAATATCCTCGGGGCTTTCCAAATCCTCCCAGTCCTCAAACTCCCAGTTTAAGAATTCTTCAACAACTCCCCTATCAAGCATGTTTTGCTACCTTCGAAATTCAGCAAACTTCTCATCAATCTCGATTCTTAACTCCTGACCTACTTCTTGAAAAACATCTAATAGCTCGTTATAAATATTATCGCTAGCAACAAAATTCCAGAATTCTTCACCTACCAAGACTTCACCATTGTCCAAATCGTATAGCCCCTTCAATGTCCACCGCTCATATGGTTGAGGATGGTAAGGATTATATGGAATTGCCAACCTCGTGAAAACTTGAATATTTTTATCTTGACTGAGTCTCAAAGCAGTCCATCTGAGAAGTTTAAGTTTCAATGCAACAAATTCCTTCATGTTAGGCTTTACGCTCGTAATATCGAAATAGTTTTCTGCTTGATCTATCTTGACAAATAGGTCAACTGTAGAATCTGGATCAAATTTGGCTTGTCCCTTTCTTATTCTGCCCCTAATCTCTTCAGCCTGCCGTATCATATTTGGGTTAATATTCCCTTCCCTTAACTTATGATGGATATCTCTGACGAACTCCTCTGTTTCTCTGTCAATTTCTCCAAGTAGTTTGTATTGCCGTTTCGCATGGCTGCCTACCTCTTGAGCCAGAATTATTGCAACTTGCTCCCATATAGACATACCAAAGGTGGTATTCATTGATTGTATGAAGGAAAACATAGCATACCTGCCTTTACCGAAAAGCCTGTGGTGAAAAGGCATATGTACTGTTTCCGGGTGATATGCTCTCAATTTTTCCCGGACTTTTATGGTAAGAAGTTCAGCTATCTTGCTCTTCATCTTTACTGATAAACTCATTTACCCCTTCCTAAAGCAAAAAATAGATTCAAAATATCTATTAGAATCCCGTTCCGTTCTCATTAAAACAGGCCTGTGAAAGACGTCAATGAGTTCAAATCCACAGTGTTTACCCATATCAGGATATAGATTAAATCTATCATTAGCCACAATAAGAATTAAACCTCCATCATCCAAATTCTGGGCGCCATTTGTTAAGCTTTGTTCTATATCTTTTGCATAATCTTTTTTGGCAGTACCATTTTGTCCTCTGGTGGCAGGCCCTATTTCTAGTTCATCCTGCCTTGGGAAGTCAAAAAGCTCGTAGGCATATCTATGTTGTTCATGGTAGTCAATAACACCCACATAAGGAGGCGAAGTAAATATACCATTAATTCTTAATTCCTTCGGTAATTTTATAGTTCGTGCATCTCCTTGAATAATTTCGATGAAAGCATCTGTTCTTAATCTTTCAAATTCCTTCAATCTTTTTATCGTGTCCCAGCTATAACGGTTAATAAACTTTAGTGCCTCATTAATAGGGTCGCAGTATCTCTTATGCTTTATGCACCAGTAGGTTTTGCGGACTGCTTTTTTCGGGCGAGCCAAGTCATAATGGGGTATAAGTCTTGCGGAGCGAGCTGACCTTGATAGAATTACTTTCAGTACATCCTGATTTTTGTAGTCTTTAATTATACTTCTATAGAATAAAATTTCCTGTAAGGCTCTTCCTGAAAACCAATGTTCTAGATATTCACTATCTGTCTCAAATCTTTCTAATTGCGAGCCAAAAAGAGGTAGGGTTTTATTTTGGAGATAATAACTGAAGGACTTTAACCTTGTTAATGCGTCTTTGATTTCTAGTTCGACCCCTGGCATATTGAATTTTCTGGCCTTCACTTGCTGAATCAGAACATTGAAGGGCGATAGCTCTATGCCAATCGAGTTCATGCCCAAAACATTTGCTTCTATTAAGGCTGTTCCTGAGCCGGAGAAGGGGTCGAGTATGGTATCACCTTTTTCGAAATATTTCTTTAAGAATACATCTACCAGTTGCGGGATAAATTTACCAAGATAGGGATGCAATCTATGCACATGCTTTGTTCTCTCAAACTCTCTTACAGCGATAAAAGTTAAATCATTCCCTAGAATCTCAACATTTCTTTGGGTATCGCTTTTTTCCTCTATGAAATCCAGGTCTATTCCAAATTTTGCTGCTATTTTTCTATTTACTTCGACCACATCAGTACTCCATCCTTTGTGACCTTACTTTCCACAACACTTCTTGTATTTCCGGCCACTGCCACAGGGGCAGGGGTCGTTGCGACCTACTTTCCCACCACCAGCCTTGGGCTGTGGCCTGCCACTGCCCCCACCACGGACAACGCCGGTAGCCACCGGTGCCGGTTGGGGCGCTTCCTGCTTGGCAATACCAACATGGTATATGGTATGAACCACGTCATGCTGAATAGTGGACAACAGGTTTTGAAACATGTTGTAACCTTCTCGCTTATAGGCGACCAGTGGGTCTCGCTGGGCCAGAGCCTGCAACCCGATGCCCTGGCGCATGTCCTCCATGGCCGTCAGGTGCTCGACCCACAGGCTATCTATCAGACGAAGCATCACCAGTCGCTCCAACACTCTCATATTGTCCGAACCCAGTTCCTCCTCCCGCTCCTCATAGGTAGCCTCCGCCGGCTCAATCAGCCGGTCTCCAATCTCCCCTGGCTTAAGCTGGGCGAGGGCACTGGCATTAAGCGTGGGCGGCAACGGGAAGATAGTGGAAACCTCACTAAGTAAGCCGTCTATATCCCAGTCAATACCCCGCTCATCACCAATGTGAGCGGCCACCATAGCTTGAATTTCTTCCTTAATCATGGGCAGGATGTTGGCCTTAAGATCAGCACCACTCAGTATTTTCCTTCGTTCGCTATAAATACGCTCACGCTGCTGGTTAACAACGTCATCATACTCTACCAGGTGTTTGCGAGCATCGAAGTGGTAGCCCTCTACCCGAACCTGGGCATTTTCAATCGCCCGGTTGACCAACCTGTTCTCGATTGGGGTGTTCTCATCCAGCCCGGCCCAGTCCATAATGCCCTTGATCCGCTCGCCGCCAAAGCGGCGGACAACATCATCCTCCAGAGACACGTAGAAGCGAGAGCTTCCCGGGTCACCCTGCCGCCCGGTTCGACCCCGAAGCTGGTTATCAATTCGCCTCGCCTCATGACGCTCAGTGCCAATAATATGAAGCCCACCAAGTTCAATAATCTTATCATGTTTCTGCTGCCACTCCAGCTCACCCTGTCCATCGGGACTGCCACCGACGATAATATCAACCCCCCGTCCCGCCATATTGGTGGCAACGGTTACTGCCCCCGGCTGTCCTGCCTGAGCAATAATGTGAGCCTCCTTCTCGTGATACTTGGCATTCAGCACCTGATGAGGTATCCCCTTCCTCTTCAGCAGCTCGCTCAGATATTCTGACTTCTCGACAGACACGGTACCAACCAGCGCCGGGCGACCTTGCTGATGAAGCTGCTCAATCTCACGCACTACCGCTTTGAACTTCGCCTCCTCATCCCTGTAAATCTGGTCAGAAAAGTCCTGGCGAATCATAGGCTCGTTGGTTGGGACAACCACTACCTCGAGCTTGTATATCTTGTAAAACTCCTCAGCCTCGGTAACGGCAGTGCCGGTCATCCCTCCCAGCTTGTCATACATCCGGAAGTAGTTCTGGATGGTAACGGTAGCCATAGTCATGCTTTCCCGCTGCACCCTGACCCGTTCCTTGGCCTCTATTGCCTGGTGCAGCCCCTCTGAGTAGCGCCGACCAATCATCAGTCGGCCGGTGAACTCGTCAACAATAATGGCCTGGCCATCCTTGACCACGTAGTCGCGGTCTTTCTTATATAGCACCTGGGCTTTGAGGGCGCTTTCCAAATAGCGAGTCAGCGCGTAGTTCGCCGGGTCGTAGAGATTGGGTGACTTCAGCAGTCCTTCCCGCTTGAGCAGCCGCACCATATTACTAATGCCGGCATCGGTAAGGTTAACGCTGCGTGTCTTTTCGTCCACCGCATAGTCCTCGTCCTGCCGCAGGCGAGGGATCAGGCGGGAAAAAATCTGATACTTTTGCCCCGCTTCTTCGGCGGCCCCACTGATAATCAGCGGGGTGCGCGCCTCATCAACAAGGAGATTATCCACCTCATCAACAATGGCATAGTGGTGAGGACGCTGGACACAGTGGGACAGGTCAACAACCATATTGTCCCTGAGATAATCAAAACCAAACTCGCTACTGGTGCCATAGGTGATATCAGCCTCATAAGCCTGACGACGGGAGATGGGGCGGAAATGACCCCACCGGCTATCCCCTGAGTCATAGTCGGGGTCATAAAGGCGGGCGGGGGCATATTCGTCCGGACTCTGCTGGGGGTAGATACTGGCAACACTGACCCCCAGGGCATGATAGACGACTGCCATCCAGTAGGGGTCGCGCCGGGCCAGATAGTCATTGACCGTAGCCAGGTGGCAGCCCTGACCGATGAGCGCGTTGAGGTAGAGGGGAAGGGTAGCCACCAGCGTCTTGCCCTCGCCGGTTTTCATCTCAGCGATTTTACCCTGGTGTAGGACAATGCCACCCATCAGCTGCACATCAAAGTGGCGCTGACCCAGGGTCCGCTTGGCCGCTTCACGAACGGCGGCAAACGCCTCGGGGAGAAGCTGATCAGGAGAGCTGCCGCTCTTGAGCCGAGCCTTGAACTCATCAGTCTTCGCCCGAAGCTCAGTAGCGCTAAGCCTTTCAAAATCTGGCTCAAGCTCGTTTGTCCTGTTTACTATCGGTTGGAACCGCTTCAGTTCTTTTTCATTCGAGTCAAAAAGACTACCCAGCCACTTAAACACGCCTAGCCATCTCCTTTGCTAAATCTCATATCCTTCCTCTGCCATTCTACCCAAGCTACAATCCTGTCCCACTCTTTGCGAAACATAGTCACCCCTGGTTTATCTATTCTATTCGGATTATCAAACTCAGCCCAAATATGAATATTCCCGTTTTCAGTGCCCTCTGCCCACCTTTTTCCATTTGCCCAAGCACCAATATGCCGCCCAACATCAAGTGGTTTCATCACTCACTCACAAAGTCCTATCCAATTCTCATCAACCTGCTGTTTGTTGAAGCGGCTTATCAACCTCACCCCCTCTCTCAACTTCTCCCCCTTCCCTTAATAAAGTGCCAAGGGAAGGGAGTCAGGGGAATAGGTTACTAAACGGCTTGAATTAGCTCCCTGGCCTTCGCTGCTCTTGACTCCCAGACCATGACTTTAACCTCACCCATCCCGTCAACCACAAACACGTGCACCGAATGAGCAGCATCTGATTTCAAGAGGCAAGGTATTCCATGGCTCTCCAGCAAGCCCTTGATAACCTGGGCTTCCATCTCCCCTGCTGCCCGGTACACCTCTACCATTCTCTCCCTGGTCATAGCTAATTTACCTAAACAACGCCCCGACCGACTGTCCGGTGTGAATGCGCTGGATGGCTTCACCGAGAAGCGGCGCGATAGACAATACCTTAATCTTATCCAGCTTCTTGTCACCGGTAACCGGAATAGTATCCGCAACCACGACCTCATTGACTGGACTTGATGCTATCCGCTGAGTAGCGGCACCGGAGAAGACGGGGTGGGTGCAGCAAGCATACACTTCGCTAGCTCCTCGCTCCAATAACGTAGAGACAACATTTACCAGAGAACCGGCAGTGTCGATTTCATCGTCGACAGTGAGAGCCACTCCGCCCCCCACCTCACCAATAATGTTCAGCGTCTCCGTCTCGTCAGCATTGCTCAGCCGCCTCTTTTCCATAATCGCCAGCGGGGCATTAAGC
>SDBU01008917.1_pt1 | contig 11324 bp, 7 predicted proteins | sample 2277071 | NCBI WGS metagenome assembly SDBU01 (sample SAMN10397929, study PRJNA504765) | marine sediment metagenome | isolation source: marine sediment core GS08_GC12, 126 cmbsf | place: Arctic Ocean: Gakkel Ridge, Loki's castle | collected 2008 | reverse complement strand
TACGTGTTCTTGGATGTGATTCTTTTGTGGCAAGTCGAAAAAAATCAACCCCATTAAGTTGTGATAGTTCATCTTGTTTTTTACTCATTTTGCACCATTTTGGGTTATAAAAAAAAAATAACTATAAACTAAAATTTATATTTGATAACCAATTTTTAGAAATGGTATAATACACATATTAAAAAACAATTAAGCTAAATACTTTTCTGAATAAAAATCACAAAATATTCTTTACTGATCCCAACTATCTATGCATTCTTTTTCATGAAATTCTAACTCAAATTTAGCAGCACCTATCATATCTTGAGGTATATAGTGAAGCTCAACGAATTGCTCAGATCCGGACGTAATTATTAAATAACCACCTTCTACTTTTTTTATCTCTAAAATTGGATATGGGCTATTAGCGTCACTAGTAAATCTCTCATCTTGTAAAATCGATTCTATCTCTTTTACACTTTGATAAAATGGTGGCAGAAGAGCATGGGCTCTGGTAGCAAATAAAATTATTAATATAAACGCAATTTTTTTCATTGTTTTCTCCTAAAGATTAAATATATCCATTTTCTTATTTCCACTATAAAAAAAGCAATGAAAAACATCATTAATGGATAACCCCAGAGCTTTAGAGGTATTTTAATGCTAGAAAAGACCTCTTCAAACATGTAAATAGCAAAAAGCTGCAATATAAGGCCTACCCCTACCCCAATAAAAATATATGGATTAATATAAAAACTTTTTTTAATGTTTTTAAAAAATGGCTCCTTCTCTTTTTGAGCCTGGATCCCATTGGCCCATTGCATCACAACTACAGATATAAAAATAATAGTCAAAGAGACTTCGTACGAATAATTTTTTAAAAGATGTATGAAAAGCGCTAATGAAATAAGCCCTGCAAAAAAACCAAAGGTAATTATGTAGATGATTTGAGATAGATCAAAAAACTGTTTAGACGGACTTTTAGGCCCCTTTAACATGACATCCCCCTCTTCCTTCGCAAAAGGAAAGATCTTGTCTTGCACGCCATCTGTAACTATATTTATCCAAAGAATTTGAAGAGGTGTTAAAGGAAGAGGAAGACTTATAAAAATAGCTATTGTAATCAGAGTAATTTCTTGCAAGCCCGATGATAAAAGATAGTAAATCACTTTTCTGATGTTGTTTGTGATTACTCTTCCATTTCTAACAGCGTCTATAATAACCATTAAGTTATTGTCAGTTATTATCATTTTAGAGACATTTTTGGCAGCCTCTGTCCCGGACCCCATGGCAATTGATAGATCTGCAGCTTTTAGGGCCGGAATGTCATTTACTCCATCTCCACTGACAGCTACTATATGTTTATTCGCTTGCAAAACCTCAACAACTCTAGATTTATGCTCCGGTAAAATTCTTGCTAAAACTGTTGTGTTTTTTAGATCTTCAAACAGAGTTTTGTCATCGATTTGATCTATTTCTATGCCTGTTAATATTGTGTCATTTTCTTCAAAAATCCCTACATCTTCTGCGATAGCTTTTGCTGTGAGGGGATAATCCCCCGTTAACATCATAACTTTTATTTTAGCTTTTTTTGCTTGAAAAACAGCTTCTTTTACTCCATCTTTTGGAGGATCTAAAAAGCCTATTAATCCAACGATATCTATTTTCCAATCTTTAAAATCTTTATCAATGTATTCTCCGTAACCTAAAGCAATAGTTCTAAGTCCCTTTTTTGACATCAAATCCAAATGTTCTTCTAAAGGCTTAAAATCCTTTGTGTTTTGAGCGATCTTCTTTAAAGATTCATATGCACCTTTAATAAATAGTTTTTTTCTGCCATCTACTTCATTTACAGATGCCATCGATCTTAAATTAACATCGAAAGGATAGGATTTTATTTGAGGATATTTTTTTTTGATTTCATCAAAATCATCAATAGAGTTTTTCAAAGCTATATCGAGCGGATCGCCTAGATTTTCTTTAGCATCATTAACTAAGCTGGCAATAATATTTGTCATCTTTTCATCTATCGAAAATTTCTCTTTAACGATTAACTTTCCCTCTGTTATCGTTCCCGTTTTATCAGAAGCAATTATCGTTGCACTACCAAGGGTTTCAACCGATGGAAGATAACGAACTAGAGTTTTTTTTCTAGAGAGTTTTCTAGCTCCTACAACTAAAACAGAAGTGACAACAATCGGAAGTCCCGCTGGAAGAGCAGAAACCAGCTCGGCTATCAAAATATAAGTTAAATTTAGCCAGGATCTTCCTTGCAAAAAACCGACAAAGCCAACTATCAAAAAAAGTATGACAAGAAAAGCTACATATGCTTTTGAAAAAGCTGATGTTGCTCTAGTTAGAGGTGTTTTTGGAGATTTTTCTTTCCCCTCAGCTATCGATGCAAAATAAGTCCCATCTGCAGTTTTTGTAACTATAGTTCTCCCTTCTCCTTTTACAACAGTTGTTCCGCTTAAGAGTGTGTTTTTAAGCTCATAAACTAATGCCTCTTTTGAAATCTTAGCTTTATGATCCTTTATAACAGGTAGAGATTCTCCTGTTATTGTAGACTCATCTACCATCATACTTTTGCTCTCAAATAATCTACCATCTGCCGTTATAACGCTTCCTTCAAAAAATATTGCAACATCGCCCGGTACCATCTGAGCTGATGGGATCTCTATAATTTCTCCATCTCTTATTACTTTAGTTTTACTCTCTGTTAATTTTCTTAAAGCTTTAATAGAGATAATTGCTTTGATCTCTTGTATAAAACCGATGATGCTATTTATGAATATCAAAGCAATAATTACAAAAAAATCTACATACTTGTATGTAATTATACTAATTAATGAAGCTAAAAAAAGCACATAGACCAAAATATTATTAAATTGTCGAATAAATATCTTGAATTTGCTCTCTTCCTTCTCTTTTAAAGAGTTCTCTCCATAGAGCTTTAATCTTTTTTGAGCTTCTATGGCACTAAGGCCTTTTTCAGAGGTCTTATAGATATTATAAATCTCGTCTAGCTCTAATGAATGCGTATCTTTTTGGTTGTACATACAATTTTAGTATTTATCCCTTAAACGTTAGTGTGCACAATTTTGAAAAAAAATTAAGTTTTTTTTTGTCTGATTAAATAAAATTAAACCATAAAAGAATCTAATGTATAAAATTATTTATTTTTTTGAATCTAAAACCAATGTACTCATCGGAGTGCCGGGCCCTTTATTAGCTCTATACTTAACGAGATCAAACGTCCCTAAATCATACCAAGCATCAGCCTTCCAAAACATTGATTTAAAACCAGGCAATGTAATCTTTACTCTTTGAGTATTATATGTAGTATCGCCTATTTTTATCTTTTCAATACCATCTTTAGAAGCGATCAGCTCATTAGTTGTAAAATCATTGGGACTCAAGATTACAAATGAATAGTTTTGTCTTTTAGAATTTAAAAAGGGTCTGAGACCAAAAGTAAAATCTTGGACCCATCTATCTGCTAGGGTATATTCTCTTTTTATCTTTCTTCCAAATGCCCTGCCTTTTAAAGATAGCTTTCTTTTATTTATAGTAAATTTATAATCAGAGTCTTCTTTTGCAGATTGAACGTGCATCTCTTTTAAAACATATTTAAAAGAATAAACCGAATTTGTTATACCTAGATCACTTGTTTCTGTAATGGAATAATCATCTTTTTTTTTCTTCATTAACAAGGTGTTTGTAGTCTCTGTATTGCCTGTTATATTTTTATAGACATATGTTTTTTTATAAAAAACATCAGTTATTGTAAAAGATGTAAGAGCTAGAAGCAGTAAAATGATTAGATAATATTTTTTTTTCATGTTTTTTTGAACATCCAACATTATAATAGATTTTGTTTCGCAATATTTAAATGAATAGTAGAGTTTAACCTAGCTTGTTTTTTAAGTCTTTTGTCATTTTCTCTAAATCATCTTTTTTTGGTATGTATTCAAATTTTATAGTATCTAATGTTTGATACTTTAAAAATTCAAAAACTTTTTCAATTTCATTTAGACTCTGTCCTCCCCATCCATATGATCCAAAAGCTATCCCAACTCTATTTTGAGGCCTAAGTCCTTTTAAGTAATACAAAAATGAAGCCACTGTTGGCATCATTGTATTATTTAGAGTAGGAGAACCTACGCATATATATTTCGCATCTAAAATATCTGTCATAATATCGGAGATATGAGTTTTTTTTAAGCTTTTGATCTCTACATTAATATTTTTCGCTTCAAAAGCTTTATAAATACTCATCGCCATTTCTTTTGTGGAGCCCCACATGGTATCATATACTATTACAGCTTTGTTCTCACAGATGTTTGAATCCCATTTATCGTAGGCTTTGAGGATTTTTTTAACGTCGTCTCCTCTCCATATGAGTCCATGAGAGGGAGCTATCATATCGAGATCTAGTTTCTCTATTTGACTCACAGCATCTAGAGATTGCCTAGAATAAGGAAGTAAAATATTTGCAAAATATTTTTTTGCCTCTTCCATAACAACATCAAAACAATTTTCATCAACGAATCTTTCATAAGATGCAAGATGTTGACCAAATATATCATTTGGCATGAGCAGCTTTTCTTGTAAGCAATATGTAGCCATAGAATCTGGCCAATGCACCATTTGCATTAAAATAAACGAAAGCTCTCTCTTTCCAATATTTATTTTATCACCAGTATTAACAACTCTAAATTTCCATGAAGCAGTATCAAAATGTTTTTTAAGACCTTTTTCCCCCATTGGCGAACAAACAATTTCTGCATTTTGGCAGTACTTCATAATAGCTGGGATAGAACCTGAATGATCCATCTCTGTATGATTTGAAATAATAATATCGATCTTAGATGGGTCTATTATAGTTTTTATACGTGATATCAACTCATCTGTAAGATGAGATTTTACTGTATCAACTAAAACAATTTTTTCATCTATGATTAGATATGCATTGTATGTTGATCCTTTTTGCGTTAGATAACCGTGAAATTCTCTTAGTTCCCAATCGATTGCACCAACCCAATAGATTCCTTTTTTTATTTCAACAGCTCTCACTTAACCAACTCAAATTGATCTTTTCCAACACCACACTCAGGACATACCCAATCACCAGGCAAGTCTTTAAAAGATACGTTATTGTTTTCATTAGGATCATAAATATAACCACAAACTAAACAAATATATTTTTCCATATTTCCACCCTATTGTTATTTTGAATTATAATGAAAAGGCCTTGGTCTTTGCTTTATACTCTTTTCTTTTACATTTTGCGTTATAATAGTAAAATCTTCAAGATCAAATCCACTATCTTCTTTTTCAAACTCTACACTTGATTGTTTTAAATGACCCCGAACAGCTATTTTTTCATTGAAAATTGGTTTATATAAATTGTTTTTCATTCTAACAGAGTCATCAGCTACTCTATTGTCTGCTAAAAATGGACTCATCGTAACTTTGAAAAATTGTGATTTGGATGTTTTTTTAGTTATTATAAATGGTGATGAAGCTCTATAAACAAAGCCAGTGTATTCACCTTTAGCCCAATAGATTGGAAAATTAACTTCATCTATAATTCGATCTTTTTCACCCATAAATTTTGAGTCTTTAAAGAGTCTGACAAAACTATTTTCAAAATAACCCTCTAAATTATCTGTTTCATAAAGTGGTATTTCAACAGATTGAGCAAGCTCTTTTGCATTTATACCAGATAGTTTCGGTAGCACAGCTGCTTGAATATTTGAAGATTTTAAACTATTAGATGTCTCTCCTGATAAGAGATCTGCTTGAACAGGCTTTGTACAAAGAGAGTAATCTAATATATTCATCGATATATCACATCCACCATCGATAAAACCTGTAACCCCGGTGTTGTCTTTAAAAACAAAGATATCACTAGAATTTCCACCTTGAATATTTTCAAAACCAATAAAATTAATATCTTGAACATATCCTTCATTCAATGCTGAAAAATACCAAACGTTAGTTTTATCTCTTCCAATTAAAGTATCTAATCCTTTTGAACCAACCACAGTGTTTACATTATCTATTTTATTAAGATCTAAAGTAATAGGATCTATTTTTTTGGAAAAATCCAAAACATTATTGATTCCTTTTCCACCATCTATTTTTCCTTCGATCTTTCCCTGATTTTCAAAATAGAATTTATCAGTTAAATCTGATCCTATTAAATTTTTTACATTTTTAAAATTCAAAGAATCGTTTAATTTCCCTGTATTTACAGCATAAATATTCCAGGTATTATCTTTATCTGCTGCATAGATTGAGCTATCGCCTGATTTTCCGTCGATGTAACCTAGTATTTTTCCCTCTTTTGAAATTGCAAATATATCTTTTTTAGAACCACCTATTATATTTTCAATATTTACGAAAGTTAAGTGATCGTTTAATGAACCTGAGCTATCATTAGTTATTGCCCAAATATTATCGACATCCCTTCCAATTAATGTGGTTTTACCACCACCTATGATTTCTTGAATATTTTCAAGATTATTTAAATCAATAGCTACTTCACTTGTATGACTTGAAAAATCTAGTGTATTTTTCATTTTAGACATACCATTGATAGAACCTGTTACATATGCATAATCTAAAAATTTATATGTATCTTGCTTCTCTCCACCAAAAAGATTCTGGATATTTGAAAAAGTTAATGTATCTTCTATATACCCTCTATTTACACCAGTGATATGCCAACTATTTGTTTTATTTGGAGCATGTAAAGAGTTATTACCCCCAGCTCCATTTATCTCACCATCAATTTTAGCATTCTCTAAGGCATAAAAAGTATCTTGGATACCACTTCCTACTAGATTTTGAAAATTCTCAAATTTAATAGATCCAACTTCGCCTTTATTGTGAGCGGATATATACCAAACATTTATATCTTCAGGTCCAATAAGTACATTATCTTGTTTTCCTCCAATGACTTCTTGAACATTAATAACTTTGTGAAGATCTAAAGTTAAATCATTCATACAAGAACAATAATCTATTACATTATTTCCTGCCTTGCCGTCTATAATTCCACTTACGCTTGCTCCTGTTAAAAATGTAAAAGTATCACTCTTTTCACCACCTACTAAATTTTGAATATTTTGAAAATTAGAAATACCATTTATATATCCAGTATCACTCGATGTTAAAGTCCATATGTTATCAACATTTGGCCCAATTATAGTGTTTTTACCACCACCGCCATCAATTTTACCATTTAATTTACCATTACGTGAAAAAACAAATGTATCATCTAAATATATAGAACCCTTTAAGTTTTGGATTTGAGCAAATGAAATATCCCTATTTAAAATACCAGAATTTAAAGATGTTATCTCATAAACATTTATTCCATCTGGTGCGATTAGAGTATTATTTGCTTTTCCTCCAAAAATTTTACATTTTTGAGGGGCGTACATATAAAAAGTATCATTATTATCATTTCCATGAATTTCTAGCTCTTTAGCATAAATTGTTTTTTTCAAAACAAATCTACCATCTTTTTCACATCCAATATCTATTTTAACTTTTCCCTGAGATACTATCTGACCATGGGCATGAATTGAATCGGTAGCTTTTAAATTAACAACTCCCATTGATAGAATCCTAGCATTTTCTGAAATATCAATTCCAACTTTGCCTGATTCTTTTCCTATTATATCAATTGAAGAAAGGCCTCTCGCTTCTATATGAGAATTAGCTAAATTTACACCTGTAGAATTTGTACCGGATGCTTTTCCATCTACAACTAAATTTGCACTTTCTAAAATTATTCTAGCTCCATTATCTAATAAGATACCATCATTTGATTCTTTTGTAGCAAAACTCTGTCCACTTAAAGAAATTTTTCCATTTTTAGAACTTAGCTCAGCCCCTTTCAAATATATACCTACATTATTATTATCACCTCGATTTGCCTTGCCTATAAGAGTAATATTTCCAGCTGTTCCTAAATCATTTTGGGTCATTATCTTGCCTTGAGCTAAGATACCATAATTATTATCACCAATATTTCCTGATCTTCCATCTAGTTTAATATTAGCTGCTCTTGAAAGAATCTGAGTGTCTTTTTCTAATATAATCCCTGTAAAATTCCCTTGATCATTTATAGTTTTAAAATGGATAGCTAAAAACTTTTCATCAGAAGTATTTTCAATTTTTGCACCAGATTTCATAATAATATTTCTGGTAGCTTCAAAAGTAAGAGTTGTCTTATCTTTCCATAAGATATTTACTTTGCCATCGATTGTTATTGTCTGATCTTCGTTATTTGTAGCATTTTTAGTTGAAATTTCTAAATTTGCATTTTTTAAAATCTCTTGTATAAAACCATCTGTAAAAACATTTGCGCCATAATTTTTTGCATCACCATGAACAATTCGAATGCTTCCTGGATCTAAAAGCAAACTGCCTTTTTTACCTGAGATTGAATTTAATAAAACCTCTCCACTCATATTTAGTCTGTCTTTAGATGAGATCTCAACAAAACCTCCATCTTTTTTAATGCCCTGAGCGCTTATAAAACCTTCAAATATTGTTTGCTCTTCTGAATATATAATAATTTTTCCAGCCTCGTTATTAGATAGAGCGTCAGCAAAAATCTGAGCTCCTTCATAAATAGTCGTTGTTTTAGCGTTTTTTATCTCAGGGTTCTCTCCTTTATAATCCCCACCAATTAAAATTCTTGACTTTCCCATCTTCGTAGAGGCATCTAGTTTAGCTTCGCTCTTAATATGTATATGATCTCCAGTTATTTGGATATCTTTTGAATTGATTTTTCCATTGATCGATACTACCCCTTCTTCAGCAGCTAAAATAACCCTGCCATCTTTTTCAATAGCGCCATTTGTTTCGATTACACCTTTTGAGTTAATAGCTAAAGCATAAATATTATTACCAGCTGCTTTTAATTCTACGTTTACGGCCTTAATAGTTCCTTTATTTGAGCAAGATCCTTGATTTTTTATTCCAACGCCAATTTGAGGTGTTTTTTTCTCTATTAATATAACGTCCATTGCTCCGATTAAATGTGCAGCTCCCTTCTCTGATGTGATTTCATTTCTATTATGAACATCTCTTGCTATAAGATAAATATCACCAAAGGTATGGATTTTTCCTTTATTTATGATTTTTTCAATTGAATCAGATTTAAACCTCAAATCTTTTGCATTTAAAAATTCATCATTTGCAATATCTAAAGTTGATAGGGTTAAAGCTTTTGTATCTATTAAGGCATTTTTACCAACGAGAATTCCATTTTGATTGATTAAAAAAACATTAGCGTTAGAGAGAAGCTTTCCAAAAAGATGGGATGGATTTGAGGAGATTACTCTATTTAAAATAGCTGCATTATCACTAGATGCTATAATTTTGGTTATCTCATTTTCATTAATTGAAAAATCCTTCCAGTTGATAATTGCATTATCCGATTTTTGATAGATCTTTAAAATCTCATTTATTCTTTCGATTTGAATATTCCCAGAGACAACCTTTTCTCCACTAGGGTTAGCTAATGCTTTTGTTGCTATAAAAAATATAAAAATTTTTAAAATTAATTTCATATTTATTCTCTTTTTAATAAGATGCAATAACACTTAAATGCCCTCTTGATCTACCACTTTTTGGAAAGGGTTTACCATTTATTTTAAGCAATTGAAATCCATAATCAAAGCGAAGAGTTAGATAAGTAGACATATTAAATCTAACACCGGGACCAACTGACAATAAAGATTTAGAACTCTCAACTATGCTTTTATCTACATTTGTTGCAAATCCATAATCTAAAAATGCTAAAAACTGCAAAGCATTTTTCATATTCTTTTTTTGAAAACGAATACTTGGAAATCTAATCTCATTTTTAAGTAAAATACCGTTATCTCCTGCAACCTCATTTTCCATATAACCTCTTATAGTAAAGCTACCGCCTAGCGATAACTGCTCAGAGAGTAGTAGTTTTGCATAAGATAGTTGTCCTAAAAAGTTAATAACCCAAGATAGATCAGCTTTTAACCTAGTTACTCTTTCGATATCTAGGTCTATATATCCATAATCAGACTTAGCTTCAGGTCTTTCTATTTCAAATTTTGAGGTTTTATTGTTTTTTGTAATGCCTCCAGGAGAGTAAAATGCAGAAACTTCAAAAGAGGTTACTCCGAAACTATCATCATAAGTACCTTGATACTTTAATAAAAATTGAGCTACATCTATAAATCTATCAAAAACTAAGTTCTCAGCAAAAAGCAAAAAGTTATTAGTTCTCTTAAAATCAAATCCTGCTATTAAATCGTGACTTAAATTTCCGATAATAGGAAGAGGAATCTCATACCTCATAGCTGCTGTCCAACCTTTACCGGTTACACTTTGCAACGCTGCTTCATCAGATATAGCCCTAGAATAGCTTCCTAAAAATTTTAAGATATTTTTCCAAGGAAGAGGGATAATATAGTTTCCTGATACTCCCCACCAATCATTAAATTTTTTTGCACTCATAAACTGAAAGTTTAGTTGCTGATCTGATTTAAAAAGATTACCTAAGTTAAATCCGGCTATAAATCTAGAGCTTCCAGCTATAGTATAAGAGCTATTTTCATATCCTGCATATACTCTCATTGGAAATCTATCTTCGACATTAAAAATTACATCAGTCTCATTTAAGTTATCACCTGCTTGATAAATTGCAGATACATTTCGAAAAGGATTGTCATTTAACCACTCTAAATCTTGAATAACCTTATTTGTTGAAATCTTTTCATTTGGTTTTAGCCTCACTTGCTTTTTGATTCTTTCCTTAGAAAAGTATCTAGCGCCCTCAACCTCAACTTTGCCAAGTTTTGCAACTTGAATAACTACATAAACATCTCCATCTGTAATATCCTGTCCAACTGGAATATTCACACCAACGAGTGGATAGCCCTCTTTTCTAAAGTAATTTACGACAAAGATTTTGATTTCATCTAATTTTTCAATAGTTATAGGATCTCCAATGAATTTATCTATCTTCTTTTTAAATTCATTAGGATTTGGTATATCCACATTATCAATAACGATAGGATCTTTCAAATCCTTAATTTCGCTATATTTTCCTTGAAAAACTAAACCCTTTAATTTCTCAACGAGTATTTTTTTATTCTGCTCTTTTTTTATAGAGCTTTGATGCTCATCTTTTTGCTCAGCAAAAACAATAGAAAAAAGAGAGATAAAAATGAAAAAAAACTTAATCATACCTTATATATATATTAGTTCCCTAATCGTGATAATAAAGAAAAAAAGATTTTTGGAAACAAAATTTTTTATTTTTTTTTTGATAACAA
>SDBU01008916.1_pt1 | contig 11324 bp, 13 predicted proteins | sample 2277071 | NCBI WGS metagenome assembly SDBU01 (sample SAMN10397929, study PRJNA504765) | marine sediment metagenome | isolation source: marine sediment core GS08_GC12, 126 cmbsf | place: Arctic Ocean: Gakkel Ridge, Loki's castle | collected 2008 | reverse complement strand
GCTCGATCCAGTGGGCGATTCCAGGCCGGACTGGCAGATCATCTGCGACATCGCCAGACGAATGGGTGCGCAGGGCTTCGACTTTGCCAATCCTTCGGAGATTATGGAGGAGATCGCCGATGTGACGCCTGCCTATGGCGGCATTACTTATCAAAGACTGGACAGTGGTGGCCTGCAATGGCCCTGCCCCTTTGAGGACCACCCGGGGACCAAGTACCTGCACGCCGATATCTTCGTCAGGGGCAAGGGCAGGTTCATGCCTCTGGAGTATAAGCCACCCCGCGAGGAGCCTGATGATGATTATCCATTGATATTGACCACAGGGCGCAGTCCGTACCAGTTCCACACCGGCACCATGACAAGGAAATCTAAAGGCTTTGATGATATGCACGGCGAGGAGGAAGTGGAGATCAATCCTCAAGATGCCGAATCCTTAAGGATTGCCGATGGCGATAAGGTGCAGGTTTCCTCCCGACGCGGGAAAGTAACGACAAAAGCGAAGATTACAGAGAACTCACCAAAGGGCGTGGTCTTCATGACCTTCCATTTCGCTGAAACCCGCACTAACCTGCTCACTAACCCCGCACTTGATCCAATTTCCAAAATACCTGAGTTAAAGGTATGCGCGGTCAGGGTGGAGAGACTCTCTATCTGAAGCCGTGCCAGCTTAATGTTTCTGACACACGGAGGGAAGATGTACCAGATCGTAACGAAGGAAGACCTGACACCCGAGATACACCTCTTCGAGATAGCTGCCCCGGAAGTTGCCAGGAAGGCACAGGCAGGGCAGTTCATTGTAATCAGGATAGATGAGAAAGGGGAGCGCATCCCTCTAACCATCGCCGACTGGAATGGTGAGAAAGGCACGGTCACCGTGGTTTTCATGGAGGTAGGCAAGACGACCCGCAAGCTGGCGACGTTGAAAGCCGGTGAATCTGTCGCCAATTTCGCCGGCCCCCTTGGCTTGCCAACTCACATTGATAAGTTTGGCACGGTGGTCTGCGTCGCCGGAGGCTTCGCCATCGCTACCATTGCTCCCATCGCCCGAGCGATGAAAGCAGCAGGCAACAAGGTTATCTCGATAATAGGTTTTCGCAGCAAAGACCTGGTCTTTTGGGAAGACCGTCTTCGTAGCGTAAGCGATGAGGTAATAGTGACTACCGATGATGGCTCCTACGGGCGCGGGGGGGTAGTTACCATCCCTCTGAAGGAGTTGCTCGAAGGGAAAGAGAAGGTTGATCGAGTGGTTGCCATTGGCCCAACCGTCATGATGAAGTTTAGCTCGCTGACCACCCAGCCGTTTGGAGTGAAGACCATTGTCAGCCTCAACCCGATCATGGTCGATGGCACGGGCATGTGTGGTGTCTGCCGAGTATCAATCGGCGACGTAACCAAGTTCACCTGCGTCGATGGCCCCGATTTCGATGGACACCAGGTTAACTGGGATGAGCTTATGGCCCGACAGCGTATCTATCTCGACGAGGAGAAGCAATCCCTGAAGTTATGGCAGCACAGCTGCGGGAAGAGGTAATACTTAATGGCGAAATTAGATCTCAACAGAGTGGAAATGCCCAAGCAGAAGCCCAAGGCACGGGCCAAGAATTTCAACGAAGTGGCGTTAGGATATACAGATAAGAACGCACTGGCTGAGGCCAATCGCTGCATTCAGTGTAAAAAGCGTTCCTGCGTTGAGGGTTGTCCTGTGGGAGTGGATATACCTGAATTCATTGTTGCAATCCGGGATGGCGATATGCCTGAGGCCGTAAGAGCGCTTAAGAGCAAGAACGCCCTGCCCGGCATCTGCGGTCGGGTCTGTCCCCAGGAAACACAGTGCGAGGAAGTATGTTCTCTAGGCAAGAAAGGTGCTCCTATAGCAATAGGTCGCTTGGAACGTTATGTAGCTGACTGGGAACTTAAACATCAGCCCGAATCGAGTCCGGAGATTGCTCCAGCTACAGGCAAGAGAGTGGCAGTAGTAGGTTCCGGGCCAGCGGGGCTCACCATAGCTGCCGATCTAGCAAAGCGGGGGCACGAGGTCACCATATTCGAGGCTCTTCATATTGCCGGTGGAGTATTGATGTATGGCATCCCTGAGTTCAGAATGCCCAAGAATATCGTCCAGACTGAGGTAGACTATGTGAAGTCCCTGGGAGTGGAGATCAAGCTCGACCACGTGATGGGCAAGATATCCACCGTGGATGAACTACTGGAGGAAGGTTACGACGCCGTCTTCCTAGGTACAGGAGCGGGATTGCCCATGTTTCTTGGCATTCCCGGTGAGAACCTGAATGGGATCTACTCTGCTAACGAATTTCTCACGCGAACCAATCTGATGAAGGCCTATCTCTTCCCAGAATACGACACTCCGATCAAGATAGGCAAGAAAATCGCTGTGATCGGTGGGGGAAACGTTGCTATGGACTCTGCACGGTGCGCCCTCAGGCTCGGCTTCGCTGAGGTCAATATCGTGTATCGCCGCTCTCGGGATGAAATGCCGGCACGTCTGGAGGAGGCCGAGAACGCGGAGGAGGAAGGTATCATCTTCAATCTGCTCACAAACCCGGTAAGGTTTCTGGGCAATGACGAAGGCTGGGTCACCGCTATGGAGTGCGTCGAGATGGAGCTTGGTGAGCCCGATGACAGTGGACGGCGGCGCCCTGTCACCAAGAAGGGTAGCGAGTTTATCATGGATGTGGATATCGTGGTCGTGGCACTGGGCACCACACCCAACCCCCTGGTACCGACTACTACCAAGGGGCTGGACACTACCAAGAAGGGGACAGTTGTTGCCGACGAAGAAACAGGCAAGACCACCAAACCAGGTGTATGGGCCGGGGGAGACGTAGTTACTGGCGCCGCCACAGTGATCAGCGCTATGGGTGCAGCTAGGATAGCCGCTGCTTCCATTGACGCTTATCTACGTGGTTTGTAGCTGTTACAGGCCCATTTGCAGAGGGTGAGCCAGTTTGGTCGGTCAGTCGTGGCCAATCCTCAAGCCCCCTGTATTATAGCTCGCCACCACCGACATCTTCCAACCTCCCAAGGGGCGTAATATCTCTGTCGTTGCGAGCGCCTCTTTGTGTCATTGCCACGAAAATAGGAACTAAACCGTTCGCCCTGAGCCTGTCGAAGGGAGCCTGTCGAAGGGCAGTTCATGGTTCGACGAGCCTGTCATGAGCGCAGCCGAAGGATGAGGGTGAATCGATATGGTTGGGGTTCGCTCCGCTACTTCCAGCCTTCGCTATATGTCATTACGAGCGCAGCGAACTTCCCCCTCCCTCTAACTCCCTCCCGCCAGGGGAGGGAGAATTATGGATACATCTCTCTTGCTGGTATCTGAAAGCTTGGGGTAGGTTGGAGCATCAGCTCCAACCACGCCTGGAGCGGATGCTTCCTGCCACTCACGCTGTAACCGCGAGCGTCCTTCTTATGTCATTGCGAGCGCAGCGAAGCAACCTAACCCTCCTGCATGTAGGGGGAATGAGGGGGTCTGGGAACTCCTAGGCCTCAACTGTTGAGATGACCGTAGATTTTAGTGACGACGCGGTGACCCTCATCATCACTGACAACGGTCAGGGCTTCTACGTTCCACAAAGGACGAGCGATTTGGTGCTATACGAGAAGCTGGGCATAATAGGCATGAGGGAAAGAGCACGGTTGGTTGGCGGCACGCTGATTGTCCAATCGGATATAGGCGCCGGCACCACCGTAACCCTCAGGGTGCCCGAATGAGGTCCCACACAATAGCGAAGACCAGGCTGCGTATTCTGTAGGACGTTGTTTGTCCTCCTCAGTCAATCCTGGTCTGCCGTTGACGGGACATGCACCGACCTATACAATGTAATGGTAGATGCGCTTAGCATATACAAACTAAAAGCCGACAACCGGGAAAGGATAGTGAAATGGTCAAGATAGTAGTAGCAGCTATGGCTGTGATCGCGCTAATACTGGGTAGTCTCGTGGGCTGCGGGCCGGCACCCCCCGAAGCTGAGTTCCTCTCTATTTCCCCCAATACCTACATACCAGAGGAGGTCCAGTTCGTTGACCTGTCACAAGGTAACATCACTACCTGGCAGTGGGATTTCGATAACGACGGAGTAGTCGATAGTGACCTTCAGTACCCGAAGCACACCTACAGCAACCCGGGAAACTATACAATCAGCCTGACGGCCGTAGGGCCGGATGGCAATGATACCGAAATAAAGCTGGACTACCTTGAGTTTATCCCCTGCCCGCATTTTGCTGATTTCATCGCTGATACCACTGAAATGAGTGGCAGAAACGCGATACAATTCACCGACCTGTCGGTCACCAATGCGGCGATGGGCAATGTCACTAGCTGGGCGTGGGACTTTGATAGCGATGGCAGAATTGATAGCGACGAGCAGAACCCGGCACACATTTACACCAGAAACGGCCTCCATTCAGTTACCCTCACGGTCATCACTCCCGAATGTGAAGATACACTGACCAGACACGAATACATCAGTATCACCGGATGTAGTGGGTGAGGATGATCAACAGGGCGCCCGTGTGGCGCCCGAGAGCGATTAGCCTGAATAAAATGACCTCTTGATTCCATCTCTTTGATAAATTATTTCCAGCTATTGACAAAATGCGTATATGCGCATATAATTTTAATGAATCCCCTATGATAGCAGAGTTAATCAGACTATGCGCGAGTTGGTAAAGGCCTTCAAGGCACTATCTGACGAGACCAGGCTCAGGATACTGAACATTCTTCTGGAGAGGGAATGCTGTGTCTGCGAGGTAATGCAGGCGCTGGAAATATCCCAGACCAGGGCTTCGCGCAACCTGAGCGCCTTGTACGACGCCGGTTTCTTAAAGCTGAGGAAAGATGGGTTGTGGTCGTTATATTCGATAGACAGCGATGGAATGAAAGAACACTTCAGCGACGTGGTCGAGGCCGTGAGGAAAGGACTGGAGGGTACTGACTTAGCATTACAGGATATAGAGCGGCTAAAAAAGGCCAAGCGTGTTGGCCCGGTATGTGGTAACAAGATGCTAAATTAAATTTTTTTATACGATAAATGCGTTATTGCACATTTACGCAAACCATTAATATCACAGGCATTACAACGTTATAGACAAATATTTAAATATACACCTGTCCCCAACACTAAGAAGTCTTATTAACAGATAATAACATGAGTTCGATTACAAATGTGATGAGCAACAAATGGACAATAATAGCACTACGCCTGATTCTGGGTGGCATCTTCATCGCAGCGAGTATCGGTAAACTGCACAACCAAACCGAATTTATTAATATCGTCATAAGCTATGAGCTTCTTCCACATGGTTTAGCCAACGCATATGGTCTCGTGGTGCCCTGGGTTGAGCTTTTTATCGGCTGCTCACTAATTCTCAGTACTTTTGCCACACTTGCTGCGGGGCTTGCAATTCCCCTGACCATAAGCTTCATCACAGCAAATGCATGGGCATTATCCCATCAATTCAGCGATGAATGCGGATGTTTTGGGCAGCTATTTCCCATGAGCTACTCGATATCCCTGATTATCGACGTTTTGATGCTGGTAATGGCCACGGTTTTAATATTGTTCATTGGTAAATCAGTTGGTCTCAATATTTTTCATTTCAAATTTGCGCCTCGCTTCAAATATATTTATAAAACTTGCTTAATAGCCATAATTGTTCTCGCCATAGGTTTACCTTTGCACAACAGTGCAACCGACAATTCCATTTGTGCTCAGATAGACAGTAATCTCCGCGAAGGGAAACCTGTCTTTCTATCTTTCTCTCTCGAAGGTTGCGCTGATTGCGAAGTGCAAAAACCGGTAGTCGAAGTGGTTAACCGCGATTACGGGACTGAAGTCGCCTTTATCTTTATTGATTATAGGGCTCAACCCCAAGCCGCGAGCTGCTTTGGCGTCTACCATGTGCCAACCATGCTGCTGATTACAGCCAAAGACAGCACAGGTCAATATGTCATCTATGAACGATTCGATAGCTTGACAGACGAAAAAACGTTACGAGCCTGTATTGACGGGGCGTTGATGCTATGAATACACTCCAGATTATGAAGGTATGCTGCAACTCCAGCTTTATTTGAACTGATTTTATAATATATCTGACTCCTTGAAACCTCTTTATGGAAGCATTTGCAGATGTCCTGATTAGTGGGTTCGATGCCCTTAAAGACTATATTGCGCTGCATGTACTGACATGTCTCATTCCTGCATTCCTTCTTGCAGGTGGTATCGTTACTTTCGTCTCTCGCGAGACTATCATCGGCTATCTCGGGGCTGCGGCCAGGAAAATATCATCGTTCTCGATTGCCGCAGGGGGCAGTTTCTTCGTCGCCGCATGTTCCTGCACCGTTATTCCAGTATCCAGTGGCATCTACTATGGAGGAGCAGGCGTTGGAAATATCCCAGACCAGGGCTTCGCGCAACCTGAGCGCTCTGTACGACGCCGGTTTCTTAAAACTGAGGAAAGATGGGTTGTGGTCGTTATATTCGATAGACAGCGATGGGATTAAAGAGCACTTCAGCGACGTGGTCGAGGCCGTGAGGAAAGGGCTGGAGGGCAACGAGGAGATAATCCTGGACAGGGAACGCCTTAGGAAAGCCGAGCGCGTAGGCCCCAGTTGTGTCCAGCGGTTGATAAGGTAAAGATTCTCTTTTTTTGAATTTGTTATATTCCTTAATGCGCATTTAGAGTACTAAACTATGGATACTTTCCTTGAGCTTCTACACGGTGGGGTCGACGGGCTGCTTGAATATTTGTCGGCGCACGTACTCACCTGCCTGGTGCCTGCCTTCTTCATAGCTGGAGCAATCGCCATATTCATCTCACAAGAATCGGTCTTGAAATACCTCGGGCCACAGGCCAAGAAGGTAATCTCCTACAGCGTGGCTTCTGTATCAGGATCGATCCTAGCGGTATGCTCCTGTACCGTACTCCCCTTATTCGGCGGCATATACAGGAGAGGGGCCGGGCTAGGTCCTGCGGTCGCCTTTCTCTACTCAGGACCCGCCATCAATGTGCTCGCTATCGTCTACTCTGCAAGACTACTGGGATATGACATGGGAGCGGCCCGTGCTATTGGTGCTGTCGCCTTTGCCGCCGTCATTGGACTTATTATGGCCTACCTCTACCGAAAAGAGGATGCTCAGAAGAACTCTCAGGCCTTCGCCATGTTAGCTGCTGATCCGGAGGACAAGAGTTTGTGGCAGCAGATGATCTTTTTCGGCACACTGGTTGGTATTCTAGTTGCCGCTGCCTCCAAGAATTGGATCGCCACGGGCATCCTTATGCTCGTCCTGGCAATCATCCTGTGGCGCTGGTTCACTAAGGGCGAGCTCAAAATGTGGATGAAGGAGACCCTTCATTTCGTCAGGCTTATAGCTCCCTGGCTGCTGGTCGGGGTATTCGCCGCGGGGATGATTGCTGTCGGTGTTCCTGAATCTGCGGTAACCAGTTACGTGGGGGGTAACAGCCTGCTGGCCAACTTCATCGCCTCTTTCCTCGGCGCATTAATGTATTTCGCCACTCTCACCGAAGTACCCATCATCCGGGCTTTTATGGACCTAGGCATGGGTAAAGGGCCAGCACTGGCGCTTCTTCTCGCAGGCCCCGCTCTTTCACTGCCCAACATGCTGGTCATCCGCAGTATAATGGGGACTAAAAAGACCCTGACCTACCTCACATTAGTCGTAATCATGGCCACCTTCACAGGGTATATCTTTGGACTGGTTACACAATAAATTGAAGAGGAGGATAAGAAATGAAAATCAAGATTCTCGGGACCGGCTGCGCGAAATGCAACCAAGTAGAGCAGACAGCCAGGGAAGTGGTAAAGGAACTGGGGATAGACGCAACTATCGAAGAGGTCAAAGACATCAAGAAAATAATGGAATATAACGTCTTGATCACTCCAGGCCTGGTGGTGAACGAGGAAGTGGTCAGTTCCGGACGCATCCCCAGCAAGGCAGAAATGACCCAGCTTATTATCAATGTGCTCGAAAAAGGCGGGACGAGTTAGGGAGGCCCGGTGAAATAGTGAGCCCCTGCGGACGTGTCTTTCTAACTGCAACTATTGAGGGGTTAAACAGCCAAGCGAAACTCACAATAAGAGGAGGTTTATCGTGAGCAACACGGGCAATACAGAGAAACCGCTGGGCATCGATATCACCTACTGCGTGGAATGAGGCTACCTTGCTTCAGCCTCCAGTCTGGCGGCTGCAATCGAGGATAGGTTCAGCATCATGGCAACTCTGAAGGAGGGGCATGGTGGTATCTTCGAGGTAACTATCAGCGGTCGGGTGATCTACAGCAACTGCATGCAGTGCGGCTGCCTGCCCGAGAACGATGAGATACTCCAGAGAATTTGCGAGTATGAGGAGGGAGGAGCAACTCAGGAGGAGGACCTACTATCGAAACCGGGTGCCACCTGATGCGACCCTTCGGAGCGCAACAGTTGTTGCGGTTAAATCTTATATATAAACTCGCAGTTCGAGCACTAGAAGTGGCTCGATGAACTAGGCGATTTTGCTATGAAATCGGCCATATAGATAAGGGGGATGATATGAATCTATTTACCAAAATCAGCTTTTTTACCTTAATAGCAATGTTGACATTCACTGCGTGTTTTCTATCGGCTTGCAGTTCATCAGGTGGGTTTACACCACCAACATCCACTAACTCCACTCAGGAAACTCCGTCAGTTCAACCAAGCTACGATGGAGGTGACTACGTTGAAGTCGTGTACTTCCACCGGACAAATCGCTGTTACAGTTGTCAGTGGGCCGGCGACGCCGTGGAGTACACAGTGCAGACCTACTTTGCAAATGAACTCGCAAGCGGCAGGTTGATACTTAAAATGCTTGATGTACAGGACGAGGCAAATACTGACATTGTCAATGAGTATGGGGCCTATGGCTCTTCTCTGTATATAAACGACGTGGTAGATGGGATCGATCACATTGAACATGTGTCCGAAATCTGGTATCACGTGGGCGATGCCGAGGACTTCGTTGAAATAGTGAGAACCGAGATAGAGCAGCATTTGGGGAGCATCTGATGGAGTTCGGCGACCTCGTCCAGCGGATATCCGAAAGCGTTAGCTTTCCATTACTCTCCGCCTTCCTCATCGGGATTATGGCCGCGATCAGCCCTTGCCCCCTGGCAACCAATATCTCAGCTATGGCCTATATAAGCCGGAACATTACCGATCGTCGCTATGTCTTGACCTCGGGAATACTCTACACACTGGGACGCATGGTCTCGTATTTCATAATTGGGGCAGTTGTTATAGTTGCGGGTGCGAGCATACCCAACCTCTCTCTGTTTTTACAGGATGCAGGCGAAAGATTCCTCGGCCCACTACTTATAGTGGTGGGGATTTTGCTGCTGGATATCGTTAAGCTTCCTTTCTTTCAAGGCAGCGGAAGACTAGCCTCTTTTGGTGAGAAGGTGGCCAAGCGTGGGAGAACTGGGGCGTTCTTATTAGGCGTCGTTTTCGCACTCGCGTTTTGCCCTTATACTGCAATACTATTCTTTGGCATTCTTGTGCCGCTTGCCCTTGAGACAACAGCCGGTGTAACCTTGCCCGCAGCCTTTGCCATAGGCACCGGTCTACCCGTTTTGATTTTCGCAGTCCTTCTCTCGTTTGGAATAACAAAGGTTGCCGAGTGGCTGAATGCGGTGTCCTCAGCAGAGAGGGTGATTCGCAAGATAGTGGCGCTTCTCTTTATCGGTGTGGGCATATATTTTGTAGTACTTTGGATCCAGGGGTAGGCAGATGCATTCAATTACATCATATGGCACTCAAAGCAACCTGGAAGAGGGAAAATTGAAGTATATAGCATCGCTACGGAGGGTATGCTATGCTTGAAATAAGAAAAACTGCCATATCTCTTGATGAACCGGAGCTCATCGAGCTGGAGCAAATAATGGCTGATGCCGATGAGAAACAGGCGCTGGTTTTCCTGAGAAAATCGGTCTACAACAAGGTAGCTCGTTCCCAGGGTGCGAAGCTTAAGTCCCACCTGGACACGGGTGGAGACCCTGTGGAGAGATTCAAGACGGGACGCTAAAATGTATCAGCTTCGAACCCGACCGGAAATTTGGAGAGAATCTGTCACTAGCATAAAAGTGCTCACCACGAAGGATGAAAATGCTATTTTTGGAATAACCGACATTCAAGAGGCCGTTCGTGGTGAGCTTGTCGAACCATGAACGGCCCTTCGACAGGCTCAGGGCGAACGGTTTAGAACCTATTTTCGGAGCAATAATCTAGGATAGAGCATGAACAACAGAGAACCAACAGCAGTAGCTCGAAGATTACCCCTACTCGACCGCTTTTTGACGCTCTGGATATTTCTGGCAATGGCCTTGGGTGTCGGCCTTGGGTATTTCATCCCTGAAACAGCAGACTTCATCGACCGCTTTCAGGTGGGCACAACCTCCATCCCCATAGCTGTCGGGCTCATCCTCATGATGTACCCACCTCTGGCCAAGGTGAAATATGAGCAGCTAGGTAAAGTATTTCGCAACTGGCGGGTGCTGGGACTCTCCCTGGTGCAGAACTGGGTCATCGGGCCGTTCCTCATGTTCTTCCTGGCCATTGGGTTCCTGGGTTTCCTCTGGCCTTATCCGGACTACATGGTCGGCCTGATCATGATAGGTCTGGCCCGCTGCATCGCTATGGTAATGGTGTGGAACGAGCTGGCCAAGGGCGACAGCGAGTACGCCGCCGGCCTTGTGGCCTTCAACTCAATCTTCCAGATTCTGCTCTATTCAGTATATGCCTATGTTTTTATAACGGTGCTGCCGGGCTGGTTTGGACTTGAGGGCTCATCTGTCGATGTAACCATGGCTCAGATCGCCCAGAGCGTCTTTATCTACCTCGGTATACCCTTCTTCGGCGGTATAATTACCCGGTTCACGCTACTCAGGTTCAAGGGACGGGACTGGTATGAGACCAAGTTCATCCCCAGGATAAGCCCCATCACGTTGATCGCTCTCCTCTTCACCATCGTGGTGATGTTCTCCCTCAAGGGAGAGGTTATCGTGGAGCTGCCCCTGGATGTGATTCGTATTGCCATCCCGCTGCTGATCTACTTCGTGCTCATGTTCTTCATCTCTTTCTACATGGGGAAGAGGATAGGAGCTGACTACTCCAAAACGACATCTATCGCATTTACTGCTGCCAGCAATAACTTCGAGCTGGCCATAGCCGTAGCTATAGCGGTTTTCGGCATCGGCTCCGGGGTGGCCTTCGCCGCAGTAATCGGGCCTTTGGTGGAGGTGCCGGTGCTTATAAGCCTGGTAAACGT
>SDBU01008915.1_pt1 | contig 11324 bp, 10 predicted proteins | sample 2277071 | NCBI WGS metagenome assembly SDBU01 (sample SAMN10397929, study PRJNA504765) | marine sediment metagenome | isolation source: marine sediment core GS08_GC12, 126 cmbsf | place: Arctic Ocean: Gakkel Ridge, Loki's castle | collected 2008 | reverse complement strand
TGATTCAAATTCTTCCGAGGGCTATGTTCTCCACGCAGTATCGGTTCCAGGGTGGTCAGCGGGTCGACGCCGTGATCAAACTGGGCCGTCGGCTGCTGCCGATAGATTCCAAGTTCCCGCTCGAAACATTTCGCCAGGTTCTGTCTGAAGATAGTGATAATAGGTCCCGGGTGCAGTTTGGGCGTACCCTGAAACAGCACATCGATGCCGTGGCCGAGAAATATGTCCGACCGGAGTTGGGCACCACCGATTTCGCCGTCATGTACATTCCTTCGGAAGCAGTCTACACCGAGTTTGTGTCCCAGAAGGATACCGATGCTTTGGAGTATGCCCTGACCCGGAAAGTTATCCCCAGTTCACCCGGCCACCTGTATGCTTTCCTGGCTTCTCTTTCAGCGTTGTATCTCGAATGTGGTCTGGCGGCGGACAGCGGTCGCCTGGCAGCCGGTTTGAATATGTTGACCGAATCTCTCACGCGATTGTCCGGGCTTCACCAGCGCATGGAGGGATCGGTCAGATCGCTCTCGGCCAGTTTATCCAAATCAGTCGAGGTTTCTCAGGGTATGTCTCAGCAGATGACCAGGTTGCGCCACGCGGAAGGTGACGAGGATACGGTTGATGCCGGTACCGGCCGTAAGCCTGTATAAGACCGGGTAGCTCACCGCTTGCGGTGAGTTTCTATTCCATCTTATACATTGGTTGTAAGAGGAACTGTAAACGCACCTCAAGGGGCTTGTTGATAAAGTCCTATTCTCGTCATTGCGAGCGACAGCGTGGCAATCTCGGATATTGAATGTCAACGAGATAGCCATGTCGCTTCGCTCCTCGCTATGACGTTTGTTATGTTTTTCAACAGGCCCCAAGAGGTGCGCCACCCAGTCTACCACTTGTATGAGAAAGGCATCAGGCGGACTCGCCTTACACCACTATCTTAAAGCCGGTGGCATCGGCCCTACTGTTCTTCAGAGTTCCACTTCAGTTCGTTGATCCGTTCCATGATCGCGGGAGTCTCCGGTTCGTTAGGCGCCAGGCTGATGAATTGATTCAGCATTGAGATAGCCGTCGAAGTGTCCCGCCGCACCTCGGCCAGCAACCCCAGGATCAGATAGGGATAGGCGAGTGTGGAATCAGCCGCCACCAGAGCACCGGCAATCGAATCGGCTGCCGGCAATCTGCCGCTGCGATAGTTTACGATCATCAGGTCGGTTTCAAAGTCGCTGTCGTGGGGATAAATCTCCAGGGCTTCCCGGATCGCCTCATATGCATGGGTGTAGTCCCGGGTGTCGCGGTAGAAGCGGTACCGGTTGGTCAGGAACTCTTTTCGATATGGTTCCAGCATCAGGCAGGTATCGATCTGGGGTTTGGCCAGATCATAGCGGTTCAACTGCATCTGTATCTGCACGAAAAGCGCCCGGGGTTCAGCCCAGTAAGGGTTTTGGGCGATGACCCCGTAGAGAGTCCGCAACGCTTCGGCCTCATCCCCCTGTTCGGCCAGGAACCGGCATCCCTCCAGGTTCAGGTGATCGTGAGAACGGTGGGGCAACTGTCGTTCCCAGGCATTGGCTTCATCCAGGTCCTTGCGATAGAAGTATGCGTCGCGGAATGCCAGGCAACCGGCCCGGTTGAATGACTCGTGTTTGTCCAGGTAATCCGTTACGTAAGGGTCAGCTCGAGCGATACACAGATAGGTGGGCAGGTAACTCAACGGCAGCATCAGGCAGACTGCCGCCAGCAACGCCGGCCCCCGGTTGTTATCGGCCGTCCGGCGGTCTCTGACCAGTACGATCAGCAACAGCGACAACGGCAGCAGATACACCGTCAAGCGGGGAAAGTCCAGCACTATACTGTTAACGGGATCGATCAGGGTCACCGTGGTCAGGCCGCTCAGGCTCAGTAATAACAGCCAGGAAACAGTACCCCGGTTGATGCGGCGGCTCCAATGACCCCCGACCATCAGGTAGATCACAACCAGTATCTGGGGAAAAGCTAAGAAGATTAGTTGGGCCAGGTCACTCAGGTGGCGCGGGGAAAAAACGCCATAGTCGGAGTGAGGCGGTTTCCCGGCCGGAAACAGGATTTGCCGGGCATACTCAAGATCGTACCCACCCCGGTAGTAAGCCAGAGCGACCAGAGCGACCAGTGTGAGTAGTCCTGCCACCAGTGCCGGCAGGCTCAGCCGCCGGTTTCGCTGTCGTCCCCGGACGGTTATATACACTGCTGCCGGTAACAGGTAGACCGACAGATACTGCATAAACAGCCCGGTCGCGACGACCATCCAGAGAAATACCAGACCGCCCGGCGTGAACCGTTTCTGCAACCTCACGGCAGCCACTGCGAACCAGAGTGAGACCGCCAGTACGATCGGTTCCGTCCCCACGAATCCGAACATCAGCACCGTCGCCGGCACCGACAGCAGAATGAGAAACAAATACACACGTCTGACGGCATCTTCGGTCAGTTCGGCAACCAGTTTCACGGCCGCTGCCAGCGTCAGCAAGACGGCGCCGAATGAAAAGACTTTCCAGGCCAGCAGACCTGCCCGGTTATAGTGCATGCCGAACAGGTTGAAGAAATCGTCGAGCCGGGAGACAATCAGCAACGAACCGAATTCAAACCAGCGGTAGATGACAGTATCGGTCTGAGCTACCTGGGCAATACGCAGATTACCGCCGCCGTATAGAAAAGAATCGAACTGAAACAATACCAGCAGTCCGAACACTGCCGCCAGACCTGTGATTGTGCCTGCGCGCGTGCTCAGCCGTGAGACGATCCGATTCCCCCTCATGGCTGACAACCAACCGATAGCGACCAACAATCCCAACCAGCCGACAATGTACGCTGTGGGCAGATGTTGCCAGTGGCCAAAGGACCAGTTGTTGTCAGACAGAACCGTCCCGCCCAGGCGACCGGCCACAAAGACGGTGACCATCAGCAACAACACGTAGATGAGTTTGTCGGAGTGATAGTGCCGGGACATCAGTACACCTTAGAAATCCTGACGGCCCTCAAGGGCGCGGGTCAGGGTTACGGAATCAGCATACTCGAGATCGGAACCGACCGGCAACCCGCGGGCAATGCGCGTGACTCTGATGCCCATCGGTTTGAGCAGTTTCGACAGATAAATCGCGGTGGCCTCACCCTCGACATTGGGATTAGTGGCGATTATGACTTCGGTGACGTTCTCTTTAACGCGGGAGAGCAGTGGGGCAATATGCAAATCATCCGGTCCGATACCGTCCAGAGGGGAGAGGCGCCCGCCGAGAACATGAAACAACCCATTGAAACCCTCCGCCTTGTTCATTGCGGCCGCGTCGGCCGTTTCCTCCACCACGCATATCAGGCAGTGGTCCCGGCTGGTGTCGGCACAGGTGTGGCAAGGGTCCGTTTCCGAGACATTGTAGCAGACGGAGCAAAACCCCACTTTTTCCTTCACTTCCCTGATGGCGTCAGCCAACTCGTTGGCATCCTCGACGGACAGTTTCAGAATATGAAAAGCTAAGCGTGTGGCTGATTTGCGCCCGATCCCGGGTAGTCGGGCCAGCCGGTTGACCAGCTTTTCCACTGATGCTGCTGATTTGAACATAGCTGTCTTGCTTGTCAGAAGGGGAGATTCAGGCCGGGGATCTTCAGACCACCGGTCAGACCGGACATCTGCTCCGCCTGCAACTCCTGCACTTTTTGATGCGCCTGGTTGACGGCGGCCACAATCAGATCCTGCAGCATCTCCACGTCTTCCTGGTCGACTACTTCGGGATCGATGGTGATTGACAGGACTTCGTGCTTGCCGTTGGCGACAACCTTGACCATACCACCCCCGGACGATCCCTCTACTTCGGTCTTCTCCAGTTCCGCCTGCATCTGCTCCATCATGGTCTGCATCTGCTGGACCTGTTTCATCATGTTTCCCAATCCGTCCTTGGCCATACTAATCTCCTCAAATCATATCGTCATCTACTCGTCTACTTTTTTAATACCTATGATGTCGCCGTCTACTTTCTCCAACAGCCGTTTGAGCCGGGGCGAGTCGGCTACGATTCGAGCGACCTCGTTGCTGTTGCTGTTTTTCCGGCCGTTGTCACCCTTTACCGGCTCAGCCGCTTCATCCATGCTGAACCTGAGACGGAGACCGGCCCGAAAATGTTGCTGCAACATCTGCGTTATCAAGCGCTTGTTTTCCGGTCGTTCCACCACCTGCTTCGATGCCGCTCCGGCCGGACCGAACACCAACTCCACTTCGTTATCACTCACCTGGCGTATATCGGCCATACCCAACTGGGAGGCCAGCATCTGGCTTTTCTGTCGCAACAGCCCCAGGAATGCATCCCAGCCGGCATTTAACTGCGCCAGGTTGACGGTGCGCGACAGGCGCGGCGTAGCTGTCGCCGTCGACCAGTCATCACCGGATTCTACACTCTGCCGTGATGATTTGTCACTTTTTTTTTTGGTACCGAACAGATCGTTTCCGGGCATCAGCGACGGCGAATCCTGTTGCAATCGCTCAAGAATATCGGCAAATTGCACCGTGGCTTCCATCTCAGCCATTTTCACTCCGGCCAGTTCCAGAACCAGACGTTCATCAAGTCCCGACTTCAGATCGAAATTCAGATCAGCGGCCGCTTTCATCAGTCGGACCAGGTCACCCACCGAGAAATTCTCCGCCTGCCGGTTGTAGGCGGCGATTTCGTCATCAGGTAGCCGCAGCAGGTCGGCGGCGTTTTTATCAACCGCCAGAACCAGCAGAATGCGGAAATGCTCCAGCAATTCCTGCACGAAATCAGCCACGTCCACACCGGCGTCGAGTATCGTGCCGGTCAGTTCCAGAACGCGCCGGCTTTCCCTGGCTGCCACGGCTTCCGTAAAATCAAACAAGACCTGCCGGTCAACCAGTCCCAGCGCCTCGACAACTATCTGTTCCGTTATAAGGGCATCGGCGAAAGCCGCCACCTGGTCCAACAGCGACAACGAATCGCGAACTGAACCGTCAGCTTTACGGGCCAGCAGTTGCAGGGCGTTTTCATCAACCTCCAGCCCTTCAAGTTGCGCGATCTTCCGCAGGTGATCGGTCAGGTCAGCCGTCGAGACCCGTCGGAAATCAAAGCGCTGCGTTCGCGAAAGAATCGTCTCGGGCACTTTCAACGGTTCGGTCGTCGCAAAGATAAACACCACGTGCGCCGGGGGTTCTTCCAGCGTCTTCAACAGAGCATCAAAAGCGGCTCCCGACAAGCGGTGCACTTCGTCTATGATATAGATGCGTTTCTTGCCACCGGTGGGCAGGTACCGGACGTTCTCTCTCAGGGTGCGGATATCATCCACGCCGGTGTTGGAGGCGGCGTCGATTTCCAGAACGTCAAGCGAGGACCCGGCGGCAATCTCGGTGCAGGTCGAGCACTCTCCGCAGGGAGTGGCAGTCGGTCCGTTGACGCAGTTAAGTGCTTTAGCCAGGATACGGGCGGTAGTGGTTTTGCCGGTGCCGCGCGGCCCACTGAAGAGATACCCCGACCCGACCCGATCATTGCTGACCGCGTTTCTCAGCGTCCGGGTTACATGCTCCTGCGCCACAACATCTTCAAATAGTTGTGGCCGATACTTGCGCGCCAGCACCTGGTAGCTCATAGGGAGGGAATATAGTGAAAAAGAAGTCGAAGTGGAATCGGTTTTTGAGTAGGGATACTGAGATTATATGGACGGCAGAATGTATCCGGAGTTCAGCCCGGACCATCGCAGGCGATCAATCACGGTGCCCCGACCCCTTTCATCTCCGCCGTCTCCGCAATCACTGCGGCGCCGATCGAGTCGCCCCAGACGTTTACCGTCGTTCGGCAGCGATCCAAAAACCAGTCAATCGCCCAGAGGAGACCGATACCTTCAAGAGGGAGACCAACCGCCGCCAGCACGATAACCATCATCACTAGGCCGGCCTCTGGTATTCCCGCCGCTCCGATCGAGACTAATGTCGCGGTCAAAAAGATCACCACCTGCTGGCCGATCGTCAGCTCGATCCCGAAAACCTGCGCAATAAACAAAGCCGCAACAGCTTCGTACAGGGCGGTGCCATCCATGTTGATAGTTGCTCCTAACGGCAGAACAAACACCGCCGCCCGGCTGTTGATCTTGTTTTTCTCCTCTACGCATTCAATTGTAATCGGCAGCGTTGCCGATGACGAAGCAGTGGTGGCTGCGGTGGCCAGCGCCTGACCCATGTTCACAAAGTAGGGGAAAGGTTTCTTATGGCCGAAAAACCACAGGATTAGCGGCAGAGTGATAACGGCATGGATAAGCAAGCCGCTCACGACAGTCACGGCATACAGACCCAACCCGGCCACCAGTTCAGCCAGTGTATCTCGCTTGTCGGCCACGATCGCGCCGATCAACGCAAAAATCCCCACCGGCGCAAAACAGATAATCAGGTGGACGATTTTCATAATGGCCGCGTTCAGCCCGACGAAGAAGTCAATAACCGGTTTTCCTTTGTCCCCGATCGCCGTCAGCACACCGCCGAAAAGAAGTGAAAAAACAATCAGGGGCAGGACCTTTCCTTCCGAAGCCGCCTTGAAGATATTATCCGGAACCAGGCCGACCACCACGTCAACGAAGGTCTGTTCTTGACTTTCGACTACCTTCTCGGGAACGTAGGCGTCGAAAGCTTCCACTCCGGAACCGGGCTGGATAATGTTTACCAGAATGATCCCGACCAGCACCGAAAAGCCGGTGGTGGTCAGATAGTACAGCATGGTCTTAAGCGCAGTGCCGCCTAACTTGCGGATGTCACCCAAAGAACTCACGCCAACGATTATCGACGCCACGATCAGCGGTATGACGACCATCTTCAGGGAGTTGAGAAATATGGTGCCGATAAATCGTATCGACAGCAAGAAATCTGGAAACCAGTACCCGCCGGCAACACCCAGCGTAGCCCCGCCGATCATGCCGAAAAGAATTATGTTACCGGTACGCTTGTCCATCTTGCTCAGTATCTATCTCCGTTTGGAACAAGCCCAGTATAGGGCTTGAATCGGGCGCTCACAACTGAAAACTGATGGCTGCCCGTCAGTCGCACTCTTGGCAATCAACACATAGCTTATATACCTTTAACCGATCATCCTTTACGGATCAAGCGATACATTATATAACACATCGTATTCAGCAGTGTGAGTGAAGGATAGCGCGATTCCATATGAAATACCGGCATATGGAGAGCGATCATCTTGACTCAAACGGAAACATGTGGTTGCGTTGCCCGTAGTACAGATGGGGAATGGCATGTTCCCCGATGCAAGTTCGTAACCCTGTTCGAGGGAGAACAGTGCTCAGAGTTCTCGGTATTGTATTCCTGGTGTTTGTTGTGTTGGCGATCTTGGGATCGGGCGGATTCGGACTCTGTTTCGGTCTCGTTGGCGGCCTGATCGGTGCCATTGGTGCGGTGATCGGCGCCATCGCCGGTGTTGTGTTTGGCCTGTTCGGAGCATTAGCGGGCGTGTTTGGCGCTTTGATTGGGGTGGGGCTGCCGTTGCTGGTCGTGATCCTGATTGTCGCCGGCATCGTTCACCTGGCAGCGGGCCTGTGAAACGTTCCGTCAGGTGGTCTTGAGACCGGCTGTTGCGGCAGCGCTGAACTCTTGAATGACGGGGGCGAACTCCATTGGCCGACGTGCCCCCGGCACCGTTACCTCCTCAAAAGTCTTGACTTAACTACCGAAATCGATAGTATGTGACTTACATGCTGGGGTAGCTCAGTTGGTTAGAGCGCCTGACTGTGGATCAGGAGGTCGGCAGTTCAACTCTGCCCCCCAGTATTCCTCATATTGCAGATTCGCCCGCCAGTTGCAACCATAAGCAGCCCACGTGGTTGCGCCTCGGCCTTTACGCGCAAGTATTTCACGCCGTCGATGACCTCGGGTGACAACTCGAATTGGCCAATCAACGGCACCAGTTCGGCTTTGGCAGCAGCGGGGTTGATGCTCAGCAACTCTCTTAGGTTTGTTAGCCACTTCTGGACCGCAGTTTCATCCAGCTTGAGATTTTCGTAGTTGAAGGCGCTGCTGGCAACTTCCAACTTGATGTCGATATCGCTTATCTCTGCTTCAACAGCAGCGAGCCGTTTTTGCAGGGCGGGGGAGAGGGAACCGTTCTCAATCGCCTTGACCAAGTTTGACAGCTTCTTCGCGAGTTTCCTTCTCTGGGCGAACATCGCTGATGATCCAGCCTTAAGTTGAGATAGTTTGGATTTCAGCTTCTTGTTTGCCAGGTTGACAATCGCGGACAGGATTGGGGGAGTGAGTAGCTTTTTCTGGACGTCAGACAGAAGCACCGTTTCCAGTTCGTTCTTGCTCACCCTGAAGTTGTTGGGACAGGCAGCCTTCCCACGTTGCTTGTTGGTACAGCAACCGAAGCTGGGGTTTGGACGATCTGAACCAGTCACGAGGACGTAGTTGCCGCCGCAAGCATGGCACGTCATCGACCCTGAAAAGAGGTGTTTGGAAGTAGGACCTCGCTGTGCTTTGTTCGGGCCTCGTCTGTTTGTTTCAAGTTTATCCTGAACCTTCTTCCATACGTCTTCAGGTACAATAGCCAGTCTCGGTTGTGGGTTAACGGTCCACTCGCTCGCATCCTTAGGCACACGCCTTCGTTGCCCCGTTTCCGGGTTTGTCACCCAACCCATCTTGTTGAAAGTCCAATCGCCGAAGTACTTGGGATTGGCGAGCATGTTCCGCACCGTATTCGGTATCCATCCGCGGCTTTTTCTGCCAGGCGGCAGATGGCCCTTCTCATTCAAGTAGTGCGCTATGTCACGGATGCTCAGACCATCACCATAGAGGCGGAAGACACGCTGGACAACTTCTGCCTGCTCGTCATCGATTTCTATGCGTGTACCGTCTATCTTCGTCCGACCTGTCTCTCGGTCCTGTTCCCCGGACTCATCTTCAACCTTGATGTACCGGTAACCATAGAGTCTGCCACAGGTATTGTATCCTCTCACAGCCTGGCCGGCCATTCCTCTCAGCGTCTTAGCCGCCAGGTCACGACGGTATTGACTGTCCAGTAGACTGTTCACTCCGACGGACAAATGGGCTTGCTTATCAGCGCTATCAATACTCTGTGACACGAAAAAAACGTGAATGCCGTGGAAGCGAAGTTGATCAATGATGTTTTCAACCTCGCCGGGTTTTCTCGAAAGTCTGCTCGTGTCATCCACGAGTAGGTAGTCAAACGGTTTAGGTGAAGTCTGAACCACACGCAGCAGATCGAGGAGCCCTGTTCTACCAATCACCGAGGCACCCGATATAGCCCGATCAGCGTAAATGTGTTGGTTCAGGACAACCCAGTTCCTTTGAGTGGCGAACCTGCGACAGCTTTCTATTTGGTCGTCGATCGACCTGTCTCGCTGAAGATCACTCGAATATCTGGCGTATATGGCGCAGCGCATACTATCTCCCCGGATATGGACTCTGCCACACAGTACAGGATTCCGGGGCAAAAATCAATCCGGATTTCTCTCTATCTGAAACTAAGTCACTATGCATAGCTTGGAGTTGAAACATATACACAGGAGGGATTTCCTTTCAGCTAAAATGGCACTTTAGAACTTGGATCGGAGACCTGGCTCCAGACCTGCCGGTACTGGATAAAATCATCCGTTTTCAGCCAATCGTAATGATCCTTCAAGGTCAGCTTGGCGGGAACCGGGCCAACACTATTCTCTAAGGAACCCACTTCCAGTACACGTAGCGTTTGCAGGACCTTCCTGGCAGTAGGCCTGCTGAACCCCAAGATTTCTTCGATTTCGGTAGATGTAACAGAACCTCGCTCGCTACTCTTGTCGGGGTGGTCTGTGTCTATCATCAGATTCAATACTCTCCTGCGATCATCCGGTATGGAGGACAGGGCTACAGCCACAATCAGTGGCAGCTCTTCTTCAGTCACTTTGCTCCGACCGCAGATAAGTGCGTGGCTCCTTGCCAACCCGTACAGCACTGAAGCCAGCCGCATGGGATACTCACGGATAGGTATTGTAAAGTCGATTTCCCGGTTATGGCCAGTGCCCTCCGTGCCCCAAACTGAGATAGTCGACCTAATCCGTGCCGTCAATTGGGCCAGTTTCGATAATTGTTTAATCAACCTGCGATCTTCTCCCTGTCGATTCCATTCAACTGATCGATAGATGTTCTTTCCACCAGATGCTGCCACGACACATTGGAAGAATTTCGTTACGACTTCCTTGCAGATGCTTACTTTCTCTCGATACGAGGTCTCGGCAAGAAGCGCGTTGGCTACCTGCTCAATTTCTTCTTCGCAGCCAATCTCCGATTCTGCGGTGAGGAACAGGAAGCGACTGCCCAAATGACCCATGAGCTTCCAGACGTGTGGCTTGATTGGAGTGGTGGCACCCAGCCAGGCAAAATGATAGTCGCCTTCATAGCCACGCCTGCCGTGTGTGGCTCCATCGCGCCAATATCCCTCGCCGTCGAACACTCTGACCAGGATAGAGAAGTTTTTCAGCAACTCCTCCTTGTCTGCTCCGTAGATTGGTGCCAATTCCGGGACTACCAGACACTTATGGCGGATTCTTGGTAATAGATCAACCTCTTCCAGTTTTTTCTCGGACTTATTAGCTGCCTGGGAAACAAAAGAGGCTGGAGTGAAGTCATCTGAGCGGTAAACCTGGGGGAGATCATAGAAAAAGCTAAGGACTGTCGTCTTTTCCGACGACGGTCCGTCGACCAGATTTAAGCCAATGGGATTTGGCAAGTCCTTCAGCGCCAGAGAAGCAATAACGGACATACAGGCATCGGTCATGAACCATACCCGTTGCCCGAAATGTTGGGTTATCAACTTTTCAAGGTTTGCATGTTCCCTGGCTATATTAGTCAGTCCAAACTCACGTTCAGCAATATGCTGCGGAATGTCGATCATTGAATTTCTTTCGTTTAATTTCGTTTAGCTCCCACGTGGCTTCTATTACTTGCGAATCCATTTCTTCCAGTTCGTACATGACGACTTCCTCCCGAGGATAAAAATCCCCCATCGACATCCTGCCACACTTCACGCTCCGCCGTATGATCTGGAGATAGACGAAGAGTCCTTCATGGATAGTCTTGAGCCACTCCAGCCGGTTCTTAGCAGTCAGGTACTCCTCGTTTGATAACAGTGGGTTGATTCGAATGGGGTTGCCGTGGGCGGCAGGCCAAGATACCCGGGGGTCACATTGGCCGGTTTTGAATGGTCGCTTGAGTTGGACCCGGGGGTCGCATTGGCTGGTTTTGAATCCGCTGACTGTCTCAGACGGTCATAACGGGCCACTGTCTCGCGGTCGATCCCCAGTTCACG
>SDBU01008914.1_pt1 | contig 11324 bp, 19 predicted proteins | sample 2277071 | NCBI WGS metagenome assembly SDBU01 (sample SAMN10397929, study PRJNA504765) | marine sediment metagenome | isolation source: marine sediment core GS08_GC12, 126 cmbsf | place: Arctic Ocean: Gakkel Ridge, Loki's castle | collected 2008 | reverse complement strand
CCATTAACAGTCATTGATGAAAGTAACAGATTTAAAATAGAAAAGTTAGAGTTAGTTCCAACCTGGATTGGGAAGCTATTAGTTTTTGAATTTCTTAGAAAGACTTTGAATCTTTTTGTTGGTTCTATCTACAAAGAAATTTATGTTAAGTTTGAGGTTCAGAAGGGATAAAATGGGATGGATATTAACACCTTGATTTTGTTTTTTTCTTAATTATTAAGTCGGAATTTTGGGGTGTAAAACATAGGCAACGCTTCGCGCGTTGCCCTAAAAGGCGGCTTCGCCGCCAGGGAACCCCCCTAAACCAAATCCGCCTGAAACGAGTGAGCAAACGAACAAAGTGAGTGCGTGAAGGAGTAAAGGCGTGCGAGGTCCACAGACCGAGCTAAACTAAAGCCAAGCCATGCCCTTCCTTCCCCCTATCCATCTGCGAGCCTCTAGGCGAGCCATGGAACAAGTGTTCCTGGAGAACCTGCAAGCCTTTATCCGACATATTAGAAAAGTATAAAATCGAAAAAAAGTGTGTCTAAATCAAAAAGTGAGAGTTAGGATTATGATTAAAGTTATTCGGTTAAGAGAAAAAGTAATGATTAGCTTTAAACACTTAAACAGTTTTGTAAAATACTAAAAAAGATGCAATTTTAGTGAAATGACATATGTTGGTTACTAAACAATCATGCCATGGGGGAATTTAAAAAACAGATCTAAATGATGAAAAAGGACTAAACTATCGTCTTTAAACACTCTTTTTTTATGTTGATTTTCATGGTTGTTGTTGTTGTTGTTGTTGTTGTTGTTGTGGATTAGTTACATATATATATACATATTTCAGAGAGAGAGAGAGAGAGAGAGAGAGAGAGAGAGAGAGAGAGAGAGAGATTCGAGGCTTGTATTTCCTACATGGCATGATTGTTTAGTAACCAGCGTTTTATATATTATTTAATTACTTTCTAGTAATAAATTAATACATAATAAATAAGAAACATTTAAATAGGTTGTTCCATACAATTTATATGTAAAATGCCAGAAGAAATTAAAGAAAAGATATGTGAATACCTAAAACAACACAAGGGTGATGAAATAAGTGTTAAGAAATTAATGGAGGAGATGGAGAAGGAAGGCATGAAATATTGTTATCATACAATATTGAAATGGGCTGCTATTTTGAATGCTGAACCAGATAGTAATATAAGGATCAGGGATTATGGGAATATTAAACTTATTAGTTATGTTGGGGATGGAGAATGATAAAACTGGGATATGAGATAAAAACAGCAAAGGAAATTGGAATAAATCCATCTCATCTGATTACGACAGGATTAACTCAACTTTCGGGAAAAACTACAACTCTTGAAGCATTAATAACAAGAAGTGGATTGAAAGCAGTTATTTTTAAAACAAAGATAGGAGAGAAATCTTTTACAAAAGGGACAGAAATTCCTCCATTCTTTAGAGATAGAAGTGATTATGAATTTGTTAAATCATTGATTGAAGCTTATGCAAAAGAGAAGTTATTTTTAGAGAAAGGAACATTGATGAGGTTATGTAAAGGTTCTGCATCATTGGTAGAAATTAAGAAAAGAGTTGATGATGAATTGGCAGAAGGAAAATTAAGAGGATTAAAGGAAGAGATACATACAAGATTGCAGCACTATTTAGAGAACCTTATTCCACAAATTCAATATGCAAATTTATCAAGCACATTAGATATTAGAGAGGGAATCAATATAATGAATTTAGAAAGATTTTCTGAAGAGGCCCAATCATTAATTATTCAATCTGTTGCTGATGAAGTTCTTAAAACGATGAAAGGCGTGATTATTGTAATTCCAGAAGCTTGGAAGTTTTTACCGCAGAAATATAATAATCCTTGTAAAAGGGTTGTGGAAAGTTACATAAGACAAGGTGCAACAAATAAGAATTTTGTTTGGATTGATTCTCAAGATATGGCAGGAGTTGATAAAATTCCATTAAAACAAATTTCAACATGGATTCTTGGTTATCAGTCTGAAAGAAATGAGGTTAAGCATACATTAGACCAAATCTCTCTACCAAAAAAGATGAAGCCTAAAGAAGAAGAAATTATGGGTTTAAGAAGAGGGCATTTTTTTCTTTCTGATTACGAAGGAGTTCACAATGTTTATGTTCAACCTTCTTGGTTAAGTGATGAAGATGCAATTAAAATAGCCAAAGGGGAATTAGATGTAGATAAAATTGAAGCACCAGATAATTTAGTTCCAAACTCAATACCAATTCAAGAGAAAGAACAAGGTAAAGTAGAAATTAGATTTGATGATTCTAAAATAAGAAAAGATTTAATTGAATTAAGAAGTGATTTTTTTAATAAGATTCAAGAGTTACAAAATTTCGAGCAGAAACTTGCTGGGGAAATTTATAATATTAAAGCATCAAAACATGAATTAAATGAGGATGAAATTGTAAGCAAGATTCTTCAGAAACTGCCTCCTACTGCAATTACTTCACAAAGTATTAACAAGGACGAAATAATAAAAGAAGTTTTATTGAGAGTTCCAAAATCTACTGGAAATGTGGTTTATGAAGTTGCTCCTCAAGAAAAATTAAGAAAAGATTATCAAGAAAACACTAAGCAAATGATGTTAAAGGAGATTTCTGAATTATCTGATAAGGGAAAAGAAATATTAAAATGGATTGAAGCAAATGGAAAATTATCTAGTAGAAGTGAAGTAGTAAAAAAGTTATGGAACTATACAACCCCAAATAATCAAATCCCTGATTTTAAACAATTAGAAGAAAAGAATTTAATAAAAAAAGATTCTAGAGGAAGATTATTACCACACCTAAAAGAAAGGATAAAAAATACATTAGAAGTTTACAATCCCCCAGAAGAAGAAATAACTGGAACTTACAATCATATCTTAATGGAGATGCTGAAATGATGGACACTCCTGTGAAAAAACAACAGGACGAATTTTTTGATAAGCTACTTGAATCCATAAAGCCAGTAGATAATGAATTTATTAAAAGAAGGATTCATCATATAAATTTCGCAAGGACAATTTGTTGGCTTTGTATAGAATCAAGAAATAGAAATATTTTCTATCCAGAGGAGTTAAGGAGATTTCTGAGGCTTGAAGCTTCAAGTATCTATAGGGTCTTAAGGGGTTTGACAGAATCAGGGGTATTAAGTAAAGGACATAATGCAGATGCAAAAGTTTCTTACACTTTTGTAAATGATTCTAGGGGGTTGCCTGAAATCAGAGAATATTTTAATGAGGCATTAAAAACTCTTGGCAAAAAGCCAAAGAAAAAACTAACATTTAGTATAGAGCAGGAAGGAGCAGATGATGGTTATTTCTAATATAGATATAAGGAGGTTAAAATGAAAAGTAAATTGCAAGGGCAAATAGAAACGAAAGAGAAAGAACTCAAAGGATTGAAAGAAAAACAGAGAAAAGAAAACGAAAAAGATATTTGGCTTGAAATTCCAGGGAAGGGAATTAAGATAACAAACAAGTTACAATTCATTGGAAAAACTTATCCTGAAATTCTGAAAGAAGTTGATGAAACTGAAATCGCAGACTACTCCTTACTACAAGAATTAAGAAATGAAGGGTTTAAATCAAACTGGGACAAATATGGATTCCTAAAAGATACTTGGGCTTTTGTTCCAAATCCAGATGAAGTTAGCAAGTCTAACGGATATGTTGCGAGGTTCGATGCGGATTCTGATTGTGCTGGTCTGGGTTGTGACAGGGGTTCTGATTACTCTGACTCGGATCTCGGGGTTTTCCTCGTCAAAAAAATAAAATGAAAACAAAACAAATAAGCGAAAACATTGTAGAAGTTGATGGCGTAAGATATGTAAAAGAAGATTCAAAAGGATGGTTAGAAATTCCAGAATTAAAAATCTCTGTTGAATTAGAAGTCCATGATAAAAACAAATCTTGGGATGAATTGAATCTAAAAGATAGAGAAAAAGAACTCTTGACAGTAGAACAGTGTATCTGGTTGGCTAATTCAAAATATGCAAAAGAATTGAAAATGGATGGAAGTTCAAGTAAAGATGACTTTTTTATCCAGCAACCTTTTAATCTTAGCAGAAAGAACGGATATGTTGCGAGGTTCAATGCGGGTTCTGATTGTGCTGATCTGGTTTGTTACAGGAGTTCTGTTAACTCTGACTCGTATCTCGGGGTTCGTTTCGTGCGAAAAATTGAGAAGTCAAAATAATTTCATAATCCCAAAGGTTATATCTTTCCCAATTGGGACATAAAAGTTAAAAGACCAGAGGGCTACACGCGGATTCATAGTGCTGAAAGCCATAAAATACAATGATGATAATTAGTAGCAATGATTTGGTTTGGGTAACCAATGAGCGAAAATTAAAATTATGGTGAAACTTAATGAAGTCTGCTACAAGTTGCGAGGTTCAATGCGAATTCTGATTATGCTAATCTGAATTGTAACAGGAGTTCTGATAACTCTAACTCAAATCTCGAAATAGCCCTCTGGTTTATTTTTAAAATGAAAACTCATAAAAATTTATACAAAGAATTATGTAATTTTGATAATTTACATTTAGCATTTAGAAAAGCAAGAAAAGGAAAATCAAAAAAAGATTATGTTAAAAACTTTGAATTAAACTTGCAAAAAAATTTAGAATGTTTGAAGGACGACCTATTAAATAAAACCTATTATCCATCTGATTTAAAGAAATTTGTAATAAGAGATCCAAAAACAAGAATAATTCATTCTTCAATTTTTAGAGACAGGATAGTTCATCATGCAATAGTAAACATTCTTAATCCAATTTATGAAAAGATATTCATTTATGATTCTTTTGCAAGTAGAAAAAACAAGGGAAGCCACAAAGCAATAGAACGCTTTGAATCTTTTGTAAGAAAAGTTTCTTCAAATGGGGGATTAATTAGAAATAGTTTTAACAATAATTCTATACAAGGATATGTTCTAAAGGCAGATTTTAAACATTATTTTGATTCGGTTGATCATGAAATCCTTATTGAGATATTAATGAAAAAGATAGCTGATGAAGATTTAATAAATTTGATTAAAATAGTTTTAGGCAACTTTGAAATTTCAAAAGATAAGGGAATGCCTTTGGGAAATTATACTTCCCAATTCTTTGCCAATGTTTATCTTAACGAATTGGACTATTATGTAAAGCATATCTTGAAAGCAAAATATTATATTCGTTATGTAGATGACTTTGTTATATTACATAAAAATAAAAAGAGACTGAAATATTTTCTTGAGCATATAAACAATTTTCTTCCATGTTTAAAAATAAAATTACATCTAGAGAAAACAGAAATCCACGCTTTAAGAAATGGAATTAACTTTTTGGGATATAGAGTCTTTTACCATTACAAATTATTAAGAAAAAGGAATTTAAGATATTTTATGAAGAAGTTAGAAAAGAATTTTTCTCTTTATAATAATAAAGAAATAAGTGAAGAACAATTTGGATCAAGAATAAATGGTTGGATGGGATATGCAAAATTTGGAGATACTTTTAATTTGTTAAACAGAATGAGTGTAGGGAATTCTGTGCAAAAACATACATTTATATACCCACCAACCATTATATCATTATGGGATTAAAACAATTCATACAACGATTGATTCCAAGAGGCTATGTCTCTTTGGATCAGAAAGGCGTTTCACGTCTTTTACAAAACATTGATTCTTACAGGAGAGGAGATTCAATTCTCCTTTTTTCTTTTTTTAAATCTGGGGGTATTGGGAGATGAGGGCAGTAGAGCATATTCTAGTAGATGAAGAGGTTAAGAAGTATTTAGAGGGAAGGAAGAAACACCCAAGAGAATCTTTTAATGAGGTTTTAAGAAGAGAATTAAAATTGAAGGGCAGAAGTAATGAGTATTCTAAAAGTGGAAAATAGCAATGTAGAAATTGAAAAAGTAAAACAAGAAGATTTAATTCTTTTAATAAAACACCGCTTGAGAAAAAGGTTATATCGTATTATGTCTTCAAGGAAATCACCTTATTCAACAAAGGAATATTGTAAGGAGATAGATTACGAGGCAATTATAAAAGAGATTGGGGAAAAACCAGAAGGTAATTATCAGATAGATCATATAGTCCCATTAATTGAATTTAACTTGAATAATATAGAAGAAGTAAAATTTGCCTTCCATCCCTTTAATCTTAGATGGATTTCTGCCAAAGAAAATACAAAGAAAAAGTGTAATCTAATCATACCAAAAGCTGAATTAGTGAAAAAAATAATTGAAAAAGATCAGAACTACAGAAATACTCCACATTATGTTTTAAAAATGTTAGAGTATAAAAATGATAGATATGTGATTTGCGATTGTGGAGCAAAAATTTATGGAGTTTCTAAAGAGCATGCCAAGAAGCTACTCCCAGCCCATAAGAGATCAAAAAGACATAAAGAATCGATGGAGATAAAGCAAAGGAGAGACTCTAAATGACAATATCAAATCATAGTCCACATGGATTGGCGGTGATGGACAGTCTCTTTGGTTCCTGATATGACAGCTTATCATGCACCTCTTTTTCCGACCAATCCACTAAAATTTAAATGAAAACAAAAAGCTTGAAAAATGCCAGGTAAAAATATCCCAAGATCAGTTCCAAAAAATAAGAGATGTCAATATGTGGGAAGGAAATAACTCATCATCATTTTTCATGTAATGAATGTTGGAAAGAAAATAAAAAAACAAATAGATTGAGGAAAAAAGCCATGGAGAAAAATAAAAGTGGGGTATAATTTAAGAGAAATTGTCGAGAGATTGTTAGGAGAAAATCGTAGATGTAGGGAAGACACGAAATGGTTGACATACAAAGTTCTCCAGGAAATAGCAGCACGTCATGGACAGAGAATCTTTCTACCTTATAATTTATTTGCTATTTTTCCAAGCTTTGAATCTGTGGCAAGGTGCAAAAGAGATATTATGAATAAGGAAGGAAAGTTTAATGATGAGGTTATTCCAGAGGAGGGGGTTACTTTTGAAAAGCCAGATGTTAACCCAACTTAAAATGTTTAAATTAGATCTATGCTGGACAATAGAGAAATTTTTCAGGATTACGCTTATGAAGAAAATAAAAAGCATGATAAAAAAGGAAGGCAATGGTTAGAAAGATTATGATGATAGGGAATTGCCCTAGATGTGGAAAAAGAATTATAAGGAAATTACCAGTTCAAATTGAAAAAGCAAAACAAATAATATGCAAGTGTGGTTATGAAATAAAGAACCCTTTTTTAGTCTTCCAACCTTATAAAAAATACAATTAAGTTAACTTAAAGTAATATTTATAAAGCATTAATCCATAAATTGATAATGGGGTTGTTAGATAGTCTAGGAGTTTCAGGTGGTTTGGGAATTGGGGAAGGACCAAATTGGGCTGGTGTTGGAAATGTTGCATTAATTGGATTCATTGTTCTTATTGTTGTTATAATTGCTGGAGTGTGGACCTTTTTATATTATTCAAAAAAGATTAAGAAAACTTTATTCAAAAATCAAATCCCTATTTTCGTTACAATTCATGGTAAGCACACTAGAGTTGCCATAGATTATGCAAAAGAACTTTTTATTCCAGATTCCAATATAAGTTTATTCTATTTAAGAAGTAAAAAGATTTACATTGCAAGGCCTACAAGAGCCATGGCAAAAAATGAATATTGGTATGCTATATCTGAAAATGGTGAGTGGGTGAATTTTGATTTATCAAGCGATCCAAAAGACAATACTCTTGCGCAAGCAAATTATGATCATAGGGATACAAGATATGCTTATGTAAATTTAAAAGATATTATTAAGAGAAATTATTCAGACAAGTCTGTTAAGTGGTGGAAGGAATATTCTCCATTGATAACTTTCATAATCTGTGCTTTCATCTTTATAGGAGGATGTTGGATATTGCTAGCAAAGATTGGGAAGCTAGTAGAAATGTTAGGCCCAATAGCTGAAAACATGGTGCGAGCAGCAGAATCAATGGGTCAGTCTGTTCAGACAGCTCAAAATCTAAATTCAGGAATTGTTCCAGGATAAAATGAAAGACTTAAGAGATTTGTGTGGTTATTGTGATCTTAAAGAAAAGTTTAATCAATTGAAACAATTAGATAGAATAGAATATATTTTGCGCTGGGAGAGGGTTGAAAGAGGGTTTGATCTTATGAGGTATTTCTCAACCCAGTGGGTTTGGTCAATTTTCTTAGCTATAACTTTCTTCTTGTATTTCCCTTTCTCCATACTACCTTCGGGATTTTTAGATCTTCCAATAGAAGTCTCACTTATGGGTCTCAGGATTGTTTGGGGTTTCCTTATTGTTCTATATTTGGGGATAATCCTTAGTAATCGCAGGTCAAAAAGAAAGACAATCAAAAAATTAAATGAAAGGTTTGGTTTAGAATAAAATGTCAATTATAGTAATTGTGATTGTAATAATTGCTGGCATTGGTGCTGCATTTGTGATTGGAAAGTATGGAGCAAAATTTTCTCAAAGTCTTAGTGATAGAAGGCTAAAGAAGGGATTCGCAGAAGTTCTTGAAGGTAAAAGGGAAAATAAGATAGAGATTAATGGAAAAATAATGGAAGTCGATAGATTTATTCTTAAGGATGCAGATGGAAAAAAGATACTCGTAAATTTCAAGGATGGAATTATTGCAGTTGAAAAAGCTCCTGCCCCAATACCCACAGAGCCAGTAGTTCAGGACATAGAACCAAAGAAGCCTTCTCCTAAAAAGAAAAGGGTTAAGAAAAGGACCAAGAAGAAAGGGAACAAAAAATGAAAGATAAACGTCAAAAGAAAGGAGACTACTCTCTAGAACTCTTCAGAAAAAAATGTAGTTTCCTATCAACTATGTATCTTTTACTAGGATTAATTTCAGTACTTATGGGAGTAGCAGTAAACATGGTTCACTTGACAATAGTTGGAGTGGGAATTGTCCTCATGGGATTCATTATAGACAGTACTAAATGGATTGTAAATATCATACTTTCCTCATTAAATTCAGAAAAATAAAGATGGAAAAAGAAAAAATTAAGTTAATAAAAATATGTATCCTTATTTGTTCGCTTATCTTACTTACTGTGGGATTTCTTCTTGGTTACTTATATGCTGATAGGGGATGTATGGAAAATCCTTTAGGGTTTGGAGTAGAGAGGATGAACGATTTGAATGACGGTAACTTTATGTGCAAATGCACATCCAATACAAATGGGCAAACATTTTATTTTAATGAAGAATATATTAGGCCTGAGCCTTTTTCTTAACTGAATTCGTGAAACTCATTAGCTTCTTTTAGATTTCCTAGGAGAGGTGTTTCTATAAAAATACCAATAATCATAACAATAAGAGAGAATAAACCTAAAGGGATTTTTTCACCTAGAGATAGAGACGCATTAGATAAAACAAAGATAATCCCACAAACCCCCAGCATAGAAATAAATATACCAACTTTTTTAAAAGGAGGAGTCCCAATTATTTCTATTTCTTCTCTTACCATGTTTTAGGTTTGAATGGATTCACCTTCTTCCTTGGAGACATATTCATAGGAACGCCACCATATCCCCCCATACCTTGATTCTGAGTGATTATTTCCTTCCTTTTCATATATTTCTGTTCTGCTCCACCTATAGCACGCCTATAACAGCTTTCTACAGTGTGTAAGAGATTCAAGGCAATCAATGTGTACTTGCTTTCTTTAAACTTTGTGTCCATTCCCATCTTCTCGTAATTGCAGTAGAGGAAATTGTTAAGAGCATTTCCTAAATCCGCCAAAATTTCGTTTATTCTTTCTTCATCATAAAAAGATAAGAAAGTCTCCTTTGTGACATACATAGACATAATTCTCATTAATTCAGAAACACCATATTCATTGAGAGGTTTTTTATTTTCATCCAAAATAGAAACATACTGATAGCCCATGTTCTGAAGTTTGAGAGATTTTAATTTATCCATAATCCTTCTACTATCATTTTCCATAATATCAATATCTTCACTATCTTTATTTTTTATTTTAACAAGGACATCCTTTGATAACTCTGTCCCTTTTTTAGCTTCTTTTATTTCTTGGATGTAATATGTGAGTCCTGATTTAATATCCTTTTTTACTATAACTAAAACATTTTTCGTTGGCTCTGTAAAATAAGCTCCTGATTCATTAAACTTCACCTGGTCTCCTTTTAAGAAATGTTCTATCCTCTCAAGGATTTTATCTGTTTCAAGGATGGCCGTCAGGGCTGGGTTATCTTGGTCTTGAAATCCAGTGCTAGTCAATGCTCCTGATAATTCAGTATTCTTATCTATGAGCTGTTGCTTTTCAATATCAACTGGGGACATTCCATCATCAATAAAATCTTCTGGATTCATCTTCTATTATATGGGTTTTGTTATTTTTAAAGTTAATGTGTGCGGGCATCAAGGTTAGTTAAGTGAATAATAGGTCCTTGATAGGGTTGAAAAACGTGCGTCTAGCAACCAAGACTCTAGTCACGTAAAACCCCCCCCTGTATTTTGAACTTGTTTTATTTTATTTAGATGTTTAATTGCCTCTCTAACTCTATATCTAGACGTTTTTAATTCTTGGGAGATTTCTCGTTCTGTATATGCTTTGCCTAATAATTCGCTAACTCTAGATAAATCCCTAAGGATAGGTTTGGAGGATCCTCTTGGCCTACCTAATTTCTTGCCTTGTGCTTTTGCTCTAGCAAGTCCAGCAAGAGTACGTTCTCTAATTATCTCTCTCTCAAATTCAGCAAAGGCGCCTAAGATTTGTATCATAAGCATATTCCTGGGATCCTCATTAACTACAATATTTTCTCCTAAGCTCCTAAACTCTACTTTATTATTTTTAAGTTGATTAATATCGTTGATTAATTCCTGTAAGGATCTAGCCCATCTATCTAATTTATAAATAAGAATAAGATCATATTTCTTTTTTAATGCGTCTTGAAAAACTTTATTTTTAATTGGTCTTGTTTTTCTTGTGCTTTCTACTTCTTCAAATATTTCATAATCCCAACCCATACCTTTAGCAAATCTTACTAACTCTAACTTTTGGTTTTCTGGATTTAAATCTATTCTGCTAACCCTAATGTAGATTGCTACTTTAAATTTTTTCATCTTTATTTTATCCCATGCTTTAAGAGATGTTCTTTAAGTTGTTGTTCAAACAAAGCTCTGGGGTAAGCCACAAGCTTCTCTGGATAATCTTCTACAATTTCATCCACTCTGGCATTTGATTTAATAGATCTAATCCTCACTTCTTGCTTATCTTGTTTTGCTTTTTTATTTTTTGCCATTTTCTAAATCTCCCTCGCAATCATATTCTCAGT
>SDBU01008913.1_pt1 | contig 11325 bp, 8 predicted proteins | sample 2277071 | NCBI WGS metagenome assembly SDBU01 (sample SAMN10397929, study PRJNA504765) | marine sediment metagenome | isolation source: marine sediment core GS08_GC12, 126 cmbsf | place: Arctic Ocean: Gakkel Ridge, Loki's castle | collected 2008 | reverse complement strand
CGCGATGAGCAGCATGAAGGGAGAAAGCAACAGGAGTAGTACTGCTCCCACGATGATGTCGAATATGCGCTTCGTGAGACGGGGCAACCCTTCGATGACAGGTTCACGCAGACCGATGATGGGGATTCCGCCGAGCACATCGGCTTTGGCTCTGACGATGGCGAGGGAGAAGTAATCTGGGACCACCTTGATGCGCACGGGGAGTTTTTCCAATTCGTACATCACCAGGTTGATACGGTCGTAGGCATAAACCGGAAGTGCGATCCAGACCTCACCAATGTTGTGCTCTTCAACCACCTCGCGCACGGCGTAAATCTTTTCCAGGACTTTTACCCCGGCGAATTCCTCTCCTTGTTTGAGCTTGTCGTCATCCAGGAAGCCAACCAGTTCAAACCCCCAGCGACTGTGCTCGATAATCACCTCCGCTACCCTGAGTCCTAATTCTCCTGCTCCCACGACCAGCACCCGGTTATCACCGCCAGGGCGTGCTCTCCCGGTGAGGTTATCAAAGATGCGCAGGAGGACGCGGTAGCCGAGTAAGAGCAGGAGATTGATGGCGAGGAAATAAAAGAACTGAAGGCGGGAGGTTTCCCGATATGTCATGAAAAGCGCACCGGCAAGGAGGCCAGTCGCCAGAATGGCTGCGGAGCCGACCCGGAGAGCTTCATTGAACCAGCGTAGGACGCGTTGCGGGTCGTATGTGCCGTTGAGTGCGAGCGCGATGCTCCAGCAAATGGGGGCAATAAGGTAGACCTGCCAGGGGAGAGAGGCAGCTTCGTCGGGGAGATCTTCCCCATAAGGGAGGAGTATTCTTAGTTGTGAAGCGATATATAGCCCGACCGGGGTGAACAAAATGTCGAGAAGGAAAAGCTGAATGCTGAGGCGGGAGAATTTACCTTGTCCCATGGTCCTTTGAATTATATGTAGATCGACTTTTGTGGGGTAAGTATAGAGGAGAGACAAATCTCGGACAATTCGAGGTCTGTCTAGTCGATATTAGGATTCTTCGAGTTCGAATTTCTTTAGGCCTAGAGCTTGGGCTATAAGGAGCAGAATAAACAGTGGGTACCGAGAATATCTGGGCCACATTCGGCGAGGTTCTCGAATAAATCGGTAGAGCCATTCAAGACCAGATTGTTGGATCCAATTCGGTGCTTGTGGTTTATGTCCGGAGAGGAAGTCAAAAGCGGCGCCTACGCCAATTAAGGCTGGCACATCGAGTTGATCGACGTGTTCCGCCATCCATATTTCTTGCCTGGGAGAGCTTATCCCTACCCAAAGGATGTCCGGGTTTGCTGCTCGAATGTGCTCGATGATCTTTTGATCTTCCTGCTCGGAAACAGGGCCAAAAGGTGGAGTGTAGTGACCTGCAATCTTCAATTGGGGGTATTCCCTTATAAGTCGCCGTTCTAATTCTTCCACTACTCCTGGGGCACCGCCATAGAAATAGTGTCGATACCCATGCTCGAGCGATTGCTGGCAGAGCGCGCGCATCAGGTCGGGACCATACACTCTTCCGACATGCTTATGACCCATCAGCCGTAACGTCCATACGACGGACATACCGTCTGGGGTGGTCAAGCCACTCTGGTTGAAGATCGTGCGTAGTTCGGGGTTGAAGTAGCAATCCATGATGGAATGGGCTGGCGTGACGCAGACGTAGTGATGATCACGATGGGCAATCCAATATTGGATCGCTTCTAAAGCCTGATCCATATTAATAGCGCTGATGCGAACATTGAGTAATTGAGTTTTTATCGGACCCTTAAATCTTGAAGTCATATGATGCAAGCCTGATGTCGGAAAAATGCAGATGGCTATCGAACACTACTGAAACCACGAGAGGATTTCAGATGAATCAACTTTAACGCGTTCCCAGATTTTTTCTCGCCAAGCCTTCGCCTTTGGTAATTGTTCACGAAATAGGCGAAAAGCTTTCAAGGATGACCGTTCAAAGAGAAGAATATAGGCGAAGATTTTTAAGTCGTACCCAATTATCCGAAGCGCATCACGTCTCCAAGACGCTTTACTTTCGTTCTTTACCAGTAAAAGATATCGGTTCTTCACAGCTAAGATACGAATTTCCCTTGATATGGGCAATCGACGGCCAGGGCGAAAACTCCTCGGATGAAGAGCTATAGCGTTAGGGGTGTACCAGCACTTCCACCCAAACAATCTCGCCCGCCAGGCGAGGTCGACATCTTCTTTATGTGCAAAAAACTGCTCGTCGAAGTATTGATCATCAATTTTGACATCTTCTAACATCACACGACGATAGAGCGGAGCAGCCCCGTCTACGCCGAAAATTTCGCCAGGGGTATCAAATTCCCCAATATCAACCTCGCCATGACCACGCAAATATTGTCTTCTGTGTCGATTTAGGAACAGTCCTGTAGTGTCGATAATTTTTATGCCTTCTTCATCTTTGGTTTGCCATAGTTTTCCTGAGACAGAACCACATTCTGGATGATTGTTGAGACTCTGTACCATGTGTGTGATGAAATCTGGCATCATAACGACATCTGGGTTCAGCGCTAAGTAATAGTCACCGCTTGATACCCGTATAGCCTGGTTATGGGCGTGACAAAAGCCAGTGTTCATAGGATTTTGGATAATTGAAGCTTCAGGAAAATTGGATTTAACGATACCGAGTGACGAATCAGTTGACGCGTTGTCTATCGCGATCAACTCAATATTTTTATAGTGCTGTTGCCGAAGACTCGCCAGGCAATTCGGAAGGCTGGTGGAGCTGTTCCAGGTAACTAATCCGATTGACACGACTGAGGAGTTATTCATAGCCCAAGATATGGAGGTAGATGACGGGATCGGTCATAATCGATATCGAATCCATCGGAAGTCTGTAATGGTTTTTTGGAGAATATTGCGTCCTAATAATGTCTTGCTGGAAGCTAATTTTAGCTAGAGTACTGTTGAATTGATCAAAAGGTGGAAAACTATCTTTCATTGAATTTAGGCTCGATTCGCATAATTCTTTAGAAAATTTAGTTTCAAGATGGTTCAATTGCTAAATTGAATTAGGATATGACCTTTAGAAGTGTAAATCACCTTCCAATAAAGAACAAAAGGCCCCCAACAATCCAGGTAATAACCCAAACGAATACGCTCCATCGAGGCCACTTGCTGGCTAAGGCAATCAATAATCCTAAATAGTTGGGCAAATTGATGTATGGGAACAAGAAAGGTGTTGCTGCAACGCCCCAACGGTCTTCGGAAGTTTTCCAGCTGCACCATAAAAAGAAAATTCCTGCTGGTATCCCCCAAGGCCAGAACGAAGAATTCCAAGACCCAGAAGTAAGAATTGGTGCGATTTCAATGATTTTCAATGGCCATAATGGCCAAAGGAAGAGGGAAATTGCAAAGACAATTATGCTAGGAAGAAGGTATTCCTTCCACTTATCACCGGATTTCTTTAGTCTTGGAATGATTACGCCCAATGCCACTTGAGGTTTGAGCACAAGAAGCAAAACATCTAATCCATTTAGAAGAAGTAATCCACTCAGCATTAACCAATCTGTTTGACCATTCTGGAATAACCAGTAGCCAGCTGGTGAGATCAACACCGGAATCGCGATCTCCAATCCGGACCACCAAGTTTTCGTGCAACCAAGGCTAGAATTATGACACTTAGACCGTTGGTCAACGCAGTCGCAATCCGATCAGGCAGAGCACCTAAAGGTGATAAAATCATTGCTCCCCAGGGAGCTAAGATAAGGCCTTCTTCCCATGGATTTGTCCACCAATGCCTGATGCCCGGACCGATGTCGTTCCTCCAATCAAAGCCTCCTTCTGGAAAAATGAAAAATGATCCCACAAAAATTGCGGCTGCAAATAACCAAACACCCGGATGCAAGTCAGGAAGTTTTGCCTTCAGTTTTTTTACTGTGAATGGTTCTAATTGCTTATCCATCACACGTTTAAAATCCCTTTGGCTGGGAAAGCACCATAATAAAACTTCGGGGTTTTATGAAGTTGGAAAGAAACGATATTGGTTTTTCCAATGTATTCCATCAACTCTAGACTGATCAGATGCTAGTCGCCATATACGTATACTGCCCATGATCCAATAGTTTTCATCAGTTGATAATTTGCTTTCACTTGTTCAATGTATTGGTTAATTCTTTGGGATTGAATTGGGAAATCATACAGGGGTGTCCTTGGGTTGTATGAATCGATTATCAATCGTGGCTTGTTATTAATAACGTCATTAATAAATTCGAGAATCAAATCCTCATTTGTGTAATTGTCCTGATATAAGGGGTATTGATAAACGAAACGAGTAGGACTTTGTCGCTCAGCAAGGAAATTAATCGATGCCTCTGCTCCCCAAATCAGAACAAAATCGTTGGGAGAGGTAAAATCTTGAATGAAAGATACTACACTATTCTCTCCCCGTTGCCGAATTGCCCTGATCTCCTCAACATAATCTACGAGTAGAAATTTCAATGTTAAAGTCAAGACTAACGCAATGAGTAATGTCCGTCCAAATGTATGAAAATTGGTTGGGGTGATTGCAGCGTTGATTCTATGAATAGCAAATCCTGCGAGTATTGTCAGAGTAGGGAGGAGGAGGATGAAGTAATGTGGAAAGGATCTGCTCGATATGTTTAGCAATAGAAAATCTAACGGCAAGACAAGAAAACTGATTTGAATGAGCGATGGCAATTCCTTGCCGGATTTTTTTTTCAAGACAAAACAAAGCAAGGCCATTCCCCAACCGAGGATGGCAAATTGCAGGAGACCGCTTCTCAATAAGGGTATGAGACCTGATACAGATCCCAAAATTAGGCTTGAATTACTAGTAGAAATGTAAGTGAAGTTATATGAAAATGCTGCGGACAAGAAATCTTGGAGTGCGCTTCGAGAAGCAAAGAAGCCAAACATTACTAACGATATGGCAAGCACTCCGAGAAATATAATCAGCAACTCCAGTATAAGTTTTTTTCGCTCGCCAGATGAGATTCTTTTAATAACCAACAATGAAGCTATTGCTACCCAAACACCGATCGAGTTTTGTCTTGTAAAGAAGGCGATTCCCGATAATATACCAATAATAAATGCTCTCTTTGGAGATAAACCAGTCTTATCGATATCCTGGGCAAGCCAAAGGGCTGTAAATTGTAAAGGCAAAATGTACTCGGAGGTAAGGTTGCCACCTTGAATCAGGATAGCCAAACTTAAAGTAAGGAGTATCAAACTCAACCGAGCAGGTAAATTCCCCATAATCTTCTTGATCAATAAATAAGCAAAAAATAATGTAACAAATAAGGAGACAACCTCAATTATCCAAATCCCCCATCGAGATCCTCCAGAAAGAAATAAGCCAAGTCCATTAATGAAGTGAATCATTGGTGGCTTATGGTCCCAGACGTCTTTATAGAGTAGTTCCCCATTTAAAAGGCGCCAACCAGAGTAAAGAAATACTCCAGAATCTCTACTGATATTACTCATGAAACCTGGATTAATAGGTAAAAGAACTAGTGCAGTCCCCAAAATTAAGAAAAGTAGTTCTCTAGAGCCCCTAATTAGGCGTTTGAGAGATTGCTTCAATCTCATAAGCTCACCAAGTTTGTCCGGACTACTCTAGTAACTTATCCACATGTTTGTATGATTCTGTGTGAAGCTCATTAATTTATCGGCGATGTTGAATCTTCCTGCTGGGTTCAATTCCTTTTTACAAGTACTACCATGTATATTCAAAGTGCTCTCCAAGAGAAGTTCTCGTTAGATTTCATGGGTGGTCATTTTCCTAGTCCCAATAACGTTGATCTCCATTTTCGTAGTGTGTCTGTGAATTCGGCCCCAAAGCAACTTTGGACAAGTGCAATATATCCTCTAGGAAAAAGAGGCGATTTTTTAATTGCTTTGATTGCTTCTCTTCGCGCCAAATTCAAGTCCAAATTAAAAATTCGATAATGGTGGCTTTTAAGTACATGAACATTGGACATCATATGGGAGAAGCGCGATTTAAGGAGTTTCGAAGCAATAGGATCATTTCGCAGTTTAGCGTAAATAGTTCTGATCGAATCTTCGACTTGACTCACTTCGACGTTGGTGCTTCGTCGCACTTCCAAGAAGTAAATTGTTGATATTATTTGAGGTACATAATCGAATTGGTATCGAACAGAAAGGCGGAGCCACAAATCCCAGTCTTCATAAGCAGCCAATGATGGATCAAACACGGTATCTGCAGAAAAACAGCGTCGTCTGATGAGCATGGTTCCTAATTCAAGGGGGTTTGAATAAAGAAACTTGTGAAAAACATTACCTCGAAGCTTAGATTTTAACCTTTGATATCGTTTTCCATTCTTGGCAACAACCTGTGCCCATCCATGAACGATATCAATTGTTGGTGAAATTGAGATTTTATTATGAAGAAGTTCGAGGTGCAATGGGGAAAAAACATCATCCGAATCGAGGAAAGAAATATAATTCCCATTTGCGACACTTACTCCTAAATTCCTAGCGGTAGCAACCCCCTGATTTTCTTGCCATATGTATTTCACCTTTGATCCCAACTCACGGATTACATCTGCAGTGTCAGCTGGCGAGCCGTCATCAATCACGATAACTTCGAAATCATTGAAAGTTTGTGACAAAACACTTCGGATAGCTCTGAGAACTAACTGAGAGCGATTGAATGTTGGAATAACAACGCTTATTTCTGGCATTTCATTTAATCAGACGAAAATCTAAGCATGATAATTCGGCGACTTTCCCTTTCTTGGAGTCCATCAAGATAAAATTTTCGTTCATCTAGAATTGTTTTGGATGTACCCTTCTTCAATACATCAAGCACTAAGTTGTTCAATTAATTCCCCGTATGATCTAAATGCGATGAGCGAGTTCAATGCAGGAATTATGATCCTCGAAGCGGCAATTATTGAAATATCCGTTCAATAGACAGTATCAATTAAATGGTAGGTCCTCTGTTAGATCCATATATAGCTCAATATACTTATCCGCGATTGAGCTGATCATGAATTTTGCTCGGATAGTTTCAATTGCAGCTTGTCCTATTTTGACTTGCAAGGAATCATTGGAAAAGAGCGAAATCAACTTGCTTGCCAAATCATTTGAATCACCACTGCGAAACACAAGCCCATTTATTCCGTCTTGAATTAGCTCCCTATTCGGAGAAATATCGGAAACTATACACGCACAGCCAGCTGCCATCGCTTCTAATAATGAATTTGATAACCCTTCGTGTCTTGAGGGTAAGACGAATACAGCACACGTTTCGTAGTATTCTTTCACATCTCTAACATCACCCGCAAAAATAATCGATTCTGTTGAGTTCCCTTCTTGGGCGATTGATTCCAGACGAGATCGATCCAGACCATCTCCTAGGATTACAAGTTTTGCGGAAGGAAATATCTTAGAAAATTGAGGCCAGGCCTTCACCAGAATGTCGATACCTTTTTCGTGGGACAAACGTCCGGTATTTAGGACGAAGTTCTTTTTATCGGCCAGATAATTTGGACTGGAGACGATAGATAGATCAACACCATTAGGAATTTTTGAGATTATTGACTGGTCCATTCCATTAATCAGGAGTTCAGAATTCATTTCATCAGATAAGCAAATTAATCTATCCGCTCTAGATATCAGGTGCCGGGCAATCCATCCAAACCATCGAGTGCGAAGAATCTCCATATTCCCGCTGGACCCGCTCCCCGAAACTTTAACGACAGATTTTTTTCCTAGAATTTTGGCTACTGTCACACACAATGCTGCAGGATATAGAGCTTGGTGAACATGTATGATGTCATATTTTTTATTGTGCTTGAACAAGAAAATGAGCAATGAAAACAACCACGAATAAAGCTGTGTTCGATACCCTCCCGTAATTGACCATAATCGATGGATTTTTAGTTTTTCTATGTCTTCACTTTTCGTATCATTTTTCCCTCTAGTGGTTGCTATGCTAATGAGATGCCCTTTGGATACCAGGCTCTTTGACAAAAGCATTGCTTGCCTCGATACACCTCCAATTGATGGCGGAAACCAAAATGTAACCATTAAAATTCGTGTAGTATGGGTCATCCTAATGCCCTGCAGTGGATCCTGATGATGTAAGAGTGATCGGAAAGATGATTCCGGCTCTTTTACCAAAACTCAATAATAACGTCATCAAAAGAGGAGCTTTTAACGCATAGACAAGTGCAGCACCGGTAGCGCCCCAACTAACAACTGTGAAGGGGAGGAGAGCAAAAGTAGCCATGGCTACAATGAGAGACGATTTGAAGTTTAGGTCTGGCCGATCCGCGGCAGCCAACAATGGTGGCACCCATATTAATGGCGCCCAGACAAGTATTCCCCATGACATCCACCTAAAAAGAATTCCTGCTTGAGCATATTCCTGTCCCATGATTAGCTGGATGAAATATGGCACTATTAGAAAAGTGATACTGAAGGCGATGCTACCGACAGCCCCTACAAGAACCGTAAGACGCTTTACAAATGAGCTCAAATCATTGATTTTTCTTTTGGTCCATAGTTTGGCTATTTCTGGATAAACCACAAAATATACAGAATCAGCCATTGTCCATAAAGCTATAGCAAAATTCTTAGCAACTTTGTAAACCCCCACTACATTATGGGAAGTCAGCCAACCTAAAACAATAACATCTAGTTCTTGAATGGGGACTTTAGTTAAAGATAGTAAGTATGTGTTCCAGGCAAATCGCCCTATTTCATTTTTTCGTTGCGCGAGTAATCGAATTGGTGCGTTAGTTTTCATTAACGGAATTCGGGAGTTAAGTTCTTTAAGAGCTAACAACGTTAGTACCAGATTAGTAATCGAACTACTTATCACATGGATAATTAATACTCCGATCACATCCAAATTAAAAATTAATAATCCTAAAAGAGTCAGAAGGAACCTTAAGACAATTCCAGAGGACCTGACCAATGCTAATGGTTTGAAATGTGAAAACACTCTCAAAATACCGATTGACGTGACTGTTGCAATATTGCCTGAGAATATTGTCAGTGCGCTTAGAGTCAGGATTAGAGAACCCCTCGGATCACGGATTAGGTGAACTTGAGCGAATGAGCTTAGCAGGAACACAACTATCAGCGCAATGATTCCGGTTGTGATATCAGCAATAAATGAGAGCTTGATCACAGCAAGAGTTCTGTTGGAATCACCCTTTTCCCAGAACTCAGCAACATAACGAATCAAAGACTCGTGCAACCGCAGTTCGATGATTTGGAATACCAGAGCTGAAAAACTCAATCCCAAAGCCATCAATCCAAATTCCGATGGACCAAGTAAACGTCCAACAAGCAAGGTATAAAGGAAACCAAATACCATCCCCACGGTGGACTCAGAATACTGCCAAGAAAGGTTCGTGAAAAAGCCGATGGGGAAACTTTCACGGAGGAATTTCTGACGGAAAAAACTCCAATAAGAAGAGAATTTAGACTTCATGTCTTTACAGTTTGATCTTTTATGCAATACCGATATTATCGGCAAAGATTTGATTGCACTAAAACTTCATTTGTTGTTCCGAGGTAAAGCAGGCACGCAAAAAAATGTTTAGACCAATCTTCAGAGCAATTCAAAAATTCTAGTGTCAACTGTCTCATGACGAGTGCCTCCAATTAGTCGAATACTATGCCGAAATTCTGAACCAGCAGGAATTTTAATAGTGGAACTAGATCCGACGAGAGAAAGAAACGGTTGTAGCTCCGGTAATAGTAGGAGTAGGAAAATGTTTGATTTTCCATCTGATCAAAGGCTTGTTGCAAGTAGTTCTGGCCTTCGTCTTCACGCCCCTGTTTATCGGCCAAAGTACTTGCAGCGAAAAGGGTTTCTGAGTTTGAACCGTCGATGAAGATGGCAATTTGCATATGACGCCACGCTTCATCCGATTTCCCTAATTCTTGTTCAGCTTGGGCCAGTCCTGCATAGTCTCGGCCTGACTGGGGATCCAACTCCAATGCTCTTTCAAATTTCTCTTCTGCCTCACTGTATTCCCCTCGGAGCAAGGCATCATAAGCCTCAATCATGAGCGCCCTGCCCGGGAATAATGTGGAGTCGAGATTAATTTGCTCGATGGCTTGACTGGCCACATCCGATTCGTTGAATTGTTGGCTGAATTGAAGCCAGGGATCAGCATTTAGCACTTGAAGATAGGCCTCCAAGGTAGCATCATCATTTCCAAGCGTCTCCTCCATCCACGCCAGATTTGATGCAAAGAGCGTGTTCGCCGGTGCGCGATCGGAAGCTTCGCGCATGTGCTTAACAGCCTTCTCTAGCTCCCCGTCCTCCCACTCCAGTGCCGCTAGGTTAACCAAATGAACTGGCCAGTAGGGATCATTATCAAGAGCCTCCCTTTGTATAGCTAATGCAGTTTGAAGGTCTTGAGGATTTTCCGTCCGGTAATAAAGCTGTGTGTGGGCGAGGCCGCATTGGAATCCATACAAGGCGATTTCGGGTCGCGCCTCGTAGGCTCGGCAAATACCCTCAGCCGCGGTCTCCCAGTCCCCATCCCTGCCGGCGTTGACTCCATTCCAATAATCCGAAGCACCGACCAATGTATAGGTCGACCCGACGAGGAAAACCAAGAGAATCGTGGCGGGGATAAGAATCGCTCGTTTGATTTGCACCGTCCCGAACTCGATTTTAGGAGTCTCTCTCAATGCGAGAGCGAACAGGATGAAAACACTTAGTGCGTAGAGCGGCGACTCGAAGAGATAGTCCAGCGAGTGATGAGACAAAATGGCAATTCCGGCACCTGCATAGGCCGCCAGCCTCATCCTCACACCAGGAGCCGCTGTTCTCCAGGCGCGAAGAAATGCAACAAGCGCCCCCACTATGATCCAGATCACGATCCCAACTCCAATGACGCCGGTCTCGGCTGCGGTTTGCAACAGAATGTTGTGGGCATGGCTTGTAGCAAAACCGGGTGGGATCTGTGTTTTCTCTGCGAAAAACACGGAGAAGGAGCCTGGTCCGTGCCCAAGGATCGGTGAATCTCCTATTATTTCAATCGCGGGTCCCCAAATTCCCGAACGAGAGGAAATGATCGTTGGAGCATGTGTGGATATTCTCTGAGATTGGATGAGGAAGAAGACTACGAATCCTAGAACCAAGACTACCGCAAATAGACCTAGGAAAAATACCCGAGGCGGGACGATTTCCCACAATGATTTTCTACCACGCCTCATGACTTTCGAATAAAGATTGGGAACATATAACAGAACGAGCGTCACAGAAACTCCGATAATCCCAGCAATCAACCCAGTTCGAGATGAAGTGAAGTAGAGCGTCGGAACAAAGAGGATCAGACCAAATCC
>SDBU01008911.1_pt1 | contig 11325 bp, 16 predicted proteins | sample 2277071 | NCBI WGS metagenome assembly SDBU01 (sample SAMN10397929, study PRJNA504765) | marine sediment metagenome | isolation source: marine sediment core GS08_GC12, 126 cmbsf | place: Arctic Ocean: Gakkel Ridge, Loki's castle | collected 2008 | reverse complement strand
AGCAAAGCCACCATTAAGTAGATGGGTTGAAAGTGATTTAGATGTGTATACAAAAGGAAATCCTGTTAAGAGAGCTAATGAATTAGCAAACATATATCGTTCATATGGGATTGAAAGAGTTTCAACTGTTAAAGGAAAAGTAACAATTGCTGGTGCAAAAGTGGCAGAATACCATCCTCTTGAAATGTTATATGGGAATTTAAGATCTGTTACACCATACTACAAATCATTATCTTCAAACATAAGAACAACACCTGAAGGAATAAAAGTTGCTCCTATTTTAGGTGCTCAAGCTAAGAGAAAATTGGTAGGTTCTTATTTAGATTCAAGATATAGAGACTTTTCGGACTTTGTTAGAATAGAACAAGCATTAGTTCAAGAAGCTACTGCACTTGGTAGATTAAAATTACCAGAAGCTAAACCTTTTGTAACAGATATTTTTAAAATTAAAGGAAAGAAAGTTGCCCCTACTAAAGTAGAACCTTTTAAGATAGTAAAAGCAAAGGTTGAAAAGATAGATCCTTTCAAGATAGCAAAAGCTCCTAAGCCGAAAGAATATCCTTATGGTAAATATCCTAAAGTAAAAACATTACCATTCTTAGTTCCACCATACCCAGGATATAAAAAACCAAAAGATATACTCAAAGTTCCAACTGTTTTTCCATATAAAGTTGCTCCTAAGAAAATACCTTCAATATTAATTACACCATATAAACTAGTTAAAGAAGAACTACCAGGAATAATTCCATATAAAGTTGCCCCTAAGAAAGTAACTGAAAGAGTGGTAATACCCTATAAACCATTTAAAAGAATACCTGAAGTAAAACCAGTTATCCAATATAAACCTGCTCCACCATATAAAGCAATTATACCTTATAAAGCAATTAAAGGAAAAGTTACAGGAGTAATTCCAGTTAAAGTTCCAAAAATAAGACCTTCTAAAAAACCAAAGAAAAGAAGAAGACCCCCAGAAAAAAAAGTTATTAAAGAAAAGAAACCTATAAGAAAAGGGATGGGTTATGAAGGATCTTATAGAAGATTTGGTAAATGGATACCATTATCTAAAGGAACTAGAGCAAAAGCTACTGCAAGTGTTAAAAGAAAAGTAAAAAGAGAACTTGGCGCTTCATATAAAGTTAAAGATTTAAAGACAGGAAAATATATCATGCCAGAAATTACAAAACAATTTAGACGTTCAAAAGCTAAGAAAACTCCTTATGTTGTTGTTGAAAAGAGAAAATATAGATTAGATAGTCCTAAAGAGAAAAGGGAGATTAAGGCTGCTAAAAAAAGTAAGGGGAATAAAAATATCTTCTTTAGATGAAATGATGAATGATAAAAAAAAACAAGGAAAATCAAAAGTATGGGTTGTTCTAGTTGGAATTTTATTATTTAGTGCTATTTTAGGGTTTCTTCTATTAAATAATAATCATCAAGGAGAAAGTGTAGATTATACTTTAAGAGATGATGTTAATGTTGAATCAAGTATTACTTCTTATCTAAGAGATGGAAACTTAATTATAGAATATGATAATCCAAATAATGAGAAGATTTGGATAGAAGGATTACCAGAAGAAAGATATTTAATTGATAAAAAAATAACTATTTATGATTACTCAAATGAACAATTTAATTTACATATTGGAGATGAATCAGATGTTTATGAGTTTGGAAGCCCTATTGGATATGAATTTCTTGATAATGGTTCTGTGGTTCATATTTGGAATAATGCTAGCATAAGCGATTACTATTTTGAGAAAGATTCTGGAATACAATTAACAAATCATTATGAAGATTATTGGACTAAGAATATTTTTTGTATTGGATATTATAACAATGGTGAATGGAATAAAATTGCTTGTGCCGATGAATTAACTAATTTTGAAAAGAGTATAGAAACAGATAATCTTACTTATGTTAATGCTACTTTATGGAAAGATATAGAATATGGTATTTACGATTTAAGATTAGGAGTTCAATACCATTTGGGATTAAATGATGAAAATTTATCAATAACAATTTATGGAAAAAATATTGGGATTGATATTCCTTTTGATTTAGGATTTGCTTGGAAAGTTACAGATTGGGATATACCTTCTAATGAAACTGATGATTATATGGTGATTAATAATAGTGCTTATCTTATTAAAGGAACTTATGATAATTTATTATTTAAAGATATGGAAGAATCTTATTTTAAAGGTAGAGATTCAACTTATGATTTTGGAGGAGAATTTTTAAGAGTTGATTGGAATGAGAATTTAAATTATGCTGTTAAGATGTTTGGTAATGGAGTTCAAGAAGATTTTTATGTTGCTCTTTTAATTAATGCAGGACATTTTAATCCAGAACAAGAGAAACAAACAACATTTCAGTGGATAGATGCTGTAGTAATTGGGACAAATGCTGGATTTGTCACAGTTGCACCGACAGGAGATCCTGCTGCTTCAACTGGTACAGTAGATAATAGTGCAAATGCTCAAAAAGATATTGCTCCAACTGGGGCAGTAAGAGTTACTGAGATTGGTTGGTGGGCTGACACTGCAACAGAAGCAGCAAATTTTGAAGTTGGAATTTATACTGATGAAGGAGCGCAAGAACCAGAAAATTTATTGTCAGGAGAATCAAGAACAAACGCAAAGGGAACAACAATAGGGTGGAAAAGAGTAACTGGATTAGATATATCAATCACAGCAGGAACAGCTTATTGGATAACATTTCAACTTGATAATACAGCGACAGCCACAAAAACCTCTTTTCAATCCTCTTCAGAGAGGGGTGCATATAAACCTTCATCAACACTTCCAAGTTCATGGGGAACTTCAACTAATACATATACAGGGACTGAGTCAATCTATGCAGTTTGGGAAGAAGGAGAAGCACCACCAACATACTCAGATAATCAAACAAATAACACAGAAGCAGGAAAATCAACAGTATTTGCAATAAAATATAACGATGATACTGCTTTAAATCCAAATGGAGGATATATTTTCTCAACTAACAACTCTGGTTCTTGGATAAATGATTCTTTAGTTATGTTTACTTCAACTCCAGAATGGGCAAATGTAACTAAAATACTTCCTGCAAATGTTGGAAATAGAACAGATTATAGATGGTATGCTAATGATTCAGCAGGGAATGTAAATAATACAGAAATATTTAGTGTTATAACAACTGCTGGGCCAGACATAACACCTCCTTATTTCACAACAATCCCAAATAATGAAAGTATATTTTACTTAAATGAAACAATGAATGTAACTTTTGTTGGAACTGATGAAACAGGTTTTAGTGGTTATTTTATTAATGATACAACTAATTTTAGAATAGGTTATTCTTCTGGGTTCCTAGTTAATGATACTCCTTTAAGTGCTGGAAATTATGCAGTTAATGTTTCAATTAATGACACAGCAAATAATCTTAATTGGACAATCTTTACTTTAGAAGTTAATCAAAGTTTAGATGACTGTGAAGTATTTTTTAATGAAAGCACTCCAATTACTTTTCCAGAACAATTTCAAGCATTCCATTCTTGTGATTCAGCTTATACTCTTTATTTGAATGGAACTTCTATCTCTAATGGTTCTACAGTTAATGGTGGAGCAAACTATTGGAATGTAAGTGTTCAAAGAACAGACACCGAAAACTATACAAATACTTTTGATGATGAGTTTTTTACAGTAAGTAAGGCAACTCCTTCTGGAAGTCTAACTAATAATGAATCATGGACAGAAACATATCCAACTTCTGTAACAATTGGTTTAAGTGAAAGTAATTCTCAAGATGGAGGTGTTACTTATATTGTTTGGAGAGATAATATTGAAAAAGCAACAGGGGAATCAGTTCTTTTAGGAGTATCAACTTATGATTATATTTTAAATACATCTGGAGGAGCAAATTATTCATCTGCTAGTTTGGACACAGAAACTTTAACTATAAATTCTGATGGAAACAATTGTGCAGTTTTCTTTAATACAACAAGCCCAATAGTTTATCCTGAAACTTTTACTGCAAATACAAATTGTGATTCAGCATATACTTTATATTTAAATGGTTCTTCAATATCAAATGCTTCAATAGTTAATTCAGGGAAAGGAGCATACAATATTTCAGTTCAAAGAACAGATACTGAAAATTATACTAGCACATTTTCACAAGAGCAATTTATTGTAAATGGAAATCCTGGTAATTGCCAAGTATTGTTCAATGTAAGCTCACCACACCTTAATACAACAGCTTTCATAACCTTCACAGATTGTACTACAGGATTTCAAATGTATATAGAAGGAAGTATTATTGGAAACAACTCTCAGCAATACCCTTTGAATGCAGGGACATATAATTATTCAGTATTCAGAAATGTTACTGGGAACTATTCAAATATATTTGACCAAGTATTATTTGTAGTATCTGCTCCAGCTGCACCAATACCCGAAGTTCCTTCTCCACATGATGATTTTACAAAAGTAATAGCACAAATAATTCAAGCACTACTTGTTCTTTCAGCAGCAGTTATAATACTTTTATTAATTGTATCTTTTTATGAAGAAAGAAGAACATTAGGAGAAATGTTTAGCACTATGCTTTATGTTGGGATTGGTACATTCATCTTAATTTTATTAATGCCTATAATGGTTTCATATATAGCAAGCATGATTAATTAAACTGGAGGATAATAATATGGCAAAGAAAAAACCAAGAAAGAAAAGTCCTACAACAAGCTGGTAATAGTGTCTTTTAAATGACGGTGGAAATTTTTCCACAGTCACTCCACCAGTCCTAATTTTTCTCTTGTGCAAAATCTCTTCCTTTATTGGACACCCCCTAATTACGATGGGTATTATGTTGATTTTAATGCTTGCTTTGGGATATGACATTCTGGACAGAAGATTTTGATACAAATTTCTGATTTCTATTATCATCCCAGTACCAAATTGAATCTGCTATTTCTCTAACAGACATCCCCATTTTCTTTTTCTCTAAAATATCTTCCCTCATTCCATCAGTTAGTTTTGGTCTTCTTCCCCACTTTTCTTCAGGTTTTTTATTTGCAAAGGCCATTAAAGTCCTTTCAGATTTTCTTTGGCTTTCCATTTCTGCTAATGAACCTACCAATCCTAAGAGAAACTCCTGGATTGTTTTACCTAAGGATCCTTCAACATTAACAGCTTCTAACCATTGTTCTTGGACTGAATGAAGTTTAACACCACAATTTCTTAGAGTGGTTACATCTTCTAAAAGAGTATCCCTGTTCCTAACCCATCTGTCAAGGGCCCAAACAATCACAGCTTGTATCTTTCCTTCATGTGCCAATTGTTTTATCTTATCATATTGGGGTCTTTCTATTTGTTTGAATCCTGATAGTTTTTCTTCTAATACTTCTACGACTTCATAACCTCTTTGCTTTGCAAAGTCCTCACAATCCTTTAGTTGTTTCTCCGGGTGTTGTTCCCTTGTGCTCGTTCTTATGTATATTATTGCTTTTATCATATTCTCTTATTCCTTTCTTTTAATTTTTCAAAATCCATTCCATTGAATTGTTCTTTTATAAAGTTACCAATATGTTTCATTCCATTATCCTTGTCTTCTTCTATTGAAATTTGCATTTCCCATAAATCTATTAAATACTTTTTGAAATCGCTAACTAATTCTTTTACATCATCCATATCAACATCTAAATTATACCCTTTGTCAAACATATTAACTCTTTTCAATATCACCATTGGAAGTCCCATCTCTATTAATTCTATACATTTTGAAAAAGAAGGAGGTAAATCTTTTCCTTTCCTTAACCATTTAAAAAATTCTATTGGATCGTCTGGAGCAGATTTATGACATTCATAACATAATAAAATTAGATTATTCTTATTATGAACATTTTCCTTAAACTTTGAGTACTTTCCTAATTCAAAAAAAGATATTATGTGGTGGAATTCCAAATTTTTTTTAATTGTACATTTTCTACATTTGTTATTATCTCTTATTCTTACTGCCTTTCTTATTGACATTGGTATATTTCTATTTTCTTTCCAGGCTGATTGCTTTTCTTCATATACTTTAACAGGGGCAGATTTCTGCCTACCTTTACCTTGTGTAGAATTCTGGTCAGGGTTTGCAAGGCTAAGACAATCATTCAATTGGTTCTGAGGGTTCTGTTCTTCTGTTGAAGTTCTTAAATATATTGCTTTCATCCTATATAATTAGCCCTCCTATTTTCTAATTCCATTATCTTCTTTAAGTATCTCATAAGGGTAGCCATATCTTCCATGTTGGAAGCAAGCCGGATTGGACCATAGCAAACTTCATTCCATGCAGGTGGTATAGTGTATATTGGTTGCATGGGTATTTGTTGTGGAACTATTCCTTGTGGAACTTTTTCTTTATTCATTTCCATTTTAAAATATTCTCCCAATCAATATAGCAATTGCTATTATTACTATACCTATTAATATCTTTTTAATTCTATTCATTTTGAATTACCCCCTTTTCAATTTTATTGAGTATGGTATAATACTTTTCAACTAGGACTGACCTCTCAATCATATAATCTTTTTTTCTTTGAGGATATACTTTAGTAAGTCTTTTTTCTATGAACTCTTTCAGAAGCTCGTAGGCTTGCTTGTAATCTATTTCATTCATTGTTTTGTTTCTCCATTTGTTTTTCTGTATTCTTTTTGATAATCTGGATTTCTTTTACTCCATTCTCTTTGTTGCAGCAATCTCTTCTCTTTATTATCCTCTCGGTACTTTCGATCGTATGCCATTCTTTCTTCTTTATCTTTGTATGTCATTGTTTTGTTTCTCCATTTTGTTGTTCTTTTTTCTATACTCCCTCATATATTCTCTATGATATTTTTTTACTTCTGTTCTTTGTCTATATTCTTTCAGATGTTCTTTTATATAATTTGAATTTTCCTCCATCCATTTTTTATGAGTTTCTTTTCTCCGAGCTTTTATTTCTGGATTTTGATAATGTTCTTTTTGATAGGCTTTCAATTTTTCTTTATTCTTTTGATACCATCCTCTAGCTTTTGTATTTATCTTTTCTTTATTCTTTTCTCTGTATTCTTTTTGTTTCTTTATTATCTTATCCTTATTGTTTTGATAACGTTTTCTATCATATTCTTTTTTGTTCATTGTTTTGTTTCTCCTTTTCAATCCTTTTTTGTTTTTGTGAGTATGAGAAGAAGCCTATTCGTAGGCCTCTTCATAAGTTCCAAGCAATACTAATTCAAAATTTCTTCCAAGTCCATATAAAAATCTCGTTTTAGGATCCTTCAGGATTACTAGCTTCTTATAATGATATACTATATCCAAGGCTAGTGGTTTTATAGGTTCTGACCCTCCAACCTCTCCTTCCCAATCTTCAAGTTCTTTTGCACTATCTTCTTCAACTTGTGGTTTAATTATATAATCCAATTTCCAATCTAGAAATTCTTTATATACTCCACTCCCCATATCTTTTTTTAAATCAAGATAACAATCCCATTCAAACTTATCAATTGTTACAGTTGATTTACCTTTCCTCATTACTGGTTTTTCCTTTACAGCTTTCTTCTTCACTGCTTTCTTCTTCACTGCTTTCTTTTTCATTTACATTTCACCTCCTTTTGATTCTCTATTAATTTGTAGAAGCTTCTCATCTTCTTTTCTTTTCTTTATTCTTTTCCTTGATGTCATGTTCCGGTATTTGTTCCTTTCATTACTTATAATTTTTAAATCCTCATCTAGTAATCCATATCTGTGGATTAAAAATCTTCCTACAATATAATAACCTCTCCATGGACCTCTCCTCCAAGATATATACTCTTCCAAACCTTTTTCTCTTTCTGTTTTTGTGTTTTCCATTTTAAAATAGGTCCCTAGTTGGGTGAGGTGGGCACATGCAATACCTATATAAGTAGATATAAGATGATTGCCAAGGCATACAACCCAATTTTAGGAGACATCACCCCCTTTTGAGTGCTTTTTATGGAACTTTGAATAGTTAGATAGATCATTTTCTAAACTAATAGGTGTTATTTCTCTAAACAGTACCTCCGATAACTCCTCAGCTATATCTTTTGTTGTTTTATTCATATTAACCTTAACATAATGTAGTAATCCCCACATTTTTTCTCTAGATCTCTGTTCTCTGCTTCCAAAAACCCTAGTTTTTAACTTTTCTTGCTTCTGTCTTTCATATTCTACCCTATCTAAACTAATCCAATCCCTAAACCTTCCATAAAAGGATGGATGTTGTGAAGCATACCTTGCTACCACTCCTCTAAGCTTCTTTCCATTGAAATATAACCACTCTTTATCCTTTGGACCATAGAAATTAAACAAACCACGCTTCCAATTCTCATCTGAATAAACATCTACTAAGAACATGGACCTTGTCGTTGCAATGTCCTCGTTGAGCTTGAAAAAGTTGGGTAAAACGATTAAAGTTATGTTGTTATAAGCACCACAAGTAGTGAAATGTTCATCAATTTTCTGGTTGATCGCCTTCATTGTGCCCTTGCTGTCCAGCCCCGAGGTCTCGTCATAAATAATTATTTGAGATTTTCCATATTTTTTATGAAGTCTTGGTGCGGCATTAATTAAATCATCAGGAGTGTACACTAAATTTTCATAACTAAATCTAACTGGTTTATCTGGTTTTTTTAACACAACTGGGCTAAGATAATTTCCATTTTTATCTTTTCTTAAATCCATTCGTCCACCAGCTTGCATCCATGCCAAAAAATATCCTATCTGAAGGCAAATTGTTGATTTGCCGGAACGCGTTTGCCCCTGTCCAGTAATAATGCCCACCACATCTCTATCTGAAGCTAAAAAAGATGGAGTTGGGGCTAGATTTTCAACTAAAAAACTATCCATATAAAATCCAACCCTCTTTTCTCCAGATTTATCTATCCATTCAACATCTGTTACAATCATGTTTTACCTCCTGTATAAGTACCATACATTGCTGAACCAGGTCGTTGTTCACTTTGTTTCATATAAAGTTTTTGCTCTTGCATGAATTTTCTAAGCCAAACATCTTTCATTTGTAATCTATAATACCAAAGACTTTTCTTTTTGTTTCTTTCTAACCTAGTACGAGAATGATTATATTCTTTTTTTGCATTTGTAACCCGCATTGAAAAATGTCTATATGCTTTAACATCATCCTCACATAAAATTAATTTTTTCTTACCTTGTTTATCCACAATTGAAATCATTTTCCTATTATGAAGTAAATTTCTATAAATTGCATCTAAAAGATAGTTCCATTTTTTATAATCTGCATTAACAGAAACATAATCAACTTCTGCCCAAAGATTATTCAGTCTAAATATTAAACCTAAGCTTGCATCTCTATCTGGTGTGTTTTCAATTACCATATTATCACCTCCTTTTGATTTTGTTTAATCATTTTATTTAAAATTAATCTCTTGTTGGATTATCAATCTTTACACCAACACATTCATAGCAATGTTCATTAGTCCACCAAACAGGTGTATCTGAAACTAATCCTTTTTTACCACAAACTATACATTTTCCTTTTTTTTCAGGATAGTTGCATTTTCTTATTTCGTTCATTTATTTTTTACCTCCATTTTAATTTTATTAATCATTTTGTTCTTTTGTTCCATCAGAAATACACTTTTCACATAATCCTTGTGTCCATCTATATTTAGTATCATCAATTAAATCAATTCTACCACATTTCTTACAATTTCCTAATTCTTTTTGTTTGTTATTCATTTTTTATCCTCCTTCTTTTCATTCCACAAATATTTAAGATAAAAATCTAAATCAAATTCACCACCACAACTAAAATCGTTTTGGATTTTAATTCTTAATCTTCTTTCTTCAGGATTTGCATCATTTAGGCTGTTCCAATTATTTCTTAAACATTCTCCAATTGTTTTTTCCATTATTCTTGTTCCTCCATTTGTTGTTCCAGTAATATACCATAAGCGTTTGCTTTCTTTAATTTTGCAATTTGTCTGTTCAATTGATTTCTCTTTTTTGTTAATCCATCTAAGTAAAGAATTTTTTTAGCTTCATTAGATTTTTCTACATCTTCTATTATTTTTCTAAGCTCTTTAAATTCCCCTCTTATAATTTCCAAATAATCTTCATCACTACTATCAAGATTCCATTCAAAATTCAAAAGTATATCTCGAAATTCTTCAAGCATCTCTTCTTGTTTTTTTATTACAGCAGGACTATCTTCTATCAACATTATTTTTTGTTCCATTTTTTAAAGTTCACCCCCTTTTGATTGTATATTAATATTTTTTAATTTGATTGCTAATTGTTCTCCTAATGAAATAAGCTGTTCATCATACAAATTATAATCCATTATTTCTTGATGTGTTGCTCCATCAAAACTAAATAAACAAGTTTGTAAAACTGTTAATAGTTGTTTTTTATTCATTTTCAACCTCCAAATCATCAAAAATATTATCCTTTTCTACATGATTATCACCCTTATCACCCTTATCACCTATTTCTCGCTTACTTTCTACATGGGAAACTGAGTGAGATTTATATGATAACCCTGATAACCCTGATAATTTAAGACCTAAAACATAATTTATTAATTCTCTTTGGGGTGAATCTCCCAAACTTTGTTGTCTCATTAATATTGATATTCTTTTTGTTTCCCAACCTAATTTTTTTAATTCTTTTGCTAATTCTGGTTTTTTAATTGTTGTTCCTTTATTTTTCTTAAGATGAGTAGAATAAACTGAAAAGAATTCATCTAAACTAACCTTTTCTTCAAAATTTGAAGTGTCACAAAAAGTATCTATAAATCTTTCTAAATTTGTTTTACTTTCTTCTTGATAATCACTCATTCTTTGAGAAATACCAACATCACCTGTAAATCTTCTTTTTATATATAATTCTTTTGCTATTCTTAAACATTTTTTAGCAAGATTTTCATATTCTTTATCTGGGATTTCACTTAATACATCTTTTTCCTTTTCAAATCTTGTTTTGAATTTAATAATTCTAACTCTCCTACCAAAACCATCTTCTGGATTAACTTTTAATAATCTATTTGTAGGATAGATAAATTTCCCATAATTAACAAAATCAAAACCCCCTCCTCCTTTTACTTCTGCTCTTATTGGATCCCCCCCAGTTGCTTGATTAATTAAACCTGAATTTTTCAATTCATTTGTATTTGAAACTTCAGACATAGTTATTAATAATTTTTTATGCCAATTATATGTTTCAAATCTTGGATTAGCATTTATTCTATTCATTGAAGTTGAAACTGCATTACTAATCCCAATAAAATTTAATAATATATTTACATAAGTTCCCTTACCCATTCCT
>SDBU01008910.1_pt1 | contig 11326 bp, 12 predicted proteins | sample 2277071 | NCBI WGS metagenome assembly SDBU01 (sample SAMN10397929, study PRJNA504765) | marine sediment metagenome | isolation source: marine sediment core GS08_GC12, 126 cmbsf | place: Arctic Ocean: Gakkel Ridge, Loki's castle | collected 2008 | reverse complement strand
ATTTCCCTCTCAGAAATTCAGATCAAGAACTCTGTGAACTCTGCGAGCTCTGTGAGAGACATCAAATATGAAAAAAGACACCAAAATATACATTGCAGGTCATACAGGCATGGTCGGCTCCGCCATAGTACGCCGCCTCCAATCCGAAGACTATACAAACCTCATCACCAGCACACACTCAGAGCTTGACCTAACCAACCAACAAGCTGTCCATGACTTCTTCCAATCAGAAACCATCGATTACGTGGTATTGGCAGCAGCAAAAGTCGGCGGCATCCATGCCAACAACAGTTACCCCGCCAGCTTCATCTATAAGAATATAATGATCGAAGCCAATATAATTCATGAAGCTTACAAAGTAGGAGTAGAACGACTCCTCTTTTTAGGTAGTTCCTGTATTTACCCAAGGACCGCTCCCCAGCCAATGAAAGAAGAATATCTTCTAACCGGCCAACTTGAAACTACAAACGAACCCTATGCCATCGCAAAGATAACCGGCATCAAACTTTGTGAATCTTATAACCGCCAATATGGAACCAAATACCGCTCTGTTATGCCGACAAATCTTTACGGTCCCAATGATAATTACGACTTGAATAATTCCCATGTTCTTCCCGCCCTAATCCGTAAATTTCACATAGCAAAACTAGCTACATATGGTGACTGGGACAGCGTTGAAAAAGACGAATCCCGTTATGGCCCCATCCCTGACGACATTATGGCCAACCTCATTGCCATCGCCCAATCCCACTGTCACAATATCCCAAGTTTTTTAAAACGCCATTCGCTATGCTCTATGCCCTCTGCCGCCATAACGCTCTGGGGCACAGGCACCCCTCGACGTGAGTTTTTGCACGTGGACGATGTAGCATCTGCATGCGTTTTTATTATGAAACTTGATGACAGCACCTTTAATAATTCAACCGAACCCATGCTGTCACACATCAATGTGGGAACCGGGAAAGATCTGACAATTTCTGAGTTGGCTGAGACTATAAAGAAAGCCGTTAGTTATCAAGGTGAGATTACATGGGATCAGACAAAACTGGATGGCATGCCAAAGAAGTTATTAGACACTTCTAAACTTAATAGTCTCGGTTGGAAACCAGAAATATCATTGACCGAAGGCATTAAAAAAACATATAATGAATATTTAAGAGGATGATAGCTTTCGAGCACTTGAAGCAGTTGACTTGGGTTTCTCTCGCTCTGCTCCATGCACCATACCCCACGCCCTCTGCGCTATGCGATATAGTAGTGAAGACAATGGACGTCCCCAAAAAGCCACTGAAGGCAAGATATCCCGCTGGATTACTTCTTCCGCAATAGCGGATTTAGTGATTATTCTTTCATCTCTCCGATGCATAGGCTCTACGAGCCGGAGGCAGGAAAGGGTAATCATAAATAAAATAAATCCTAAAAATCCAGTTAATCCTGTCTAATTCAAGAGAAACTTATAATCTAATGAACGCCCCAAAGTTCTATTAACTGAAAAAACCAAAAGCGTTTAATATCGGCGTTGGGATCAAGAACAGCCTTTCGCTGCTTGAGTTGTTTGCTATATTGGAAAAGGAGCTTGATATAAAGCTGGCCTATACGAAGCTTTCGTGGAGGAAGAGCGACCAGAAGGTGTTTGTGGCGGATACATCTAAAGCTAATGCTCTAATCCAATGGGCTCCCGGCATGAACAAATTTTCAGGCATCAGGAAGTTGTTGGATTGGGTGGATCCGCAATCGCTGTAAAAAAAGGTAATATGTGAGAACAGCTATCGACATTCGCTCATCCGGCTTCAGGCGCTACTTTGTTAACACCTCCTGGCTCATGGGCCATCGTGTGCTGAGCATGGTTGTGGCGCTCTTTGTCGGCGTTTATGTTGCTCGGTATCTCGGGCCGGAGCGGTTTGGGCTTTTAAGCTATACGGGCAGCTTTGTTGGGCTTTTCACTGCGCTGGCAACTTTGGGTTTAGATGGCATCATGGTGCGGGAGCTGGTCAAGACCCCGGAGCGCAGGGATGAACTGCTTGGCACTGCTTTCTGGCTGAAAGCAGGCGGTGCGGTCCTGATGTGGGCTATCATTGCAGCGGCAGTTCCTTTTACCCGTAATGATACTCAAACCAATATCCTGATTGTCATCATTGCTTTTGCCGTTATTTTTCAGGCCCTTAATATCATTGATTTTAATTATCAGGCAGAGGTAAAATCCAAATATGTAGTATATGCTCACCTTGTCTCCCTTGTTATATCTTCAATAACCAAACTGGCATTTGTCTGGATAGCGGCCCCGCTTGTCTGGTTTGCGTGTGTTTTCCTGCTTGATGCGGTTGTCCGGGCAATGGGATTGTTTGCCATGTATCTGCAAAATACCGGTAAGGTCTGGTATTGGAAATGGAGGTGGCGGGTTGCAAAAGAGCTGTTGAAGGATTCCTGGCCGTTGATATTGTCGGGAATGGTGATCTCGATTTATATGAGGATAGACCAGGTTATGATAAAGGAGATGCTGGGAGCGGAAGAGGTAGGGCATTATGCGGCTGCTGTAAAATTGAGCGAAGCATGGTATTTTGTGCCAATGGCGATTACGTCGTCTGTTTTTCCGGCTATTATCAATGCGAAAAAACAGAGCGAAGAGCTTTATTATAAGAGGTTGCAGAAACTCTATGATCTGATGGTCTGGCTGGCTGTGTCTATTGCCCTGCCCACAACTTTTCTGGCGCCTTGGGTGATAAGGGTGTTGTATGGGGAGGCATTTTTGCCGGCAGCAGGAGTTTTGAGTATTCATATCTGGGCCGGGGTAGCAGTATTTCAAGGCGTTGCAATTAATAAATACATAATTACTGAAAATTTACAAAAATACAGGATTGTTATTGATGGTACTGGCGCTATCCTAAATGTAATATTAAATTTTTATTTAATAAGGCCATATGGCCCATCCGGAGCAGCGATTGCCACACTAATTTCTTATTTTTCAGCTTTCTGGATTAGCGCATTATTAATTAACAAATTAAGAATGCCATTAATTATGAGTTTAAAATCATATAAAAACGTTCTATTATTAAAGTGGATTACAAGATGAGAGATGTAATTTTAGCGGGTTGCAGCACAAGATTTATATTGCTTTTTTGATTTTAAAATATTGAGCAATCTTTGAAGTATCTAAACATGAAGAACACTCTTTTGATTATTGGAATACCCTGTGTCACGGATTCTGGCAAAACAACGGTAGTCAGTGCAATTGAAAGTAGATTAGGTCATCAAGATATTGAGATTATCGATGTGTGAATTCTTAAAACTAAGTTCATAAGGTAACAACGCCCCGAGTATTCCTCATGTCGAGGAGCTTTAACGGTTAATTGTGCAAAAGCCAAGCCATCGGGTTTCTTCTCAGAAATATGTGGCTTCTGAATATGACAAGAAGGTTATACCTCACATTATGCCCCATATTAGAGTGGCTGTCCAAAGCAATCCTGAGGAGTGAGTGTAAGCAGGCAGCAAATACGGGAACTCGCGAGGTCACTTAAGTATTATTTCCGTCATCTTATGGGGGCTAACCGGTGCTGACCTGACAACGGAGGAATATAATGGCAAAAATACACATTGGCGGAGCTGGCGGTGCCCCTTCGAACGGTTTCATCAGATCGTTGCGGGAATCAAATAGGGATGATTATTTTATAGGAACAAGCTGTGTGCCGTCAGATCTTTTTCTGGCTGATGTTGATGAGCGCTATGTGGTTCCACCTGCACTGGATCCGGAATATCCTGAAAAAATCCTGGCGTTGTTAGGTAGAGTTCGGCCGGATTTTATACATTTACAAAATGATTATGAGGTAAGGGCGATCTCCAGACTGCGGGATCAGGTTTCAGAGTTTGGGGTCAAGTTCTATCTACCGAGCAGAGAAACAGTCGAGAACTGTGTAGATAAAGGAAAATCTTATGCTATCTGGCAGGCGGCTGGTGTGCGCGTGCCGAAAACCATGCTATTGCATGACGAGCAAGATCTCAAACGTGCATTTGACCAGTTTGGCAGCAAGATTTGGATCAGAGCGATTGAAGGCGCGGCTGGACGTGGCGCCTTGCCGACCGGCAATTTTGCTTTTGCCAAAATATGGATAGACCATTTTAAAGGATGGGGGAAGTTTACAGCATCCGAGCTTCTTACCGAGAAAACTGTAACATGGCTGTCTATATGGCATGATGGTGAACTTGTGGTGGCTCAGAGCAGACGGAGGAGGAGTTGGAACTTTGCCAACAGGACCCTTTCAGGTGTTACAGGAATTACAGGGGTTGGTGAAACATGCTCAGACCAAATTGTTGATAAGGTGGCACTTGATGCTATTATGGCTATCGACTCGAAACCGCACGGTATTTTTGCAGTGGACATGACCTATGATAATGAGAGATTTCCAAATCCAACAGAAATAAACATTGGACGTTTTTTTACTACACACTACTTCTTTACAAAAGCCGGTTTGAACATGCCTGAGATTTATTGCAATATCGCGCTGGAAGGCAAATTTCCTGCACTTGAACACAGAATCAATCCGCTGCCGGATGGCCTAGTGTGGATTCGGGGGATGGATGTGGACCCGATGCTGACGACAGTGACCCAATTGGAAAAGATGGAGCAATCGGCACTATGAATTCTCTCTCAGGCAAAACGGTGCTGGTGCCCGGCGCAAACGGTTTCATCGGAAAACATTTGGTCAACCGTCTGCTCGTGGAAGATGATGTTTGTCTTCTACTTCTTTTGAGAAAGCTGGTAAATTATTTTGGGAGTCTACGTCATGAGAAATGATGAGCAAGCAAGGGTTTCCGACAAATCAGAATGGTATCTGAAGGAACAGCTAGATTTCGATAAGCGCCTGATCCGCTTTCGTTATCAAACTCTCAAACCCTACTTCGTAGGACCGACTGGGCTGGAACTGGGTCCGGCGGAGGGACAGATGACCCGGTGTCTCCTTCAGGATTTTGATCAACTGACGGTTGTGGATGGCGCGGCTGAATTGTTGGCGCTCATCCCCGACGCTCCAAACCTTTCAAAGGTTCATGCGCTGTTTGAAGACTATGGACCGGACTGCTTATTCAACACCATTATCATGGAACATATCCTAGAGCACGTTGAAAAACCGGTGGCTCTTTTAGACAAGGTCAAGGAATGGTTGGCTCCTGGAGGAAGGCTTTTGCTTGGCGTGCCAAATGGCCTTTCATTTCACCGTCTGGTCGCCGTTAAAATGGGGCTGCTGAAATACTCTTGCGAGCTAAATCAGCGTGATCTTGCCCAAGGTCACCGCAGGGTGTATACCCCACAGACCCTGAGAAAAGACTTGGAATCTGCACAACTGCATATTATTAAATTGGGTGGAGGATTTTTCAAACCGCTCTCCAACAAACAGATTGAAGACCATTGGACCGAGGAAATGATTCAGGGATTTTATGAACTAGGCAAAGATTTCCAAGAACACGCTGCGGACATTTATGCGGTTTGCGAGCGGTTATGATCAAGACGATTATTTGTGATTTAGATGGCCCCATTTTGGACGGCAGGCTCCGTCATTATCGGTGTTATAGAGATATCCTTTTGGAAAACGGGTTTACCCCTATGCCTATCGATGAATACTGGGAAATGAAGCGCCAACAAATTGATCGCCATAAGCAACTGGCAGTCAGCGGAGCGGATGGAATTTATGACGATTTTTTAAGAGCTTGGATGGAGCGTATTGAAGAAAAAAAATATCTGAAGTTGGACCACGTACAACCTGGGGCTGTCCAAAAACTGAAGGAATGGAAATCTTCATGCATCAAGCTTGTTCTGGTTACTATGCGCAATAACAAAGGTAACTTATATTGGCAGTTAGAATTATTTGATTTGTTGCAGTTATTAGATCAAGTTGTAGTGGTAGGCACTACCGGAGACAAGAGCAACAAAGCCGATGCTGTAAAGCCGTATCTCAAGGAATCAAGCAGTGACTCTGTTTTATGGATTGGAGATACCGAAGTTGATATCATAGCACCGGGCCTGCTTGGAGTTAAGGCCTGCGCTGTCGGCTGCGGTTTGCGAACTCCCAATTATCTATCAACCCTCAAGCCGAATTATCTTGTTTCCGATCTGAAGGAAATAAATTTATCTAAAATGAGCCTGTTATGAGTGTTCATGATTGCAAAACAATCGATTTGCCCAAGATCCACGATCCCCGGGGGAATCTTTCTTTTGTGGAAAATGGTCGACCGGTTCCCTTTGTGATACAGCGCGTGTATTGGATTTATGATGTTCCGGGAGGCGAGGTGCGTGGGGGGCACGCATACAAAGAGCTTCAGGAGCTCTTTATCGCTCTTTCCGGAAGTTTTGACGTGGTTCTAAACGACGGCCAGAGCACGCGGAATGTTACATTGAATCGCTCTTATTTCGGCCTCTATGTTCCAAACATGATCTGGCGGAGGCTGGAAAATTTTTCTACAAACTCTGTGTGTCTCATCCTTGCTTCCATGCCCTATGCGGAAGATGATTATTTTCGGAATTTCAAGTTGTTTCAAGAGGCTAAAATGAGAGGTGCGGATGACAACAGTTAATGACTGCAAACTGATTGATCTGCCGAAGATAACAGCAAGGCAGGGAAATATTACCCCTGTTGAGGGGAATAAGGATATCCCTTTTGATGTTGAACGTGTTTATTACCTGTATGACGTTCCTGGAGGTGAATCCCGTGGCGGTCATGCCCACAAGGAATTGCAGCAATTGATCGTATCGGTCATGGGCAGTTTTGATGTTGTTTTGAATGATGGGCAAAAAAAGAAGACCGTGGCACTGAACCGTGCCTATTATGGCTTGTATGTGCCGAAGATGATTTGGCGTGAATTGGAAAATTTTTCATCCGGCGGTATATGCCTTGTACTGGCCTCCATGCCTTATGCCGAAGACGACTACATCCGGGACTACAAAACCTTCTTGAGGGAAAAGCAAAAATCATGAATGTGCCTTTTCTTGATTTAAAAATCATTAATAATCAATATCGAGATAATATTATTGCTGCTATAACTCGTGTAGTAGATTCTGGTTGGTATATATTAGGTCAAGAAGTAACAGCATTTGAAAAAGAATTTGCTTCATATTGTGGGACAAAATATTGCGTTGGTGTGGGTAACGGTCTTGATGCTCTTACTATAGTGCTTCGTGCCTGGAAAGAATTAGGAAAAATGAGTGATGGTGATGAAGTAATAGTCCCAGCTAATACCTATATTGCTTCTATCCTTGCAATTTCAGCAAATAATTTAAGGCCAGTATTAGTTGAGCCGAAACTTGATACTTATAATCTTGATCCAGAACTAATTGAACAACATATTACAGCAAAAACCAAAGCTATTTTAACCGTACATCTTTATGGCCAGGTTACTGATATGGATGCTATTTTGTCTATATCTAAAAAATATAGTCTTATGGTTTTAGAAGATTGTGCCCAAGCTCACGGAGCAACGTATAACAGTAAAAAAGTTGGTTCTTTAGGTGATGCCGGCGGATTTAGTTTCTACCCTGGGAAAATTTTAGGAGCTTTGGGTGATGGCGGAGCCATAAGTACCAATAATGAAGAATTAGCCAACGTATCATCTGCTTTGCGCAACTATGGTTCTCAACAGAAATACAAAAACGAATATAAAGGCATAAACAGCCGTCTGGATGAAATGCAGGCGGCTTTCTTGCGGGTTAAGCTGAAACATCTTGATAATGAAATTAAAGTTCGCAGAAGAATAGCAGACTATTATTTGGAGAATATCCACAATAAAAATATTGTATTACCTCTGGTAGTGGATAAAAGCTCCCATGTATGGCATTTATTTGTAATAAGGACAAGAAAAAGAGATTTGCTACAATTATATTTGAAGAAAAATGGGATTGAAACAATTATTCATTACCCGATACCGCCACACAAACAAGAAGCTTATTACAAATGGAATAATTTAGAATACCCAGTTACTGATCAGATTCATAAAGAAGTTTTAAGCTTGCCGATAGGAAGCCATTTAGAACAAACTCAAGTATTCAAAGTAGCCAATGTTATTAATAGCTGGAGAAGTAATGATCAAGCATAGCGTTATAATGATTACGTATAATCAAGAAAATTTTATCATAGATGCATTAAAATCTATCTTTACGCAAGATATTTTGCCGTATGAAGTGATAATCGGTGACGATTGTTCTGCAGATAACACAAGAAGTGTTATTGCTGAATACCAAAATAAATACCCGAGTATTATCAAACCGATTTTTAATGAAGAAAATATGGGGATTTATAAAAATCTAAATAATATCAAAGAGTATGGGGTTAGTGGAGATGTGGTAAGCCTTCTTTCTGGTGATGATCTGTTTAAAAATAATATGTTTTCAGCTTTTAACAAGATAATAGAAGAAAATAATTTGCAACCAAAAGAAGAGAGTTTTTTGATTTTATCAAACCTATTGTATTTATTGCCAAATGGTGATGAAGGAACGGCAATTGATAATTTTAAATTAAAAGGTAAAAACTATTTCAAGCTAAGAATTAGAAATAGAATTAGTAGTAGATATACTGGGATTAGCAGAAAACTATTTGATATTTTACCTAAGTGGGATCTTGATATTGGATTATGGGCTGATTATCATCATTCTGTTGATTTATATGCTCATTGTGACAAGTTTTATTTTATAAATCAGGATTTCCCTGTTTACCGTTTAGGTAGCGGGGTAACAAGTAAAGAAAAAAAAGAAAATTTAGTAAAGTCCTATATTAAAGCCATTCGTTCAGTCCAGTTAAAGTATGATTATAAACTAGATGTGAAAGATAAAATATTTTTGAATCATGAAGTTTGTTTGAATAAAACTATTTTAGACAAAACTATTGGTAATATATTTATTTATCTTGTTTTTCACTTCTTAGTCATATTCGATAATGGTAATTTAAAAGTATGGCTCTTTAATTTTTGTGTAGTATTTCCACAGAATGTACAGAATATAGTTAAAAGATTGATAAAAAAAAGTTTTGGGGGAAAAATCATATAGGTGAAAAAATAAAAATCTTGGCAAAAGGAAAATTGCTTGGTTCAAATATTGAAATTGAACTTAATCATCTCTACGTGTCAGGATAATTATGAATTTAAGAAATTTGTTTGACATTAAGCGTTCGTAAAGGTTCTTATTGGAGTTGACCCTATTTTATCGGACACTCTTCTAACTTCGATAATGCTCTTCTATACTCCCTTGGCGACTTCATTTTCGAACCCTTATGGGGATAGTTATAATTATTGATACCGTTGATTGGCCGTGCGAGGTGATTAAGAATTACTCAGACGTTAACCTCGCTTGATGCCTTCGTAAAAAGTCAAAATTCGCCATTTTGAGATTTGTAACTATTTGAATTCATTGCCACAAATATTTAAAATTGGCCTTTTGATGACGACTTTTTACGATTACATCAACCTTGGGTGCAAAATGCGTGTTTCAAGCGGATTAGACTGGGTCTTTGAGCAGGTAGAAGACGCGATTATCCTTGAGGATGACTGCCTGCCGAGCCAGAGTTTTTTCTGGTTTTGTGAGGAGTTGCTGGAAAGGTATCGGGATGATGAGAGGGTCATGGTTATTTCAGGTGATAATTTTGAGTTTGGTCGGAAACGAACACAATACAGTTATTATTTTTCAAGATATATTCATACGTGGGGATGGGCAAGCTGGCGGCGGGCGTGGTCATATTATGAAAAAGATATGCAATCATGGCCGTATATTCGTGATAATGACTATATGCAAGATATACTGTTAGATAAAACAGCAGTTAAATATTGGAGCAAAATATTTGAAGCTGTCTATAAAAATAAAATTGATACTTGGGATTACCAATGGACATTTTCATGCTGGATACAAAATGGTTTGACTGTTTTGCCTAATGTGAATCTGGTTTCAAATATTGGGTTTGGGGAAGGCGGGACTCATACGAAGGTTGCCAGCAAAATAGCGATGATTCTGGCTCTTGAGATTACGTTGCCACTGAAGCATCCCCCGACGATGATTCGGGACGATGTTGCGGATAGGTGGACTGAGTTGAATGTTATCCGCACGTCAGTTCCAATCGCGGAGAGAATATTGCGCAAAATTTGGACTCTCGTTCAAAGGATCACACCTCTTTGTCGCCCCTCTCGCTGATTTCTATTGTTATTATTACTTTTCTTGTTGTACTTCTTTAATGAACTTTGGATAGCAGTATGCTATCATTTGGATAGACTATGAATAAAATTTTGAATAAACTCCGGTCGTATTCTCGACTAACTAAATTAAATAGATATGTTTCGTTCAAAGACCTATGGCAGTTAAGGCGAAAGAAAAGATATGAGCCCGGTCAAATAAAAACAAAGCTGGGTCTAATCAAATACGCAGATGCGCCCACCTTCATTGCGGGCATTGAGGAAATATTTATCGATGAGATTTACAAGATAGGAAAGTTTTTGAACAAAAAACCAATTGTGATCGACTGTGGCGCAAATATTGGCTTATCGGCAATTTATTTTTCGCAGAAATACGATGCGGAAGTATATGCATTTGAGGCAGATCCTTCAATCTGTGAGTGTTTAATAAATAATATTGAAAATATTTGCCCCCTCGGAAAGATTAGAGTTATTAATAAGGCTATATGGATAAATGATAATGGCGTTGATTTTGATATCGAGGGAGGGTATTCTGGTCAAATACACCAACATGGACATAACTTAGTAAAACATTCCTTCAGGGTGCCGTCTGTTTCTCTTCGAGAAACGATATCTAATTTCGAGCATGTGGATTTTGTGAAAGTTGATATCGAAGGGGCCGAAAACCAAGCAATTCTTGACTGCGAGGGCGTATTAAACATAATTGATTATATTTTCATCGAGTGGCATTCAATCTCTTCCGATCCGCAAATGCTTGGTGAGATCCTGAATCTGCTTAAAAAAGAGGGGCTTCGCTACCATATAAAAGAGGCGTTCACCGCAGGATCGCCTTTTGTTGAGGTCGAGGAAATGTGTGGAATGGATTTGCAGTTAAACATTTTTGCGTTCAAGTGAGTGCGAAGGATTGTGTATTCATAACGCCCGTTTGGAAATCTAAGCTTACAGAAGAAGAGAGGTCTTTGGTAAAATTACTTCCCCTCGGCGGCTGATGCTGAGACCTTTGAAAAACTCGCTATTTTTCTGATTTTACGTTTTTGATCAATTTTTTTTAGAAATGAGGTGTAGCTTAGAAAAAATTTATTTTTAAAACGGCCCAAAGACCTATAAAGAGGCTTCATATTAGCCTCGCAAGAGGCTCGTTTTGAGGTGTAGTGCCCGATATTCGCTTATC
>SDBU01008909.1_pt1 | contig 11326 bp, 7 predicted proteins | sample 2277071 | NCBI WGS metagenome assembly SDBU01 (sample SAMN10397929, study PRJNA504765) | marine sediment metagenome | isolation source: marine sediment core GS08_GC12, 126 cmbsf | place: Arctic Ocean: Gakkel Ridge, Loki's castle | collected 2008 | reverse complement strand
TGGAGGAGCTAAAAGATAAGGCAGGGATGTCTAAAAGCTTTCATCAGCTTGGCATCCTCGCTCAGCTAAAAGGCCGCTATGATGAAGCGGAGGACTACTACAAGAAATCGCTTGAGATAGATAAGGAGCTGGGAGATAAGGCAGGGACGGCTGCAAGCTTTGGCCAGCTTGGCATCCTCGCTCAGGATAGAGGCGACTATGAGGAAGCTGAGGATTACTACAAGAAATCGCTTGAGATAATGGAGGAGCTAAAAGATAAGGTAGGGATGGCTAACAGCTTCGGGCAGCTGGGCATCCTCGCTCAGGATAGAGGCGACTATGAGGAAGCTGAGAACTACTACAAGAAATCCTTTGAGATAAATAAGGAGCTGAAAAATAAGGCAGGGATAGGTAAAAGCTTTCATCAGTTTGGCAGGCTCGCTCAAAAGAGAGGCGATTATGAGGAAGCTGAGAACTACTACAAGAAATCCTTTGAGATAAATAAGGAGCTGAAAAATAAGGCAGGGATGGCTACAAACTTTCATCAGCTTGGCATCCTCGCCCAGAATAAAGGCAACTATGAGGAAGCTGAGGACTACTACAAGAAATCGCTTGAGATAGATAAGGAGCTGGGAGATAAGGCAGGCATGGCTAACAGCTTCGGGCAGCTGGGCATCCTCGCTCAGGATAGAGGTAACTATCAGGAAGCTGAGGACTACTACAAGAAATCACTTGAAATAAATAAGGAGCTGAAAGATAAGGCAGGCAGGGCAACAAGCTTTCATCAGCTTGGCATCCTCGCTCAGGATAGAGGCAACTATCAGGAAGCGGAGGACTACTACAAGAAATCGCTTGAGATAGATAAGAAGCTTGGAAATAAGGCAGACATGGCTCTTAGCAAAGGTGCTTTGGGGAGTCTGAAACTCATTCTATGGGAAAAACAAGGAAAGGATGTGTTCTTGAAAGAGGGTGTGGAATGCTCATTGTATGCATTTGAGAACTTTCATGGAATTGGTGATGCACACTTTGGAACAGCGTTGCGAAAACTTCTTGATCTGCGGAAAACAATTGGAAAGGAGAGTTTTGAAGATCTCTGCATGGAGCTTAATCCAGGTGCTTACGCTCTTTTTAAAGAAGTAGATACGAAACCGGAAAAGTTAAAGGCAAAGAAAGAGCTTGATGAATAACCAAAATACTATTCAAATCCTAGGCTTTAACCTACCTTCTTTCAAGCCTGATGCCTTATGACACAAGATGTTCTCAATATGTTCTTTGTAATTTCGTCAATGTTGTTTTCCCTAATATCCGCTTCATTCTGATACCAGGTATATGTACCTATTCAGATCAATGATTCACTCAGCTGCCATGAACGCTTTGATCTTGAAGTCGTTTCTTCTGCGCCCTTTGTAACTTCTTCTCCATATGTAGTCACGAAGAATAGCCCGTATACGACATAGGCAACAATCTTAGTCTCGCTACCGAACACAGAAGCAAGACTGTTGAAGATGACCCCGTTTTTGGTCTTGTGCCTGGAACAGGCAGAACGGGAATTCAACTCTTACCGCCAGAACCCGTTCATTGAGCCAAACGCCGAACGGGTTCTTAATCCGGTCGCGTTATTTCGATTAATTGCCCATTTACTTTGAGGTATACCTCAAGGGTTGACCACGAAATGGCTGGTTCGAATGTAATGTCTAAAGTTGTAGTCAATTTGCATCAGTTATCTAATCGAGAATGAGAAAAAAACTTGAATCAGAATGCTATCCAGCCTTTTCCATAGTCAATCAATGGGGCAGGTCACACAGCGCCTGATTAAGTGTAGCTACTAGTCATGCGGTTTTTAGTCAACGAGATATGATTCGTTCATTTCAGGATTCGGTCTTAAATCATGCCTCACAATTTTGATACAGTCCGTACCTAATTGTTCTTCCATTTTTTTTTCAATATCTGTTCTCAAATTATTAATCTCATCGCATTGATTTTGTGCTAAGTAAAATTTATGTTGTTCAAGCCAATCCAAAGCCATGTGGAAATCTTTTACTCTGATTTTATCAGATTTCTCTAATTCCTTTAATTCACCGATTTTTTCAATTATGAAAGATCGTTTGACTTGTGGCATTAAATCAGGCACAAGATTTACCATTCCATCTTCAGAAACAATTATTAAAATACATGGAAATCTTCGCTTCATGTTTTCATAGTATCTTACTGCGGAGTTGTATCGAGCCCCCCTCGCTGAATCTCCTTTGTCTGTTGCCAGACCGTCCAATATAACACCAATTGCATAACAAATTCCATCTGGTGAAAGTAATACAGCGCCATCTATACTAGTAATCTTATCTATTTTTATTGTGTCTTCATTTAGAGCGGTAGGTTCGATTGTAAAACACTGCTTAGTTAATCTCTTTGCCTCATCTTTTGCTCCCTCGGAGACAACAAGCATTGTCCCATGTTCTTGTTTTAAAGCTTCCATGACAATCGACCATAAGTTATCTAAATCTTTTCTTTTTATACCCTTGAATATTCTCTCTAAATCAGAATAGAATTTCTCTCGATTAATTTTAGTTTTTGGTAAATGAGGTTGATTATAAGAAACTTTCATTAGACGGTTTCCCGCATGACTCGCCTCCCAATGGTAATGTTGAGTGAAATTTACTATGAATAAATTTTCATCAATTGGATTGTAATCTCCAAAGATTTGACCCAATCCATATATAAGATAAGAGTCAGAGATTAGGCAATTCTTCTGGTCAGATAACTCGAGAAATTTTCGAACTTTTCTATGCTCACTTATTATGATCGGATTATCTAAAATCAAGCTCATTCTCACATTTTGGTGGTCTCTGGGAGCTATGATTATACCCCCAACCCCTTCTTCTCTTTCATATGTTAAAGACGATATTATATTGCATGCATCCCAAAGACCATGTAAACCATAGAAATTCGCCCCTTTCAAAGAAATTGTGTACATAAAATGCTTGCCGGCTGCTTTAATTACTTCATCACCTTCATATTTAGAGAAATCCAAACCGGCACCAGCATCTGGGACGTATAGTCCAAGTGATGCTGCTTCTAGGAATTCATTGATAGTTGAATTTATTAATGACACCGAAACATGATAGTGTTGAAATTTTTCCTTACTAAGCCTGTAATGTGATTCATATGCTGATTTACTTACTTGAAGTACTACAAACACCAAATATCCTTCTTTTTCAGTCGGAGATGAAGCATATGTTAATAAATCAGAATAATCCGATTCTTTTTGGATTGTTTTCAGAATGGCATCTCTTAATGCATTGTTCTTTATTCTTATGTTATGATTCTTTTGCGCAATGGGATGAGTGTGAAGGATTCTTGATTCGGGATCAACTTGTTCCAACCGAGCTGCTAATTCACGAACATTCTTGAAATCCCTTTGCATATAGCCACAATCTTCGGGCTCTAAGCAAATTTCATGTCTATTTTCTAATTCTTCATTTCGTATTCCAACCAAAAACGTTTTTGGCCGTAGATATGGATCAAGTTTGGAAAATACCCTTTTAGCAAAAGACTGCAGAGAAACTTGAAAATGTTGCTGATATCCCCACATAAATTGATCAATGGAATAGTTCATGTTAAACTCCTTCTTACGATTTTCTACCGCACAACATATTATTTGATATATTTTATTCTTGAAATGTCATATTTTCTTTATTACAAGATATTATTGATCCGCATTTTGGGCAATTTACCACATTTCCTTCAAGTTTAGATGATTGAAATGATCTTCTGTCGCCGAAAGCGATTGGGGAGTTAAATATTGTTTTACATTTGGGACAAACGACTAGTGTTTTTGGCATTTCTCTTCCTCCACATTATACTTGAAGATTTCTTGCTGATTTGAGTTCTTCATCCAATATTCTTAATACATCTGTTCCGATGTTTATTTTTTTACCTCTAAAATTAATGAGACAGTCTGTAGAGTTATCCTTAAAGGTACCACCTATATTAGAAATAATTTCTAAAATTGATGATGATTCTGAAACCTCGGTACCATCAAGACCACCAATCCCGATAACATTTAACTTCTTATTAAGCTCCTCTAAATCTAAATGAACCGGCTCAATATCCTTGGGGATCTTGTATCTCTGTTCTTGAAGCAAATCTCTAAATAAGCTCGCCCATTGCTTTTTAAGATGTTGCCATACTTCATAGATGGATGAGTATGGAATGAGGGAGTTATCCTTTGTTGCTTTCTTTATTTCATCTATGATCCTGAATACTTCGACATCAGTTACACATCTAAATTGACATTTTTCATTTCGTCCATTTTCAATATATAATTCATAATCACGCAACACATTAGTATCTATGAAAGCGTAGATCGGTATCGAAATATTTTGAGCTTCAATATATTCTTTATGTATTATCGAGAGAGATTCCCTAGGAAATGGAGAACCATACCTTTTACCTACAATCAAAACAAACATGTCACACTTTGGTATTTCAAGTAGACAGGAATTTTGAACAGTAGTTCCTGGTTTATAGAACACATCAGAAAACTCAGACAATACCGGTTCATAACCTAAATCAAGAATATAGCCCCTTATTTTCTTTCTTACATGTTTAAGATCGTAGTATGTTGAGCTGACAAATACTCTTGGACAAGACATAAAGGACCTTTTTAGTTATTATTGTGTAGGATTTCTGCGCAAATCCTGTTTATCTGACGGCGCGGCTAAGAAACGGACACAACCGCAGGCTATTGCCCGTCCTTCTCCAACCACTGGTTATGCTATCATGAGAAATGTCTTGCATCCAATTCGTCATAATTCTATTGGGCACTTCGACCATTTTGCCTTCGAGTCTCCAATTCAAACTTACCTGCCCCCATTAATTGTACCACTTGTTAAGCTAGAGTCAATCCAATGGTAGCGTCGGAGGCCGCCGGCTTCGCCTGCAAGGCTAGTATAACACTCACGATCTTTCTCTCAAAGAAGAAGGGAATTGCGCGGTAATCCAATTAGTTGTCAATCTAATTGTTAGGTATCAGCTTTGGTGCTTCCATACATTAAATAGCAGTTTCGTTGTTGCGCATCGGCTCAGACATGTCTTTGCCATATCGAGTCTCCGATTTGTATATTCCCTACGCAATGCAGAGGGCTTACTCAGGTCCACATCCTTCAAACCCATATTGACAAAGACCAAGACTTGAACTAGGCTATTCTGGAGTGCGCACCAAAAGACCCTGAACACGGAGTGTGATGTTCACAATCAGGTAGCCTTCAAGAGTAGGGAGATTTGTATGCCAGCAATTCACCTTCTTGGTAGAGTAGCCTTAATCAGCAATGGTCATATTCTCCTAGCTCACGAAATCGGTGCAAAGAATACCTTCCTGTCTGGTGGCCATGTTGAATACAACGAACCGGCAAAGAATGCAATTGTCCGGGAACTGAGGGAGGAGTTCAACGGAGAAGTTCAGATTGAGGGGTTCATCGGGATAGTTGAACACTCATTTGAGTATCACAACCAGCCTTATCATGAGTTAAACTTGGTGTTCTCCGGTAGATTACTGCACTATTATTACCCCCATACCCCGAAATCACTGGAATCGCATTTGGAGTTCTACTGGCAACCAATTGACAAACTGAAGGAGGTTAACCTGCTACCTCCCCCGTTACTCACAATCATACCTAGCTATTACAGAGATAGAAAAGGCAGCCTATGGACAAGTACGATAGAGAACGAGGGGAAATAGACCCAATATCTCTTTGCGTTTCTGCGCGAGCAGATGTCCCATGTTCCCCAAAACCCTAAATTGACACGTGCTTAGATTTAGGCTAGGATGTGCCCAGGAAGGCAACTGGCTAGCATTTAAGTAGACAGCATAGTAAACCATTCTTTATGCCAAAAATCTGAGCAAGGGTGGTTTTGACAGATGATTCAGGTGTGCAGAATAAGAGTACATAACATTAGGTTCTAAAGTGGGGAAGGTAAAATGAAGGCAGACAAGACGTTCCTTTCGATAACTGTGTGGCTGATGTCTTTGTTCTTAGTCTCTGCGGTGGCCTCTGGAGGAGAGGAATCCAGCGATAAAGCTAAACCAGAGAAGCTACCTTATATTGAATTGTACTCAGAATCTAGTCCATTCAACCAGAAGATTCCTGATGATGCAGAAATTGACCCATACTCTAATATTATGCTCGAGAGTCTTGAAGATGCATTTGAAGAGGGTGAGTTCTATATAGCATACAAGGAATGGACGGTGCCGGTCTACTTTGCCGATGACAACACCCCCCGCTATGATGTCCAACTGACCGCCAATTGGGCGCCTGCCAGATCTCTCAGGAATGTGCCGATTCCTGACTTTGCCCAACCTGATCCTGAAGGAGACGGTGAAATGGTCATTATTGATACGGATACGGGCTGTGAATATGATTTTTGGCAAGCTAGGAAACAGGGCAGCAAATGGGTTGCAAGCTGGGCTAACGTTATACCTTATGACGGCGACGGTGTTTATCCGAAGGGTATGTCCTGCCGAGGTGCTGGTTTTGCACTTTTGGCTGGAGTGATATGGCCACAGGAGTTAGAAAAGGGTAAAATAGAGCATGCTCTCATCTTCAGCTACACATTTCCTAAGTCTGGTGGTCCCGTACTTCCAGCGACGGAAAGTGATGGAGAGTCTGATAGGGACGATGCTATTCCTGAGGGAGCCCGTTTGCAACTTGACCCAGATTTAGATCTAGAGTCTTTAAATCTTCAACCATTCGAAAAGACGATTGCTAAAGCCCTACAAGAGTACGGTATGATTCTTGGAGACGTTGGTGGCGAGGGGATCGAGCTTGAAGTTATTCATCCTATGAGCTCTCGAGATAACCCCTATGAGGCCATCCTGCCAGATGATGCTCTCGTATATTTAAGTAATATTCCTATTCATCGTTTTCGGGTTCTTAAGTTGCCACCCCAAACTGACCCAGAGGTAGACTTAGTTCCTAATCGATGTGCTTCATGGGAAGAATAATAAACACCTATCAGTCGCTTCATATGACAACCGATAGATAGGGGATATAATAAACTTTCTTAGTTGGTCTATCGTGAACTTGCTCCATCCTCAAGGGCACAAATCTTCTATATCGTATCTCACCGATTCAATTGGCAAGTGCGGATATTTGGGTTAGGAAGGATGTTTCTCTGAAGCTGTTGAATTGCATTTTGATTAAGGGTTTTACTAGCTCAAACTGGTAGGTGATATTACGACCATAACATAAAGAGAACGGTCCATCCGTAAAAGGAAAAGGGAATTCCCTACAATCGAATTGAATCACAACTTAATTGTCATTTTTGTTGTCGTTCCACTTTCAGGTTTCTCATTGATCCAACGATGGGCCGTGGTTTTTCCCACTCCTAATTCCAGACCTATCTCACCGTAGGAGTAACCATACTCATCATGCAATATCTTGGCTCGCTCCTTCTTTTCCTTCTTACTGAGTTCCTGGGCAGGCTTTGTTTCTTTACCCATGTTTCCCGAGGCAAAGATGTGGCTCAGTTTCTCTGACCAGAAGGAAGCTTTAGGATTCTCCAATACTCCTTCAAAACCGGAGGGGGAAAATGCTACATATGATGTCTTCCAAGAAGTAGCTTCATTCTTTTCCCTGAATACATTTTGAGCTTTTGAAATGAAGGGCTTGAGAAGCGATCGATCAAGACCTACCTGCAGAGGCGCGGGTTTCTTTATCACCAACGTGTCTATGCAACTGATAATGTTCTTATCTATATGCCGGCTCTCATGGGCGACGAATATGAAACCTAGCTTCCTCTGTCGGGCAAGATTGAATATTTTGGCCATATTCTTATTCTGCCGGCTTGAACTATCCCGGGAGAAAAGGGCAAGATAGGATTCATCAATGAGCACAATTGATCCAGGAGGAGCCTCTTCGAGATTTTGAATAACTCCCAGCCATGAAGGGAGAAGGGATATTCCTTCGTCGGGCAGGCGGTATACATAGCACCTACATCTACCATGCAGTACTTCCAAAAGGTAATAGGCAAAGCACGATTTACCTGTTCCCTGGAACCCTATTATCAGGATACGAGGATACAGGGACAGTACTCCTCGCCATTTCACGGCCCAAGGGTCTTCTGGCTCTGGCATTCTATAAAGAACTTGGCCACCCACGAACTTTGCTACAGTCCTTTCCATTTCCTCAATCGCGAGCTTTATGTCCGCTGAAATACTGGATTGATCCTGACGATTTGGCGATTCTGTTTTTGGAGTTGCCTCTTCTCCCCTTTGGCTAGTGCTCTGCACCGTTTCCTTCAATACCTGGTCTCGCCTGTTGGCTGGGATAAAAGAAGGGATAGCCGGGCTTTGTGTCCTCCGTAAATGCAAAGGAATCTCTCCGCTAATTCCCTTCTTTTCACTAGCTTTAGTGGTGATATCTGGCTTCCGATAGATTTGCCCGGAAGGTGGTATAGAAACAACCCTACCCGTTTGTTTCACTTCTTCTCTCGACCCTAACCCTTCCAAATAAGAAATCGGATCGGGAGTCCGATCTATTTGTGCCAGCCATCCCCCGCATCTGCCGCATCTATTGGATGCAATCGGCTTAGAAACGTTATGAATCATCGAACAACCGCTACATTGGTATATCATCATTTTCTCCTTTTTGTTTTTTCTGTTATATACTATATTACTCAGTTGAACCTCCCTAATCCTTCCTATTGTCTTCCTTTTCTTTTAGGTAACTTTAGCCGGAAAGTGTAAGAAAAGTTCTTACAGCTGGAGGGTGTGGGGACCCACCGTGGACAACGTTAGAACCATACTTCAAAGACAAACCGAGTATATTTACATACCAGAATTGAGTCCACACACTTAGCTTAGCTTTACCCCACCCCCCAACTCACTATTTCTCTAATTCCATTTTTCAATAAGATCCTCGTGTGTTTTTTTGATAACTCCTGCTCACCTATCTGTTGCGAGGTGTCAAGTGCAATACGGCCGACAATACTCACTTTCCACTCTAAGCAATTTTCCTGCTTTTCCATTGTAACTACTACCCCTGGTCCGGAGAATGTTCCAATGGCGACCCAGGGAAGCTAAAAAAGCTCTTCTCAGAGTTCTAGAAACCCAAGCGGGATTGCTTTTCTCAAAGACTCTTTTGCGGATTCATGGAGAATTCTTGGCTGCTCGTTGCTGGGATTTGGGACATGATGTTTCGGATGGTATAGAAACTGGCTCAGGCATTTGAGTGAGAGGGGCAAACCACAAACATGCTGATCCCTCACTGCCGGTGAAAATGAGAAATCCCAACTGGGGTTTTCATCTATATTTTAGAATTTGAATCTCAAGGGATAACTCATATTATTATTTCTCCAACTCTAATCTCTCACAAAAAAAACGGGGAAAAAGTGATCTGTGGCTGAAATTGACAGGGGTGGGAGGATGTGTTATTGTCAAAGAAATGAGCATTAAAGACTAATCAGTGAAAGGACTGAATATGATGAAGCCAGACAAAGTGATGATGAATAGGAATAACACATGGGTAAAGATTGGAGTGGGCAATCTCTTTCTTACTCTCCTACTGGTATTTCTCTTTTCTGTAACTGTGGGAGCCCAAAACAAGGAAGACTCTCCAAGCGAGGACGGCTTAACTATCACAATGGACGGAGTGACATTACAAGTGAGCAACAAAACAGGGGTTTCTGTGAGTGGGCTAGGAGTCGAGCAGATCTCTGGAACAGGGCCCTCCAGTGTAGCAATGCTGCAGGACGATTTTGATTCTGAGAATCAAGGACAGGGGATGCTGAACTACTTCGGCCTTGCCAACTGGGACATTGCAAGGGGCAGTGTTGATTTGATCGGCTATGGATTCTGGGATTTCTTCCCAGATCACGGTCTTTACCTCGATCTCGATGGTTCCACCCGAGAAGCCGGCAGGCTGGAGTCAAGAAATACATTAAGGCTTGAGTCGGGAGAGTATCGACTGGAGTTTGACCTCGCTGGTAGTTCGGTTAGCGGTCCGAACACAGTCACTGTAAGCCTCGGTAATGTATACAGTGAAAACTTTACTCTTGCGTTGAAAGAACCTTTTAGAAGCGTTTCCCGCACTATCCGGGTGCGAATTCCTAGCAGCGCCAAACTCGTCTTTGACCATGAAGGGGGAGACAACGACGGTCTTTTCCTGGACAATGTCAAGCTGACAAAAGTATCTGGTGAGGGACCTGAGGAGGAAACGGAAGTTCACACAAATGATTCCGATCTGGGCGTCCAACAGCCACTAACTCCAATGATTCTCAACGATGCCTTTCGGTTGTCTACCGGTGAATTGATTGTTGGAGAGCTCTTGGGTTTTGATGGAAACTCCTTTAGAATTAGAAGCGAAAAGGGTTTGATCGAGAAGAAAAGAGAGGAAGTAGCAGCCATATTATTGGGAAATTTGGGAGAGGAGGTATTGGGTGTTGAAGAAGTGAGTGTGCTCGATCTTTCCAAGGCTACTGAGGTCTGGGCCAGGGAATGGACAGTTCTCAGTACATATACGGACTTTGGTGCAGGAGGGGCTGGTTTCTACCCCGAGGCGGTAAGAGTGAGTGCTGCCAATCCCAATCCTGGGCGAAGAGGTATTCTCTACCTTCACCCTGAGAGTGAGCAAGAGCCAGCACGGATCGCACGACGTCTCACAGTAACGGGGTCTGCGCCCGTTCTAGTTATGGGGGTATCTGGCAATCGGGATGTAAACGGTGACTGGGTCTTGGTAGTAAAAGTCGATGGCAAACCTTTAGGACAGGAGAGGATCATTGCCGGTGCCGAGGGATGGCAGGATTTAATTTTCGATTTGTCACCCTTTTCCGGCCAGACCGTTGTCATTGAAGTAGAAGCCTGGGCCAATAACTGGTACTATGAGTACGTATTTTTTGATTACGTTAATAGCCTCCGTACCCCAAATCTATGATGCGAGCAATGTGAGTTTGGGCCAGAGTATAAGGACCATGCCTGGAGTTATGATCTTATGATGGCCTCGGGAGCGAGAGGCCGGTAGTTTAGGGGACTACCCAGCTGAGTCCTTGTCCAAGAACCAGATTCAGACTGTGTCAAGATGAGCCTCATTGATCTGCGCTTTTCAATTCACGGAGAGTGTTTTTCAGCAGACTGACCTTTGAATTCCGACCTCCAAAACTCAGATCAAGAAGCACTGACATCTGGCGTATCACGTTCTAATCCCTTACTGTGCAGGAATCTCGTAAATTGAGATATCGATATCTTCCTCCCAGTTAGTTCTAATATTGTATCGTCCCCGCTGGCGACCGGGGCAGGACTCGAACTAAAGGCCTCACACAATTCGATTCCCGCTTATCACACCATGTCGTGGAG
>SDBU01008908.1_pt1 | contig 11327 bp, 5 predicted proteins | sample 2277071 | NCBI WGS metagenome assembly SDBU01 (sample SAMN10397929, study PRJNA504765) | marine sediment metagenome | isolation source: marine sediment core GS08_GC12, 126 cmbsf | place: Arctic Ocean: Gakkel Ridge, Loki's castle | collected 2008 | reverse complement strand
TTCTGGCTCTTTGTTCACCGTAATCAGGCTCATCGCATAAATTCAATCACCATTGTTTGTTGACAGTTCACTTGCGCAAGATTAGGCTTTAATTGAATTAAGTAGTACAACGCCTCGCTTTTTTATCTCCGGTTCCTGCCGGGCTTTTTCAGAAAGCCGTTAATTAACCGGGTGCCAGCAGGCAACCAGGTGCTCGTTTTTGCTACCCTCCAGTGTCGGTTCCTCGTTGCTGCACTGCTCTGTTGCCCTTGTGCATCTCGGGTGAAATCTGCATGCTGAAGGCGGATTAACCGGACTGGGAACTTCGCCTTTTAGGGCCACTCTACCCCTTTTTCTTTTTGGGTCAGGCACCGGGGTCGAAAGTATTAAAGCCTGAGTGTAAGGATGCATCGGTAAATTAAAAACCTCCTCGGCATTCCCGACTTCAACAATTTTACCGAGATACATTACCGCAATGGTATTGCAAATGCTTTCAGCAACAATTAGATCATGAGTGATATACAGATATGTCAGTCCCCGTTCATCAAGTAACTCTTTTAATAAATCGAGAATCTGCGCCTGAACGGAAACATCGAGCGCTGACGTTGGTTCATCGAAAATAATGAATTCGGGGTCTGTGGCTAATGCCCGGGCTATCGCTATGCGCTGTCTCTGCCCACCGCTAAACTGATGGGGGTAACGCCTGTAATGGTCTTCCGCCAGTCCGACCATACCTAGCAATTCAATAACCCTGTTCTTAGTGTCGGCACGGCTCATCAGCTTATGTACCGCTATGGGTTCACTAATGGTGGTGCCTATCCTCATACGCGGATTTAGCGAGGTATAAGGGTCCTGATGAACAAGTTGCATTCGTCTTCTGAAAGACTTTAGCCTGCTTCCCTTATATTGCGTTAAATCATATTTGCTAATAAGACTATCCAGCCTTGCCGATTTTAATTCTGCGTTGTCCAGCTCTTTTATCTCATCCTTAATATCCCCCGGCACATCAAAAAATATCCGGCCTGAAGTTGCCTGGTGGAAACGAAGAATCGTTTTACCGAGGGTTGTTTTACCACACCCTGACTCGCCGACCAAACCCATCCATTGGCCCCGGCCGATGGAAAAATTGACATTATCAACCGCCCTAACCGCAGCTACTGGCCGGCGCAGAAATCCCCGTAAGATGGGAAAGTATGTTTTAAGGTCTCTTGTTTCGACGAGCGCTTCCACTAATTACTCCTTAATATTGATGGCAGGCGACTGAATGCATGGGTGATATCTCTCTCATTTCAGGGACTTGCTGCTCACATATCCCGGTTGATTTATCGCAGCGCGGATGATATCCGCATCCTAAAGGGGGATTAATCAAATCAGGCACAGTCCCTTTGATGGAATGAGGGCGTTGCCCTGGTTTAGGCACTGCCGCCATCAGTGCTTGCGTGTAGGGATGGGCTGGGTTTGCATATAAATCTGCCGCCGGCGCCTCTTCGTAAATACGGCCTGCGTACATTACACCGATTCTATCGCATATTTCTGCTGCCACTCCTAAATCATGAGTAATGTAAAGAATCGAGGCATCATAATCAGCCTTTAGTTTCCGGAGTAGATCTAAAATTTGCGCTTGAATAGTCACGTCGAGAGCAGTAGTTGGTTCGTCAGCGATGAGAAAGCGGGGATTACATGCCAGCGCCATTGCAATAACCGAGCGTTGCTTCATGCCGCCGCTTAGTTCGTGGGGATACTGTTGCACCACCCGGGCGGCATCCGGTATCTCCACCTCTTTCATAAGTGCAGTTGCCATCTCACTCGCTTCCCGCCCGGTACGCCAGAATATTTTATTAACCAGGGGGGTGCCCGCTATTATCCTGGCAAGCGCAGAGTTAAGATTCCTGGACTGCTGCTGGTATATAAACTTTTCTGCTAACCTCGCGGGTGAATTTAGAATTCGAAGATAATTATTAGTTTTATCTTTAGATTGTTCGATTTTATCAAGTACTCTGTCGATTATTTCTGATCTAGAGTGAAGTAATATGGATTCCGAAATCTGGTCGCCTATTGTGTAGATTGGGTCGAGGGCAGAACTGGGTTCCTGAAATATCATCGATATTTTGCTTCCGCGCAGCTCCCTCATTTTATCTTCTTTGAGGGCTAGCAAATCAACTAGCTCCTCCTCATCCTGGAAAAAAATAGCCCCCTGTTCTATTCTGCCCGGAGGAGGAATCAAACGTAATATTGATAGAGCCGTTACCGTTTTACCGCACCCGGTCTCCCCTACCAGGCCGTAGGTTTCTTTCTGGCAGATATAGAGGCTCACGTTGTTTACCGCTTTTACTACTCCGTCATATGTATTGAACCGTACGTTCAAATTCTCTATCGATAGCTGTTTGTTCACGCTAGCTTTTTCCTAACCGGGGGTCCAGAATGTCACGGAAGGCATCACCGAGAAGGTTCCACCCTAAAACAAAGAATAATATAAATAAACCGGGAATAGTGACGGTGTACCAGTATGCCAGCGGGTTACCGGGAGGCCCTACGATCCAATTTCGGGCAAACTGAACCATCTGTCCCCAGTCGGCATATCCCTCCGGCGCTCCCAGGCCCAGAAAGCTCAAGGCAGCAGCAGAAAGCACCACCGCTCCGATATCCAGAGAAGCCATTATCAGAGTGGGGTATATCGCATTCGGTAATATATGCCTGAGGATTATCCTGAGGTGTGAACTACCCATCCCCCTGGAAGCTTCAACATAATCTTCTTCCCGTATCGCCAATATATCGCCGCGGACGAGTCTGGTGTACGATGGCCATGATACGATTATCAGGGCAACAATTACACTGGTGAGACTCGGACCGAGAGCCACCGTAATAGCCATGGCCAGTATCAAAGCGGGAAAGGCCATGAATACATCCGTAATACGCATGATAATCTCATCAATGATACCGCCGAAATATCCCGCGATACTGCCAAGAGTAATACCTATAATCAAAACTGCGCCAACCACAAGCAGTCCTATCTGGAAAGCTGACCTGGTTCCCCAGATAACACCATAAAAAATATCATACTGCCCCTGGGTTGTGCCGAATACGTGCTCCTCACTGGGGGGCTGTGGAATTGGAGCGTAGCCGCTCCTGGGTATCTGATAGATATTAGTGTGGCCCTCCGGTGGTGGGGCGATAGCCGGTGCTAATATGGCGATTGCCAGAAATGCCAGGATAATAGCAATTCCGGCAATAGATAATGGGTTCCTTCGTAACTGGTACAATAAATACTTCAGACCAGTCATGACACTGATTCTCCCAGTCGTATCCTGGGATCAATACGAGCGTAAAGCAGGTCGACTACCAGGTTCGTGAAAACAAATAAAATCCCGCTAAAAAGGGCGAAAGCCAGTACGGACGGGATATCCAGATTTACCGCCGATTGCCACGCGAACCACCCGAGCCCTTTGTAATTAAAGATAGTCTCGGTAACCACTACTCCGTTTACGATTGCGGCAAATATATACCCGCTGATGGTAAGCACGGGGATTAAGGCGTTTCTCCTGGCATGCTTGTTGATTACCTCTTTTTCGCTAAGCCCTTTAGCTCTGGCTGTAAGTATGTAACCCTTGCCAAGCGCTTCCAGCATGCTGGAACGCATGAGCCGCATAATAAAGGCTACATTAACCACCGTCAGTGTAATTACGGGCAGAATTAAGTGCCTTAAGGCATCCAGGAAAACCCTGAAATTACCATTTAATATCGCATCGAGGGTATTAATTCTGGTATAGCGTGTAAACTGTTCCGAATGTACCAATATACTCATCTCCGTGCTTAACCTCTCGGGTGGGAATAAGCCGGAGAAGAAACCATAAAAAACCATCAGTAATATTAATCCCAGCCAGAAAGTGGGTAGCGACCAACCGATAATCGCTCCTATTCGAGTTACATGGTCTATGGGTTTATCTTTGTGGGCTGCTGCCTTGGAGCCAAGAACGATACCGCCAAATATGATAAGCGGTACGGTAAAAATAGCCAGCTCCATGGTAGCAGGAAGGAAACTGACCAGGGCCTCAACAACTGGTTTGGATACCACTCTGGACCAGCCCAGGTTTCCCCGGAAGACCTCGCCTATCCAGTTAACGAATTGAACCCAAACCGGTTGGTCAAGCCCATACCGCTGGATTATTGCGTCTATATTTCCGAATTGTCTCGCGTCGGTGATATAGAGGGCGGCTCTCTCCACGGGCTCAAAAAGCTGCAGTATGATAAAAATAAGAACGACAACGCCAAAAAGAACGGGGATAAGCAGCAATAACCTGCGTAGTATATAAACTCTTAATTCCAATGATGCAGACTTCCCGCTGTAGATAAGAAAAGGCCTTACTTAACCGAAGCAAGAAGGCCTTTCCCACCTACGTTTTTATTTCAATATTCCCGATACCGGTGCTATACCCGGTTACTCTAATACCCTTTCTTCAAAGCGTACAGGTTTCCGGAATCGCCGGGTATGACCGGGTTAAAATAGTATCCGCTTATCCAGTCCCGGAAGTACTGGCGGCCGAGTATCTGCCCTTCCATAATACCGGGCACATCATCGTAGTATATCTGGTCTAATTGCCTGTAAATACTTTCCCTTTCTGTTGAGCTCGATGATGATATAGCCTGGCCGATCAGGGCATCCGCCTCTTCATTTCTATAGTTCTGCCATCCGGAAAAGGTTCCGCTACTGTGCATAAACGGGAAGACGAAGTTATGAGCATCAGGGTAATCCGCCGTCCAGCCAATCTGGAACATGGGAAGTAGTCCGGCATACATACCCCTGAGCAGACTCGGCCACTGCATTACCTGGATCAGCACGGTGAATTTTTCATTAAGGCTGAACAGGTTTTGCTGAATTATTTCGAGGCCGGTTTTTCGTTGCAGGTTACCTGCGTTGTAGGCGATGGTAAGGGTAAATCCATTCTCCCAGACCTGGCCCCCCCAGGCTTTTCGCAAGTGTTCCTCCGCTTTTTCCAGGTCAAGAACGTATTTCGGAGCGTTGGCATCGAAGTAAGAGAGCCCTTCGACAATAGGTGAACCAATCTGGTTCGCCTCGCCACTGTAGGCATCTCTAATAAAGGTCTCGTAATCAAAAGCGTAAGCAAACCCTTTTCTGACATCAGGGTCGGAGAAGAAGTCCCTCGGAATACCTGCCCCATCGAGTTTACCGCTGCCAACGAAGGTGCTTTCCTCACTTATGTTGAACTGGAAAAACATGGCAACATTTTCAAGAGCAGGCAGGTCGGAGTAAACCTTCAGATTCGAGATGCCCTCCATCTCCGCAATATGAGCCCTCGGTACGTAGACAGAGTCAGCGTCGCCAGCCTCGAGCATCAGCCTCCGGGTGGTCCACTCTTCGACTACTTTGATAATTACCCTGTCCAGGTTTGCCGGCTCACGCCAATAGTCTTCATTGCGAATTAAAACAGTTTCGACTGCGGCTTCAAATCTCTCCAGCTTGAATGGCCCGGTGCCGTTCATAATCACCTGGAGTGGTGAGCTTCCTGATTCGGGGTCATTAAGCTCTTCATACGATGCCTGGGAACCATCCCAGTCACCATTCTCAATACTCCACTCCTTGTCTACTATCGAACCCCACGGTTGAGATAATATCTGAAGGAACGGCTCATACGGGGCAGCAAGGTTGAATTGTACCCACTGGCCATCCACCTCAACCTTACTCTTAATCTCGTCCAGAGGAATCAGGCCATCATCGCTCCTGGAACCGTGAGTATCAGCGCCGAATAGGGGTTCAAAAATCATCCACTGCGGCCCGGCGCCGTAATCCTGAACCATGCCGCGCTCAATAGAATACTCCACGTCCTCGGGGGTAAGGGTACTGCCATTCTGGAATTTTACTCCTTCACGAATCTTGAACCGGTAGGTCTTTCCGTCTTCGGAAACCGTCCACTCGGTTGCAAGGATTGGAGTGTATTCCGTGGTGCTTTCACTTTCCCAGTTTGAAAGCAGGGGTTCGTAAACCGCCTGGATTACCTCTCCGCTAGCGGTGTCGTAGGAATAAGCGGGGTCAAGCGAGTCCCAGGGGCCTATCGTCGCGTAAATATAGGTTCCAGGGTTCTTGACCTCTGGTTTGGTAGGCACTTCTTCCCCAGGAGCCGCAGGTCCCTCCCCTGTGGTACAGGCTGGCAGCGTTATTACCAGCAGAACCACGGTAAGCAACGCAGACAGAAGCAACAACACCCTCTTCTTTCTCAATTAACCTTTTCCTCCTTCTTCCGTGTCTTTATTTATTACCCTTCGGGTAATTAAGTAAGATTATTATACACTGATTATCAACAAATAGCTTGCGGTTTTCACAATTACTACCTATTAATTGATTTCAAATTAAGCCATGTTTTTTAGAATAAACCCGGCAACAGAGCATATTTATCTTAGCAATACAGCCAGGTTTTCTTATATCTTATCTCAATAAAAGAAGCTGGGCCAGACCGATCTTCACTTCGATCTGGCCCAGTTATGATAGCCACTAATGAGTATTAACGCACCAGGTAATCAAAGGTGGCACTATCCGGCATAAAGTCCAGTTTACCCATTGATGCCCCGGCTTTCACGCCACCCTGGACTTCGGCGGTTATTAAGATACGATCGCCACTGCTTACACCAATATCACTCAGCAGGAAGGTGAACAAAATCTCATCGCCATTGATCACGGCACTTGCTCCCGAAATACCGGTAACTTTCCCATCGTTGTATTTAACCTGGTAGCTTACTCCCGTTGATAGCTGAAGCTGGACTCGATACTGATACTCGTCAAAGATACTCCCTGCTACCTGCAGGGCAATAGTGATAGCTGTTTCATCGTTATCCATAGAACCGCCGATAAGATCAGCATCGGTCAAAGACGGGTCGAGAACGTCACCGGAAGGGTCAGACCATATCTCGGGAACAGTTACTATCAGTGAGTCGGTACCTGTCCCGCCATCGTCGTCAATGACAGTTACCGTTACGGTGTAAACCCCGTTATCGGTAAATAGATGACTCGGGTAAGACACGGGGCTGACAACCCCTATTAAAGTATCCGGTGCTGTCCCGTCGCCCCAGTCTATGGTGACATCATGCGTATCCAGGGGGCCAATATCCGTGAAAGTTATGCCGGAGGAGAGGGTTAGGGCAACGTCTTCAGTAGCCGTCTCATCGTTACCCGCTTCAACATTCGCCGGGGCTACATTGTTAACCGTCACCGTGGAGGTAAGCTCGAATGAGGTCAGGGTGTCATCATCTCTCACTCTTACACTTACAGTATAGTCGTCAGACGGGGTGCCTGTGCCTGGTCCTCCATCATCAAGGTAGGTATGTGATACCTCGAAAGTGCCGGATTCCTGGTTAACGGATAACCCGGTTTCAAGTGTCCCGTCTCCCCAGTCAACCTCGACGGTATGGGTGTCTTCAGTACCGATATCGGTGAATTCGCCGCTCAGTGTAACCTCATCGTTTTCATTGATAGTGGAGGTTAACGGTTGAAGGGTAGCTACCGGAGCTTCGTCCGTTACCAGTATTTTCACCGTCGCTTCACCGGACACATTATCATCGTCCGTCACAACTACCCTAATCGTGTAGTTATCGGAAGCCGTGGCGGTTGGATTGTCGTCCAGGTAGGTATGGGAGGCATTGAAACTGCCGAAACCGTTACCCTGGTTAATGGGCAACACGTCGGCCGCCTGTCCGTCTCCCCAGTCAATCGTCGCTGTATGAGTATCCTGGGGAGCCTCATCGGTGAAATTACCGGACAGTGAAACCAATCCATTCTCCGATATCTGTGCCGTTACCGTATCGATGCTGACCACCGGGGCGATACTCTCAACGGTTACCACAGTAACAGCATTACCGATGCCTCCGCCGGAGTCGGTCACCTTCAGCCTGGTGGTATAGTTATCAGACGGGGTGCCTGTTGGATTATCGTCAGGATAGGTGTGCCACACTTCAATCGTGCCGCTTGCGCTTTGGCCGGTGGCGAATGAGCCGTCATCGAAATCCCAGGCATAGAATACCGGTGCGGTGAGTAAGCTGAAATCCGGGAGGGTGGCTCTGAGAACGACAGCGCTATTTTCTCCAACCGTCGGGTCAGGGTCAAGGTCTACTGTGATAACGCTCAGATTGGCCCCCTTACCGGTGGCCGTGGCCACGTTACCCGCGTTGTCAACAACCTGGATAATCAGGGCGTCATTCCCCGGTTCTGGAATATTGATGACGAACACATCCCCATTTGACGAACTGTCGTTCAGTCCCACCTGACTTATCTGGCCATTACTATATTTCAGGATTATGACTTGAGCGATGCCACTGGCATCGCTGGCGGTGACAGTGGCATTCACCGAGTTATCCGCCTCATCCAGCTCTAAATCTATTCCGGAAATAACCGGCGGTTCATAGTCTTCCGAATTTGACCGCATGAGCTGGAATTGGAGATTGTGATAGAGTCGCTGAGTACCGATTATCTGGTCATCCGCATCGGTGTCCTCGGCCAGAAATTGACCGGGTATAACCACCAGCGTTTGAATCAAATCACCGGCGGTCTCTAAAGTATTAACGGTGGTAAGTTCGGCCGGCCAGAAACTTGGAGGCAGCAACTGAATCTCTTCGGCTACTAACTCCCATTCCACGGTGGGCCTGGTGATTACAGGGTTAAAACCGGGTATATCTTCGTAGTCACCACTCACCAGTACCGCGCCATGAGCGGGACCGGCGGAGTCAACCGGGAGAGGCACCACCAGCCGGGGTTGCACCGGCCTGAAAGCGGTAGCCTGGGCGTCGCCATCGGCTGTGTAGTAATCGCCTGAGTCGGTTTCCTGCGGTAGTGGGTCGACGATGTCATTGAAGGTTAGCAGGCCGCCAGCGGTAACTGCCTCCTGGCTCGATGGGGAGGAAGAGGAGGAGGAAGAAGGAGTCCCAACCGCGACAGAGTATTGAGGCAGGCCGTAGAGGGTAAACTCGATGGACGATTTGTCATCGTAGGCCGTCCAGGTACTGGTGCTCACCCGATAGTTCTGTTTAGCGCTCACTAATGCCTCGCCTACGGTTACGTTGCCACTGGCGAGTAATTTATCGGTGAATATCCCCATCAGGTACTCGGTACCGCCGATACCTTCATCATCCCCATAGCCAAAACCGGTACTGCCAACCAGGATAGCCCGATTCATCGTCTGAGCCAGGTCTAATTGAGGATTGATATCCAGCCCAAGCGCAGAATCATCCGGAGCAGCTTCATCGGGAACATTGAGACCGGCGTGGCATCCCATGGTAAAGAAGATCATATTAACCAAATTAGCATTGCTAATCTGTGTAGAGGTGATTATGTCGCTGAAGTTGTCGCTCTCAAAGCCGCTGGCCGATACGGCCGAATAGTGGGTATAGTGGGCGTTGATGTTATTGAGCCCATAAGCCGGGTTTACCAGGAAGGCGTTTCGCAGGTCCTCGGCATCCCACAGCTCTAGAGAAGGAAGAAGGCTATCGGCAGTAATCCCCCCTTTATCCAAAAGAATATCGATAACAGCCTGAGCGCCGTCGTCGAAGAAATCGTAGCCGGTTACCAGAGCGGTGCTGATATCAAGCTGGCCATTGCTCGCGATAAAAGCGGCGGCAGCTTCGATCATCTCTCCCGGTGTTTCAACAAGCCGGGCAACAGACCGGTCCGGAACATATGAAGGACGGCCCTGCCAGAGTATCGGTGACTCGTCAACCAGGTAATCATCGGTCAGGACATAGCCTCCCAGTAAGCTATAGAACAGGGGGCTGCCCGGCCTGAGGAAAGAGGTCATGGCATACTGTCGCTCGTTCCCGATAGTGGTCACATCAGGGTTCCGATGGAAGGGAACAATGTCGTCGTTACCCATAATTACCACGTATTGAATAGTATCATTTGCCAGGATATAGTCATTAACTATCTGACGTATCTGGAAGGTTACATTATTTGCCGCATCGATACTGGAGTAATTAGTATCCGATTCATTAGCTGAAGATAAATTATTATCCCATCCTTCATATATTGAAATCGGGACTGAAATTATATCACCTGCGATAGCATCATCGGCGGAAAGGGCAACATAAGCGCTTTCGAGAGCCTGCCACTCTTCTAGTCCGTACCGTCCGATGATTCGTTCTTTCTGGGTTACAAAGAGGGTTTTAGGTCCGGCAGCGGTATATGTGGTAGGAATTATTACGGAGTCAGTGCCGCTCCAGTCTGTTACGGATGCGATATAGGTACCCTCATCGCCAAAAATGTAATCCAGCAGAACAGCCATATCCAGGGGTTGTGATGTTTCTACCCTTAGCGAGTAAGGCGCGGGGCTGAAAGCCCCGTTAGCCCCGACTACCACCAGATACAATTTAGTGCCTGCCGTATCGATACCGGCCAAAAGCACTTCGTTGCCCAGGCCCCTGTTGGCAGAGAAGCCTACTACCTCAAAGGAACCTTCGGCGCTGCCGGCTATATCTGCCAGGGAAAGGCCTAGCTCGGCCAGGGAAATATCGGTGCCGCCGATATTGTCATTGGCGCTACTTACCGTCACGGTAGAGCCAACCTGTGAGAGGGGATAATCAGCGCTGCCGTCACCCATCTGGTAGCCGCCCATCTGGTAGCCGCCCATCTGGTAGCCGCCCATCTGGAAACCGCCCATCCCCACATCCGGTCTCTGGCTCAGAAGCACCAAATCATAATCGTTAGGCAGGTCCTGTAATGTGACCAGAACTTCTGCCCCTATGGGCAGGAAACTGCCATCGGCCGCTACTATCTCATATACGTCAATATCTCCCGCGGATTGAACATAAGACAGGTGAATTTTATCGCTGTTAAGGGTATAAGCCTCGCCGATGATATTATTGGACTCGTGCTGTATAGCACTCTCATCGACTACTGTTACGGTAAAATTATTGCTGCTTGAGTCACCATAATCATCGAAGACCTCTAAAGTACCCTGAATTATGGCGCCGGGTAAAAGGGTACTGGTTTCAAGTGTCCCTGTTACGACTCCGGTAGCCATAAAAGCCAGATTATCCTCTTCAACAAAGGCTTCAGGCACCGGAACGAGATAATTTACAAAAGACCAGGCAGCGGTATGATTATCGCCCCAGCCCGGATCAATGAACCTGCCAAACAGGCTCGCATCTTCTCCTGCCAGAACCTCGACACTAATAGCATTAACCGCCGGAGGAGCATTATCAATAGTTAGGGTCTGGGTCAACTCTCCTGTTGCGCCATATGAATCGGTTACGGTGAGAGTTACGATATACGTACCTTCATTAATCGGGATAAAAAATGGGTTTCTCAAATCAGAACCGGAAATGGCATCTTCATCCGGCTCCGGTCTATCCCA
>SDBU01008907.1_pt1 | contig 11327 bp, 17 predicted proteins | sample 2277071 | NCBI WGS metagenome assembly SDBU01 (sample SAMN10397929, study PRJNA504765) | marine sediment metagenome | isolation source: marine sediment core GS08_GC12, 126 cmbsf | place: Arctic Ocean: Gakkel Ridge, Loki's castle | collected 2008 | reverse complement strand
CATCAACATCAACAACCCGGTAATTAACAGAGATATGGATATTGATGACATGGCTCGGCAAGTGGCCGAAGTTTACGTGACGAGGATGCAGTAATGGCAACAATTCTTAAGCTAGTTGAAGGTGGAAATGCTAGCTCATAAAATCAACTTATCACTTACTAATTGACTTAGGAAATGTCCAGAAATGTCAGATAAATTAACACCCAAAAAAACCAAGGCGATCTCAGCCCTGCTCGAGCAGCCAACGATCGAAGCGGCGGCGGAGCTGGCCGGTGTTAACCCGCGCACACTTTATCGATGGATGAGGGAGCGCGCTTTTCAGGTTGGTTTGCGAGAGGCGGAGGGGCAAGCAATTGACCGGACTGCCAGACGTTTAATATCGTTGCTGGATAAAGCCTTGACAGCGATTGAGGACATAATGGATCACCCAAGTCAATTGGGAGCGGGTAATAAGCGCCTGGCGGCTCAGGCGGTCCTAGACCAATTGACCAAGCTCAGGGAATTAAGAAATATTGAAGGACGTATAGCAGATTTGGAGGCGGCGGTTTATGATGGCAAACGTAAATAAAAGATTGGATGATCTGGAAAAGGCAGCAAGCAGCAAGAGCGGTTATGCGGTCCTTTACGCTGATCCTAAAAAACCAGGCGAGTACACAGAGCGCAGCCCTTTTAGCAAAGACTCAGGCAAGCGTTTCAACGAAGCGGAAAAGCAAGAGCTTGAAAGCAAGGTGAACCTGACCGTGATTGAATATGTGCGGGATTGGCGGCCAGCCGGCAATATAACAATAGGATAAGGTGAAATCATGAAAAGTATAGACAAGCGATTGGACGATCTCGAAAAGGCAAGCGGCGGAAAGGGCGTATTGAAAACGATTTACAGGGATGATAACCGTCCTGGTGAATACTCCGAAGGATTACCAATCGGAGAGGACCGGGGGAAATTATACAACGAGGCTGAAAAGAACGCGCTTGCCTTGGAATATGATGACGTAATGATTATAAGGATAGTTGGATCAAACCAAAACAAGAGGTGAAAAGATGAACACGTATGCACATGATAGGAAAATGGAAAATAGGCGGCAGGATGAAAGGACCAGCAAAGCGCGGATCGTAGAGCGCAATATGGCCGCAGCACGTAAGTCGATAGCGCGTGATGAATTGCTGGCAGCGGTCAAGTCCGATGCGCTGAAACTGGCGGCGAATAATATCGCATTTAAATCCAGGTGGAACGTTGAAGATATAACCGGCATGAATTACGAGGAAATGACCATCAACCAAAAGATTGAAGTGTTGGAAAATGTCATTGAGACATATAAGGAACTTGGCTCTAAGCTGCGAAATAAGTATGGCGATCAAGTCCGCGGATTGGATGATCTCAAATGTCGGATTGAAACCGCGGCGAATGAGATCGCTAAGTTGTCCATTGATGCAGTTGATCAGGTGTTTATAGCCTCTGATCCGGATAGGGTTGAGGACCAACCAGCGACAAACACCGGAACACGAGTTTAGACTAATAAGGATACTTGATATAGCCTGGTTGAAATAATCGCCCCAGGACGGCCCCAGGGCGTTTCTGGGCGCAAATAGGTAGTAGCATATACCCCATTTCAGCTTGATTTTGGGGTTTTTGCTTGCCTGGAAATAAGTTAGACATAATATAAATAATAGTTTGACATATAGTAACGCCGATCGGGATTGTATTATTATTGAAATCATTATATAATAGGTACTGATTACTAAAGGAAATCGGAACAGGTTAGGTAAAACGCTATGAATGGAGGCTATGAAATGTTACAGGAATTAGCAGTAAGACCAGATCGGGAACTATCGACCACTGTCAACCCAATCGGCCAGGCGGCGAATGATGCGGCGCAAGCGAGCGTGTTCGCTGATTACCGGATACGCAAGGCAGCCAACACGATCCGCCGCCAGGATGCAGGGTTGGCGTTATTCGCTGATTATCTGCTAACAACGGGTATGATGGTTGGCGATCTCGCCACTGATGCAAGCGCCTGGGCGAAAGTAACCTGGGGATTAGTGGCCGGGTTTGTTGATTGGCAACTATCCGCCGGGTATGCCATTGGAACGATCAATGTCCGATTGTCTGATGTGAAAGTTTACGCCGGGTTGGCATTACAATCCGGTACGTTGACGGTTGAAGAATTCGCCATGATCTCATTACGGAAATGCTATAAATATGCTGAGATCGAAAACCTTGATAACGCAAGGGAGAGCGCAGGAATTAAAACTCGCATTGGTACAAAAAAAACGGAGCCAACCAGTATAACCCGGAGCCAGGCTGACGAATTGAAAGACCAACCAGACACGGCGCAAGGCCGCAGGGATAGGTTGATAATGTGCATTCTGCTAGATCATGGATTGAGAGTAAGCGAGGTCGCATTATTGCAGATCGAAAACTTCAACCTTGAAACTGGCGAATTCAAATTCCGCAGACCGAAAACTGATAAAGTGAAAGGGGAATTGCATACACATGAATTGAGCGGGGATACCTGGCGAGCTGCAAAGGCATATATCACAATCGACTTAAACCGCGAGATTGGCCCGTTGCTGGTTGGATCTGTGAAGGGCGGCGAGTTGACCGGAGCTATGAGCATTAGAGCAATCAACAAACGGGTTGGACAATTGGGAAAGGCCAAGGGTATTGAAGGTTTATCCCCTCACGATCTCAGGCATTACTCAGCGACCAGGCTGGCCAAGGAAATGTCAATGCGGGAACTGATGTCAATCTTCGGCTGGTCAAGTCCGGCTATGGCCATAAGATATATCGAGGCCGCTGAGGTGGTCAAGGTTGAATGAGATATCTACCAGGTAGACAATTGACAGATGGCAATTGGTAACAGAAAGGGGTTGAGAAATGATCTTACTACTGATACCGATAGTGGTGATAATAGCGGTTGTGAGAATGCTAATCAGGGAAGCGAAAGATGATACCCGCTGCCCGCGCTGTGGCTGGCCATTTTGGGGACCGCAGAGGACGTGTACTTGTGAATGGAATAAGAAATGAAGAATGTTGGAAGGGTTTTTTATTCAGGCGGTCGACGGAAAATCCTTTGATACCAGGGGCGCTTGACCTCAGCCCGGAGCGCGGCGATCTCAATCAGGAGCCGATCTAACTTGTCATCCATATTATCGAATTGCCTGATCACTTCGGGGTTTATAGGCACAATAGCGCGCTGGTCGGTCTTATCGGTTATTGGCTCATGCTCAATCGGTGTTTCATCCAACCGGGAACTGATGTCATCAATAGGCACACCCTCAGCGGATAGGGTTTTTATCTTTTCAAATATCTCTATGTCCAGGGCGGTGTATTTACGTCGACGGAGCTGGGCGGTTGGGCTGAGGTGTTCTTTGAATAATCGAGCATACCTCCGCAGGGTGGAGGCTGGCATATCTAGGAAAACGGTTACTTCGGATGGCTTATAAAGCATGGCGGTTTTACCGGTATTATCGATAATCTGTGTTAGCGGGTTTGCCGATTTGTGCGGTCAAGCGGTATTGACTTTGAATAAGAATGAGTGTAATATTAGTTTACACATAAAAATCAGGTAAGGCAAGGGCGTGAACCCAAGCCTTACCCTAAGCCCTCCGCTGTGTGGCAGCGAAAGACCTAAGAAATTCTACCACCAGCGGAAAGTAAAAAAGCGGGTGGTTTTTTGGTTACAGACAAGATTGTCATTCCCTTCCTGAAAGCGATAATAACCGGGGTATTATTTTCCCTGTTCGCTGCATCCTGGTTTGTTGCTGCTATCCCCTGGAAATTATTTTTTATCGTTCTGTCCGGATCGGCGTTGGTATCCTGGTTGGCCGCAATTCGCTTTGTCATCAAACCCGGTTTGTCAATTCTTGACCGTAAAAGTGCAACGGTTGCACTTAAACCCCAGGAAGTTTTTACCCCCCTCAAATTGTCAATTGACTGGAACGACGGACAAGCCGGTTTGTTTAGTGAAATCGGTATCTCTAGAGACCAGTTTATAGCCTGGTGCGTTGGTGTTGGCCAGGGGAAATCACTAGGCGAGAATCACTGGTGCGGCTCGAAGGGGGTTTTCAGCAAAGGCGAGTATCACATATTCCGGGATGAACTAGAACGGCGCGGATTGCTGCGGCCAAAAGGCCGCCATCACGCGCAAGGGTTTGAACTATCGGCAAAAGGGGCGGCGGTTGTAACTGAGGTTGCTAGGCGTTTTGGGGATAACCACTCCCCCGTTTACCGGGGATTACCCGCTGTTTCAACTTATTCCCCTTTGGATGCGAGCGAGAGAGTGCTTGCGAGCGGGAAGTGGAGGTGATTTATTGAACAGTTGAACACCATTAAAAAAGCGATCCGCAGGTGGGAAAACACCTACGGACCATGATCAAACGACAAAGGATGATCAACATGGATTTTATCAGAGATTGTTTCAAATTCAAAGACAACAAAAAAAGAGCACTCACGGAATTTATCATCGTGGCTGTGTTGGTGACAATCATATTCCAAGCAGCGATGATCCTGGTTATCCGATTTTGGTGGATGCCATGATCGCAATCGTGATCGCTACGATTGTAATTATCGGGCTGATTGGTGTGATAGCGGCGATCGATATTTCCGGGCAAATGTCCGCGGATGAAGTGGCCGCACAATGCACACCATCAAGGCCGCGGCTCCTGACGGGATACCAACCAGACAAGCAGCCGGAATATCAAGAATATCAACCCCGGCGATATCGCTGGCGTGGGCTAGAGCGTTCACGTTCAATTCGCAAAGAAAAGGTGAGGGTGAAAAAATGGCAACCAGACGAATAGAGTACAGCCTGAGCCTGGTGCCGCTACCATCGACAAAGACACGTAGAGACACACCTAAAAAGAAAAGCAATGCGACCCCAACGGAGCCACGCATGATCACACCCGCGCACAGGCTCAAATTCCAGATCAAAAACCAACTAAACATGGTAGGCGGCTGGCCAGAAGCCAAGCCGATGCAGCAGTTGACTGATGCCATATTCAAGGCGGTATTTAACTCTGGCACGGCGGCGAGTATCCGGGATGTGATGTTTGAAATTCGAGAACAAGAAAAGTTAATGGAGGTGGAAAATGACGATCAAGTATAACGACCCTAGATTAATAAATGCAATTCGTTTGCATGATCCACGACTGGCGCTACTGCTCGAGCGATGGGATGATCTCAACTGGTTGCAGCGGAAAGAGATCGTCTGGATTTCCTGGCGAGCCACTTGGCGAATGCGAGCCAATGATCTATGCCGGCGGGTTTGCGCCTGGTTCGTCTATTCGTAAAATCTCGCCTGGCCGCTATCACTTTCCCCCAAAGTGAAACCGCGCTGGCTAGGATAAATCTCTAGGCCGCTTCGAGCGGGGATTGGGAGCCGCAAAAGGATCTCAATCCCCGATTATCCCCGATTATGCCCAATAATCGGCACTGAATTTATTAAGATTGGGCCTCTTGTATATTCCCCAAAAATGTGGGATAATCAGGCATTGGTTACAGGTAGCAGCACAACAAAATAAAGACGCGGTTTCCCCCGGATGATACCCGGCGCAAAAAGTGAGGAGTTTAGTTTTACCTCTGCATGCGTCGGTTTTTTTATTAATGATTGCTTGAAGTTGTGACCTGTAAGTTATAATGAAGGAATGATGAACTAATCAACTTGCCCAGAAATGCAATCACCCGCCTATAGGGGCGGGCGAGAGCGGGGCGAGACATAACAAAGGATGATTTGATATGTCAATTAATACCAATTTTAACACAGAACAACCCGATTTACAACCCCTCGAAAACCAACAGAATAGCGAGTTGCCGAAGTCGGTCCTTAATCAGATCGACCTTTCGCGCATACTCCAACGGAGACTTGAGCGGAGCCTGGCTGGGTTTGCGATCTTGTATCCGCTGGCGGGATTGAAAAAGTATCACGAACTGCGGGATATATTCCTCGATGATATGTCAACCCGCTGGTTTGAGATCCTAAACAAACACCAGGCGGAAATATCTCTATTATCCGCAACGGCCGCAATTGAGATCACGACCAGGCTGGCGGCGGCCTTTGACAACGGGCGGCATTTTTCGGAATTGACTTACTGGATGAATAGATTATTCGAGGATTACTCGCCGGTTAGCGTTGGCCGCGGTGAGCTGATTTGGAGTGGTTACAGCACACAATATATTTGTGATGACATCTGTAACCAGATCCAAGAGCAAGACGAAATGAGGCCGGGATTGCAAGAGCTTGCGGTGTTTGCAAACCGATATCTTGCGGAGGTCACTCATGTCTAACCTAGACAAAGAAGCGAAAAGACTGGTAAGGGAAAATCAGGAACTAGGGGAGCCGGACAACGGCCGACCAGATGAAATACCGGAGCCGGCGCCTAAAAAGGATACACCGAAGCGGAGCCGATTTATAACGGGCGCTGAATATGTGGACTTTCTGAAAAATGCGGGTTATGAATTTGCGCTATGTGAATTAGATGATTTCTTATATGTGAATAATGAACGGATGACAGATTCAAAAGAGGCGGAAATCAAGACCAGATTACGTGACGCAGGCTATCACAAGGTTGTTGCTGCTGCCGATGCCTGCCTAGCAAACGCGCTTAAAAACTCATTTCATCCTATCAGGGATTATCTGAAATCATTATCCTGGGATGGTCAAGATCACATTGGCAAGTTGGCGGGATACTTCACAGACAAATATGATCACTTTCCCTTGATACTTCGCAAATGGATGATCGGAGCCGTTGCCAGACCGATGACCGGGGGCAAGCAAAATCGAGTAATGGTACTGGAAGGAAAACAGGACATTGGGAAATCGAGTTTTGCAGAATGGCTATCAACTGGCGGAGGGATTGGAGCGGGTTACTTCACAGAAGCGCCTCCCAACCCGGATAATAAGGATAGCAGATTAGCACTTGCAACGATGTGGATTTGGGAACTAAAAGAACTTGGAAGTATCACAAAGCGAGCTGACAGGGAAGCACTTAAAGGCTGGCTGACAACACAGCACATTAATGAACGTGTGCCATACGGAAAATACCCAATTCACAAACCAGCAATTACATCATTTATCGCCACTGTCAACGATGAGGGAAGCGGATTTTTATCAGATCCAACCGGATCACGTAGATATATGACTTGCATTATTACGGACATTAATTGGGATTATTCAAAGGAAATAGACGCTGATCAAGTGTGGGCGCAAGCTTACGATTTATTCACAAACGGCGCTGATTGGAACCTTACGCCAGATGAAAAAATCGCAATCGAAGCCGTGAATGAGGAATTTGAGTTTACTCCGCCGGTGCATGATTGGCTTAATCTACACATTGATTTCCAGACTGACGGACTTACACAACCATTGAACTTATTAGCAGCTTTGCGAGCCAATGGGCTGGCGGGATCGGATGTAATCATTTATAGACAAGTCGCAGCATGGATGAAGAAACGCGGGATTGAGCAAAAAAGGGTACGAATAGCCACCGCAGGCGCAGAAACACCAGGAAAACAAAACCCCAAAAAGAAACTTGCCCGGTGTTATCCTGGCGTAAAGATTAAGGGATTATGAAAAAAATGGCTGAAAGTGTGACACATGTGACAGATGTGACGGATATTGCCTTTAAAGGGTGTTACATCCCTATACACTTAAAACAACACATTAAAATATAAGAATATCTGTCACATCTGTCATGCTGTCACAACCAATTAGGGTAACAATAGTCTACAATGAAAGGGTAAAAACGAGTAAGGATAAGCAAGGATTTACTAGACATAATATAACAAATAGCCGATTTGTATAAGAAATCGGAACCAAGGTTTGAGGGTAAATAATGGCTGATCTACGGTGTCAAAAATGCAAAAGGCGATTTATCAGCATAAGCCAATTCAACCAGGTGGAGCAAGTGGGATTGGCATTGAAAGGAACATGCAAATTTTGCGGTTTCAGGCAAGTGGGATTGGGCAATTATGGGAATGTATTTCAAGAATAGATGTGAGGAAAGATGCGATCACAATTGAAAAATGAACTTGATTACGGGATTGGCAGCATACGCAATAAGGATATTTCCCCATCGATTATTTTCCCGCATATCAGGCTAGGCCATGCGATCTTGAAACAAGCGATCGTGGAACTGAAAGACATGGACCCGTTGGTCGCTATCCCGGCGCTGGCCTGGTGGCTGGATGATGGCGCGGATTGGTTACACCTGCTAGACCTGGATGATGCTAATGGCGGCGATTATCTTAGTAAATTGATTGGAGGCTGCACAAATGGCAAGAATAATAAGATTAGTTGATCTCATTCAAGGCGAGTTGGATCAGATGGGAAATCACCAAAAGAAAGCATTTAAGCTTGAATTGCAGGAAACTCTACCGGATTACATCCGCCAGGCAGCGCGAGCGGCCAAGGTGGATCAGGATAAACCGGATACAAAATTATCGGTACAGGAGTAGAAATTATGACAGTAGAAAGTTTAGACAAACAGAGGGAAGTTATCAGGGATGCGTTTCAATCCCAATTCGTCGTCACGAATGGCGGCGCGGAAGCTGTGGCGGATAATTCGGGATGGATTGCCGAGGTCTTCGAAGACTATGTAATCGCAGAATTTGGATCTGATTACTTCAAGATTTACTATTCCCAGAGCGGTGATGAAATCACATTTGTCGATAATCATTTATGGATACCAGTTGAGGAAAAGCGCGAATGGATCGAAGAGGTGAAATCCCTGAAAACGCAATCACTCCGGGCATTTAAAACCATAAGCAAAACCCAGGATGAATTGAGGGTGGGTAATTACATGGCCCTGTTTGGTGGTAGTGATATCGAGGGCGAACACTTCACAAAAACCACAGACTTTGAATCCGTGTTCACCAGGCAGGGCAAATTTGATATCAACTGGGAGCATGGCCTGGGGCAAAGGTTGGACGGTGAAGATTCACCCGGACCCAATGAGGTATTAGGTTATGTGGATTGGAAAACCGCCGTAGTTGACCGCATGGGTTTGTGGGTTGAAAGGGTGTTAGACCGACGTAATGACTACATGAAATACATCGAAATCCTGATCGAGAATGGTCTGATCTCAAATTCATCCGAGGCGTTGCCAGAGTCTGTCGAAAAAACCAAGAGCGGGGAAATCACCCGTTGGCCGCTTTACAGGGATACATTGACCGTTTCACCAATGGAGCCGCGTATGATGACCGCCAACTTGATCGGAGCGGTCAAGGGGTTGGGCATTTCGCCAGGTTCAGCCGGGAATATCTCCGACGCTGAAACCAGGGCATTACAAGCCAAGGCAAGGGCGCTTATCGCAGAATGGGAGATCGAAGAAATCGAAAGGGAAGCGCGCAAATGGACTGACGCGGTGGATGACGCGCTTGTAGAGATCGCATTTGAGCGCGAGCCAACCGAGAAAGAGCAATTGTATGAGGCCGCAGCAATCGGAGCGGTCAATTTTTATGCGAACACTATGATTAAATCGCTGCCAGTAAGGATCATGAATTTTGTGCCCGAGGCAAGCGGGGAAGGTATGGTATTGCTTGGTCAACATGATTATTTTCGTACCGGAACACCAACGATCATCCTCAACGGCAATCGCGAGCCGGTAGGGGAATACAAAACTTTCCTGCACGAATGCGGTCACGCAATTGACAACCAAACGACAGGTTATAAAGCTTATATTGATCAAGGCTATGACAAGCGGGAAGCCGCAGCCGATGAATACAGGCGATTGCTTAAATACATTGCCTGGCAGGTAGCGTCTTCGAAGTTTTTCGGGGGCAGCGCGCAAGTGAAGAGCATATCAGTCAGCAATCTACTACTGGCATTGAAATCAATCAGATCATAAGGAGAAATGAAAATGTTATCACTACAAGAAGCTATAGTAATTAGGGACGACCCGGAAGCGAGAGAGAAGTACAACGAACTTGGAGCGCGAAAGATAGAGCTGAGCCGCGAACTGGGCGTGGCCAAAGGCGAGATCGAAACCATCTTGACCGACTTGGGCTCATTAGTTGCAAGTGGCAAAGGGTTTGAACGCCAGACCGATCGCCTTTCAAAGCTGCGGCAGCAAGTCGAGGCAATAAGTCTGGGTGTTCAATACGTTGGCGGACAAAGGGATTTGCTTGGGCGGTATAACCAGGACTTACGGTCCGGGTGATCGCTGCCCATAATCCGAATTATCACATGCTATTACTGGTATGAAATGACAGACAAAAATCGGGAAATTTGGTTAATCGTGCGCCGCGCTTTGCTTATGATTTGCAGAGCGATCGAGCGTTGTTATCCTGCTAAGGATTTGGAGATACAGAATGGAGAAAATACAACAACTTCATACCTGGTAAAAGATTAGCTGGACCAGAAACAATTATAAGAACATAGCCCGCGCCCTCGTGGCCCCGGCAAATTAAAACGAACCGCCGCAAATTTGCGCCCGTCCGAATAAATAAATAAATCGGATTAGGGCGTTTTTTAATGCCCTTCGAGGAAAATATCATGGGCGCGGAATTTGCGAAAATTTATGTTTTGCTGGGGTTAAAAAAAGAAGGGTTTGACAAGGGGGTGAAATCCACTAAGTCCAGCATGGCGGGGTTAGGAAAGTCTTTCCTCACCTCCACGGCTGCTATTGCTGGGGCGGGTTTAGCAATTTACGCAGCAGGCAAACAGATTTATGCGGTGGGCAAACGGGGGGCGATGGTTACACAGACCGCCGATAGCTTCGAGTACCTATCTGAAAAGATTGGCCTTGCCCCGGACATACTACAACAATTGCAGAAAGAATCAAAGGGAACTATCAGCGATTTCAAGCTGATGAGTGATACTGCCACGCTACTCGCTGGTACGAGTGATGAGCTGGGCAAGGCGTTGGGTGATGCTACTCCGGAACTGATGAAGATCGCCAAGGCCGCCAACAAGCTTAACCCGGCGCTGGGCACGACTAACCATATGTATAACAGTATCGCACTTGGTATTAAGCGCGCCAGTCCTTTGATCCTCGACAACTTAGGATTGACCATCAAGATCGGTGATGCTAACGAAACAATGGCGAAACAGCTTGGTAAGTCAGTTGAAGCCCTGACCGCCGAAGAAAAGCAAATGGCATTACTGAATGCCACGCTTGAAGCTGGTGATAAATTGCTTGCCCAGGTTGGCGGGACCACAGACGCAGCAACGGATAGTTTTGCTCAATTGGAAACCAGTATTGCTAATGCCAAGGACGAAATGACAGAGGCCGCAGCCGAACCTGTTTCAAAATTTGTTAGTGGAATTACCGATATCATTACGAAGTTGAATGATGAACAAGAAGCTTTTGATCTACTGACAAAGGCCTTT
>SDBU01008906.1_pt1 | contig 11328 bp, 5 predicted proteins | sample 2277071 | NCBI WGS metagenome assembly SDBU01 (sample SAMN10397929, study PRJNA504765) | marine sediment metagenome | isolation source: marine sediment core GS08_GC12, 126 cmbsf | place: Arctic Ocean: Gakkel Ridge, Loki's castle | collected 2008 | reverse complement strand
GTCCTCTTGCTGCAGTAGAGTTCTGTCGCGAATTCCTTCGATAACTTCCCCTCGGCAATAAGACTCGGCGCTTCCGTCACTAACTGTTGATATTCAGGGGCCATCTTGAGCCAAGTCGATTCCGGCCGATTCTGAGATTAGGGCACCAGTGGCATACAGATTGTTGTCAACGTTTCATGTTTGGTCTCTTCGGAGGAAATGCATTGCACAAACAGCCACCAAGTCTTACAATCTCAATAGGTTATATGAAAGCCAACAACGGGCGATGACAGAAGGACCGACAATCGACCTTGTTGTCAGTGCCGAGGACAACGAGATCGAAGTGGTGCTTGAGGAAGAGGAGCAGAAGAAAAGCAATGCACGTGGGATGATTTGAGATATGAAGGGAATGATAAGAAACATAGTCGTTCTTGTGGTAGTGGCGGCGGTCGTTGTATCGGTCGTGCTTCTCCTCAAAAAGAAAGACGAGCGACCGGAAAATACGGGGAAGGGGTCTTCCAAAACTACTGAGAAAAAAGGCCGCAGGGAGACTCACATCAAGACTGTGAAAGAAGATGATACGCCGCGTGTCACAAACGGAATAGAAGGAAGCGCCTGCATCAGCGGGAAGGTCCATATGAATGATGACGAGTCCGAACAGCCGGACCTTAAGAGCGCAACTATACAACTGAAAACGTTGGCGATTCCTCCGGTCGTTATTGACTCCCTTTCATGCGATCTCCCCGGCGATTTCATGTTTTCCGATGTCGAAGACGGTGAATACCTGGTCGATGCCGTGTCATCGGGAGACTGGTCCGTGGTGCCGGAATACGCAAGAGTGAAGAATGGAAAAGACGTATCCGAACTTTCCCTGTACTTTCAGAAGAGACTCAACTTCAAGGGAATCGTTCAGGACAAGGATTCCAATCCCATCGAACGCGCTCAGGTATTTGTGGCCGAAGATACGGCCTGGACATACTCGTCCATCCTGTTCGAGGAAGCCGTGCGTCGTGATATAGGCAAACTCTACAGCACCGATGTCGATGGCAGATTTTCGGGATACTCCCGCAACGACCACCTTCACCTGTTTGTCAGGAAGGAAGGATACGCTATCGCGATGGACTGCTGTGGAAGTACTGCCAGGAAAGGCAGTGACATAGTCTTCACGCTTGCAGACGGAGCGATGATAACCGGCAACGTGGTCGACGAGAGCGGCTTCCCCGCAGGCCAGGCGCTTGTTGTGGCCGATTGGGATTCGGCAATATCCGGATATCCTGAACCGAGCGACAGCCCTAGATGCATCATAGTAGAGACTGACGCGGACGGAAGATTTACGGTAGATAGTCTTCATGCGGGCAAGTACAACATAATCGCCAGGTCAAGTGATAGAGCATGTGTAGGTATGACTACGTGTGAAGTCACCCCAGAGAAGACCGCCGATGCCAGCACCATCATTTTGGGTAAAATGCGCGTCATTAAAGGCAGAGTCCTCGACGAGGAAGGGAAAGCCATAAAAGGTGTGGAGGTCGAGATGAGAATTGACTACGAATCGCCGTGGTATGTGGTCTCCCGGGCGCCTGATACGCTGTTCCCCCTGGAGAAGAAGACCGACGAGGAAAAGGGCCTGACTGACGGGGAGGGCCGGTTCAAAATCACCGCAATCTCAGATGAAGACCTGAATATTCAGGCCGAGCATGAGGACTATGAAACCGGAAATATCTCAGTCCCAAAGGATGAAGACAAGGAATTGAAGATAATCTTGCATAAGATCGAATTCACCAGTGTCAAAGTAAAGGTGCTCGATGGCCTGACAGGAAAACCGGTCAAGGATGCAAAAGCAGTCATAATGAGGGTACTTCCCAAGGGTGTGTCCGAATATGACTTCTACGATGATGATTATTCATCTGGATTTGGCAGGAGATTCGGCGGTGGATTCGGTCGTTATGACGAGACTAAAAAGTCAACGGATGATGATGGCATCGCCACATTTAAGATCAGAAAACCCGGGAAGTGGTCATTCATGGCTGCGACGCGTGAGAAGGTCTCCGACCAGTCGACGATCAACGTTAAAAAAGATCAGAACCGGGAAATTGAGTTGACTCTTAGACCGGCACCGTCGGTGATCATAACAGTTCTCTCAAAGGAAACAGCAGAGCCTGTTGCTGAGGCGAGAATAGGTCTGACTCCCCAAGGCCGCGCAGACATTACCATAAGGGTCCGTGCAGTCCGTGCTATAAGCCGCAATCCGAAGACTATTGAAGATGGCACTTTGAAGTTGACGATGATACCTGCCGGGAAGTACGAAATCTCGATCAATGCTTTCGGGTACAAGACAGGGGACAAGAGTATCATCATCAGTGAAGGAGAGAATATATTCACGGTTATGCTTGAGAAGTCCGCCACTGTTAGGGGCAAAGTAGTAGATATCGACGGAAAACCGATTGATGATGCGAACCTGGAGTTATTCAGGTTAAGCGGCAGTGACATGGAAGATACCTACGACGGTAGCAGCGATGAGGACGGCTCTTTCAAGTTCGCGATATCTCAATCCGGCAAATACAAAATCAGAGCATCTCACGAGCGGCATTCTAATTTCGAATCCGAGGAATTTGAAGTAAAGGGAAAAGAATCATTGACTGACTTCAATATTGTCATGACGGATGGCGGCACAATCAGCGGCAAGATCATTGACGCCCAAGGCCAACCCGTCTCCGATGCCGAAGTAAGCTATGATCTTCAAACTGAGGATGATGATAATGAGGATCATTACTTCAGTTCATATGGAGACTCAGAGACCAGAACCAGCGATGACGGCGAGTACAGGATCGAACACATCACCCCCGGGACGTACACGTTCGTGGTTTCTTCCAAAATGCACGTAACAGGCATTCGCGAGAACGTCGTTGTCGAAGACGGCGTCGACACCAGCGGCATTGACTTCGTCCTGCAGGAGGGTCTCATACTTTCCGGCACCGTTACAGACAAGGAAGGCCAACCCGTGGAGAATGTTGAAATATCACTCTCGCGGATATGGGATAGAGAAGAAGGTAATTACGACCCATACGATACATGGCGTGAGACAAAAAGCACCCCTGACGGTACGTTCATAGCAGGTGGACTTGCGGATGGCAAATACATGCTCTATGCGAGCAAAGAAGGATATCTCGACAAGAATGAAGAAGTAACGGCCGGTACAAGTGATCTCCAGGTAGTCCTATACAAAGGTGCGACATTGAAAGGCAGAATAGTATCCGCGTCCGACGGCAAACCTGTTACCAGCTTCATTATTAATAAGTACGGAACAGGTCCTTACGATACGGAGCCAATGGGACCGGACAAATACCGCGCATATCGCAGCGATGGGGGAAAGCTCAAGAAGCAGGATGACGGCTCCTTCACTATCGAGAACGTGAAACCGGGGAAGATGAATCTGAAGATTTTCGCGAAGGGATATGCGGCAAAGAAAATCGAGGGGATTGAGGTCAAAGAGGAAGAGACAACCGACATCGGCACCATAACAGTTGATAAGGGCCTTTCAATAGAAGTAACCGTTACTTCGGAAACGCATGGGACAGCGGTTGAAGGAGCGACTGTCATGATACGGGTCAAGCCTGACGATAAGACAAGCATGTATAGTCGTTACTCTAGTCCGTTTCCTCATTATGGCCGAAATAGCGGTTTTGAGGTTGAGCCTGGCGTAACCGATGGCACTGGTACGTGCCTCATCGACGGTATAACTCCGGGCAAGAAGGTCCTTAGTGTCTCTCACGAAAGCTTCGTGGACAAGAATATCAATATCAACGTCTCGGAATCCAGTGAGAGGAATTTCGCTGTAAAGCTCTCAGAAGGCCTGACCTTCAGAGGTGTTGTTTTGTCAAAAGCAACAGAACAACCGGTCGATGGCGCTTCTGTAAAGTTAACGCAATCCAGAGATTATGATATTCCCTATTCTCCATGGGGTCGTAGCGACAGTGGAATCAGGACAGACGAGACAGGCAGATTTACAATAGAGAACGTGAAGTCTGCGAGGTACTCCCTGACAATAAACCAAGACGATTATGCGCCGTTCAGTGAGCAAATTGCCATTACACCTGAAACGCAACCCCAGACATATTATCTCATGCAGGGCGGCTCGCTCCTTGTTCGAGTCAAAGATAAGGACGGACAACCGGTCACCGGATGCTATCTGCGTATTCCTACCATGGGTGCAGGCACAAACTGGAACTCAAAGACGGACACAAACGGTGAAGGCCTTTTCGAGAATCTTCCGGCAAAGACAACCCTGGTATCAGCATACGAGTACCATCCTCCTCATCGTCAACAAACGAAAAGTGTATCTATAGTCGCAGGGGAGACTGCGGAACTTGATTTTGTCCTCGGCGGCGGGTACGCAGTTTACGGCACAGTTACCAGGAATGGTAAACCGGCAAGTGGCCTCAATATATTTGTCAGCCTGCGAGAATATGGCGGCTATGGAGCGAGTGGCGGCAGAAGCGGCATCGCCGAGAGTGGCGAATTCCGAGTAGAGGGAATCAAAACCGGGAAATACTTGCTCGTGGTTTACTCATTCAAGGGAGAATCAGCAAGTATAATCAAACGGGAAGATATCGAGGTTATCGACAGGGACCTTGAGGTGAATATAGACATACCTTCCGGCACGATCTCGGGAATAGTCGCCGACGAGGACCGAAGCCCGATAATCGGGGCAGAGATGCAGATGATCGCGATCTCAGACAAGGATGACGCCTCTTCTTTCATGTCTATGAGCATGGCAGAATGGTCATCCTTAATGGGAGGAGGTAACCTGACAGATGATGATGGCAGATACGCTTTCGAAGATGTCGGAAAAGGAACGTTCCGCATTGGTGCGAAAAAGAAAGGTTACGCGTCTGCCTCCAGGACAGTCACTAAGAGAGAGGAAGATGACCTGGAAAACGTTGATCTTAAGCTCGAAAGTTCCCTGAGAATATCCGGTATGATAACTACTGAAGACGGCCTTTCTCTTCAACAGGCCTATCTTCTGGTTATAGATGCTTCCGGCAATCCTGTCGCCGGAGATCTATTGATCCTGGATGATGAAGGCAGATATGAGTACAGCGATATCGGAACAGGAGAATATGAAATTATCGTCGCTGCCAGGGGATATGCCTTTGCAAGAAAGAAAGCCCATATGGCATCAGAGGAACAGGAAATTAATTTCGTCCTGAAGAAGGGCAACACGCTGACCATCACAGTGACTGATGGCAGCGGTGTCCCGATTGAAGGCGCACTGCCGATGTTTACACACAAAGATCCTGTCATGACCAATTATCTCAAGTACTTCCACACGTATGGTGGCGAGTATGGCGTTGGGTCGTCCAGCGCTGCGGATGCTGACGGCGTAATAATCGTCGACGCCCTGTCAAAACAGAAATACGAAATCAACGTAACCAGGGACGGATATACCACGAAGAAACTCACCGTCCACATGACCGGAGAGGACAAAAACGTCGAGGTCATCCTCCAGGATGAGGAGTAAGTCTCAAACGCGGAACGGGCCGGCAGAAAAACGTTCTCATGGACAACATCTATATCGCGAAATCCCTACATATAAAATACATGGTGCTTCCGTCAGTACCTGCTTGTATCCTAGGCAGCTTTCTTGAGCCAACTCGATCCTGACGAATTCCAGCACCAAATCATGAAGACAACCAAATAATCCTGGGTTGATGAAGTAAAGGTTTTCCCATTGCACAAACAGCCACCAAGTCTTACCATCTCAATAGGTTATATGCAAGCTAACAACAGGCGATGAAGGAAGGGCCAATCCTGTCAATAGATAGACTTACTGGGAGTCCGCACCGGCTTGATCGGCTCATGATCGCGGGGCTGGCTTCTTCAATGAGTGACGTGACGGGGGAACGCCAGAGCCACAACTCTCGCTATTCGTGCCATGAGAAAAAACTACTCCATCATCGCTTATAAGTTAAGCCAATTAAGTATTGTATCCCCGGATTACTCAACTTCGAAGTCACAGAGGTATCCAAAAACAACATCCTCGTAAACCAACTGCTGTGGCTCCGTTACGATCTTCCCCAATGCGACCAGCTCCGACTTCCCAAGATAGAACCTTAACGTTTCATCGCTGCCGGGCGCAGGACCAAATTCCGATGCTAATCCCGCGATAAACACCGGCAGAAGCATAACCGCCATGATACAAACAAGCTTTTTCATAATTCCATCCTCCTGCCGCTCATGTTTCAGCTCCTCTTGTTTCTCCCTTTCTGCCCGTGTAGACTTAGACGCCGCTCATCAGCCGGAAGTTCTCAACAATGCGAATAGCAATCCGTGGAGATGCACGCCGAGGACGCGTGCCTACCATCGCTGGTCTGTCTCGAACGGCACCACGTCGCACGTTTCCATGTACCAGGCAAGCATCCTCTCCCTTAGCTGTATCAGGACCTCTGCATATGCCGGCTTATCGACGACGTTCCTCGTCTCGCTGGGATCCTTCTTCAGGTCGTACAACTCGTCCTGCTCGTAGAGCCTGTGGATATACTTGAAATTACGAGTGCGGCACATCGCGGCCTTTCCATGATACGGCTTGTCATCCACTTCCTGCAGACCCACACGCGGCCAGTATAGTCCCTCGGGCGTCTGCTCACTTTCCTTTTCCATGGCATGCACCTCGCCATAAAGCCTGCCGCCCTCGCAGAATACCACGTCGCGATGGTCGTCGGTCTCGGCGGAAATCAAAGGCAGGAGACTTCTGCTGAAATGAGAGTAGTCCGGCTCAATACCAGCCAACTCATAGACCGTGGCCGGAAAGTCAACAAGCTCGACGAGAGCATCGCACAGCCGAGCTTTTGCGGGAACTGACTTCGGGGGCTTCACGATAAATGGCACTCGCGTTAGGCAATCCTCGAAAGTGTTCTGCGTCTTCTCCACAAGCCCGTAATCACCGGTGAAATCGCCGTGGTCGGAGAAGAAGAACACAGCCGTATCGTCATAAAAGCCGGCTTCCTTCAAAGTGTCCATGACAAGACCGAACTGGTGATCAAGCCGTGCACACATCCCGTAATACAGGGCCCGGAGCTCGGTCCATCGCTCCTCCGTCCAGCCCTGAAGATTCTGCCGTTCGGATATGCCCTTCAGTAGCAACGGCTTGCCCGACCAATCCTCCGGCGCAGGGATCCGCCCGGGAAGTCTGCTCCGGTCGATCATGCTGTACCACGGTTCCTCGACGCAATACGGAGGATGTGGATACTCGAGCGGAAGATAGATGAATAATGGCTTCTCCCCGTCGTAGTTGTGGATAAAGTCGATTGCCCCCAGCACAAGCGCCCAGTCGTTGTCCGCGTAGATATCCTCCCCGCCCTTATCCAACCTGCCCTTGAAGAAGCTGTAGTAATTGTAGCTCTCCGGGTCCCCGCGCCATTCCATCTTCCCGCTATGCGGTCCTTCGCGCGGCGTCAGGCCCCACCGTTCATAATCCTCGGGACCCGGATGATACTTCACATCGCAAAACGCCTCGTAACCGTCCTGTCCCGGGACGAGATCGTTCTTACCCGCCCAGAACACGAAGTAGCCGTTCTCTTTGAGCGTCTTCAGCAGGTTCGGTTCGCCGCGTTCCGGGTGAAGCATGTGGTGCATCGTCCTGTGACCGCGCACGTGCGGATACCATCCCGTCATGAAGCTGCACCGCGACGGAGTACAGACCGGATTCTGACAGAATGCGTTGCTGAACGAAACGCCCTCAGTCTCGACGAGCCTGTCGAGGTTCGGAGTCACCGCGGCGGGATTCCCGACATGCCCCAGCACATCTCCCCGCCACTGGTCCGGGTTGAATAAAAGAATATGCGGTCTATTTTTCATAGTACCTGAAATCTGTAATTCGTTTTCACGTTGGCGAAAGCTCTTCCCAGACGTCGATGAGGCGATGGTAGTTCTGGAGCATGCGGGTATCGAGGGGCCGGATAGGGCCGGCGCTGGTCTTGAGGACCATGCGTTTCTTGCCGCCCTCGAAAGCCTTCCGCGCTGCTTCCTCGACGACGTCCGCGCTCTCGTTTTGCATCAGCCGCGCCTCGACGTTGCCGCCGAGGGTTATCCGGCCGTTGGCAATCGCCTTCGCCTCGGCGAACGTGATGTCGCCGTCGGGCGGCGGCTCGACCGGCTCGAAGTAATCCGCGCCGCGCTCGATCACCGACTCGAGCGTCGACCGTACATTGCCGTGACAGTGCAGATGCACCACGGCGCCGCCCTCGTGCGCCCGCTCGATGATCTTCCGCTCGTATTCCTGGACGAGGTCCTCGTACAGCTCGGGCGATCCCATCGGCGGGGTGATCCACTCACACCCGCCCATCCAGACGTAATCGACGGTCCCCTCGGCAAGCACCACGTCCATGACGCTGAGCTCGCGTTCGAGGCACTGCTGCGTCAGCTCTCTTATTAGACTTCGCTCCGTCGCGCAGAGTTCCAGGAAGTACTCATACGGCACCATCCCCGCCATGCACACGAACGGCGACGACACCCCCGCGAAATGTATCCCGCGCCTGTCGAACTCCGGCGGTACGTTCTTCATGTCGGGTGGTGCAAGCCCCGGCGGCAGCTCCCACGGCACCGACTGTATCTTCTCAATATCGTCGAGTGACTCACACGGGTACTTGATCGTCCATTCCGTCCGGCTCGTCGGGTTCTTCCCCGTTACCGCAGTGAGCTTTCCCTTCGGCGTATCGAGCTCCGAAAAGACCCTCACCTCGCCGCCGTCCTCCTCCTGCCGGACTTCGCGGATGCGCTGCGGCGGCGTCACGAGGTAGCGGTTAATGAAGGTATCGCACCAGTGGTTGAAATGCACTTCATCGTGGATACGCTCAAGGATCTCCCGCTTCGTCGGATCATCCACCTCCTCTCGCGACGCGAAATGAAAGCCGTCCAAGAACAGCGGCACCCTGTCCACTGCCTCCCCCCTCATTACCTTTAGCCATCTCTCTCGTGATGTCATCCGATTCCTCCACAAATCCTGATCATATCCGAAGTTTCGTTAGCTTTGCCTGACCTTAGACATGATACAAGGCATACGGAGCTTGGCAAGAGGTTCTTCCGTCGCCAACTGTTGATATTTTAGGCAGCTTTCTTACGCCAAGTCGATCTTGACGAATTCCAGCAATAAATTATAAAAACAACAAAATGACCTCGTGTGTTCATCGTCAGCGACTCTGGCAGTCGGGATTTGGTGGACGCATAAAACACTGAAAACAGAACAAGAAAATCATCAGGATCAGGGCTGAAAGCGCAACTTAGCTCTGACTCCAAAAACTGCCACTTTCGCTGAAGATATACACAATCCATGACCTCGGCACATGCCTGCTGGATGGGGGAATTATGGACTTCTGCGAGCAAATCAGTATACTGACCACCGGCAGAAGCAGAACGCCGGCGGACGGCTCAGTAATAACCTGCTATGTAAGGAGAAGTTCATGACAGATTGTCGTATGACATTGTTTCTCTGCTTTGTTTGTGCGTTAGTACCCTGCGTATTCGCGAACGCCGCGTTGCGGAATGGTTCGAAAGGTGAGTGGTTGACGGGGGAGATAACGGAGAAGGAATTCGCGAACAGATGGGGTTATGGAGCAACGGACCAGGGTCATATCAACGTTATCAGCGCTGAGATTGAAAAGAAGCAGGTGGGCGACGCGTCGATAAAGCTCTACACCGAGACGGGCTTCGATACATGGGTGTTTTTCCCGAACACAAAGGACCTCGACATGGATTGTACGAAGGCAGTGGGTTCGATCTCCTTCCTTCTCCATACGGAGAACAAGAACGGCTGGGGACCGGACTGCTGGGTGATTCTGCAGGACATGGAAGGACTGCGTGCCAAGTACAGTACGCTTCGGAGCCGGATACAACTGACGCTGAAGGGCTGGGTTCCTTATGCGCTGCCGGTAGGACCGGAAGCACCGAGATACGCAGAAACCTTCGGGTGGAAAATCGAAATGCCGAAAGACTTCAATTGGGAGCACGTGGCGCTGGTAGAGGTGCATGAAGACACAGGGGGATACGGTTTTGTCATGTATCTCGATGATATGCGATTCAACGCACGGGGCCCGGAGCCCGCGAAATGGTGGCTGAGTTCGCTCGATAAGCCTGACCTGACCGTGACTTATGCGGAGAGGCTGCCAAGGTATCGTCGATATATGGTCGACTACTCGAACGTGTATCCCGAGATAAAACCGGAACGTTCGGACCTGAAACGCTGGCCGGATGAAGGCGAGATTGTGAAGTTCCTTGTCCACGTCAGGAACGAGGGATTTGCCGAGTCACAGGCTACGGATTTTGTCTGCACGATGGATGGGGAAGTATTGAAGCGGACCAGTCTGAACGCGATGAAGCCGAAATCGGAGACGATAGTCGAGGTGCCGTGGACGTGGAAGCAGGGACCGCATGTATTTGAAGCGAAGGTCGACATGACAAACAGACTGGATGAAATATCGAAGAAAAATAATGTCCTGCAGTTCCAGACAGATGCCTATACGCTGTTCGCCTTCGTGGAGAAGGAATGTGCTCGAAGGGTCAGCGAGGTGAACAACAGGCTCGGTTCATTTTCTTTCGAAGACTGGCTCAGAGCGTCCACTGTGGACCATCTAAACTTGATGATGCGCGATTCGACATATGATTTCGCACCTGAAGGGACTCGTGTACAGTGCAGGATAGACGGGATAATCTACGTTAACAGCCTGAAAGAGCTACCGCTCGAAGAATATCCCCAGGATTGCAAGGATGGTGCCTGGAGTTATCCTGAGCGAAGCTGGATAGAGTACTGCAATTTAGCGAATACGTACATGTGGGCCCTTTGTCACGAGCTTACACACCAGTTCGGGATAATTGACAACTACCAGATTGACCTTGCCGGCAAAAACAACATGGTAAATGGCATCGGCTTCGGTCAGCCCGACGGAGGTTCGATGGGCGGCGGACGCACCTATGGAAAAGGGCGAACCCATTATTCCGACATGACGGTAGCCGGTTTTGAGGCGACCTACGGCTATCGGCGGGGCTACTTCGGTGAGTATCTCTGGAACGTACCGGACAAGAACACGGTACAGCTCCTTATAGACAAGAGGCCGGTAAGGAACGCTGAGGTCAGCGTCTATCAAAAGAAATGGGAGGCAGGAAAAGGCCGCGACACGACGGGAAACGGCACGATTCCTAACGTACCGGTCATGACCGGGAGAACGGATAATCAGGGGCGGTATGAGTTTGAGAACAGGCCGGTCTACAAGGAATACACCACGGTGACGGGCTCTACCTGCAAGCCCAACCCGTTCGGCTATATCGACGTTGTGGGGCGAAACAGCTTGTTGATGTGGG
>SDBU01008905.1_pt1 | contig 11329 bp, 7 predicted proteins | sample 2277071 | NCBI WGS metagenome assembly SDBU01 (sample SAMN10397929, study PRJNA504765) | marine sediment metagenome | isolation source: marine sediment core GS08_GC12, 126 cmbsf | place: Arctic Ocean: Gakkel Ridge, Loki's castle | collected 2008 | reverse complement strand
GAGAACTTGCAGGGCATAGGCATCGCGCCACCGAACGCGCTCTTGGTCACATATTCGACCTTGTCGGTAAGGGGCATGACGGTCAGAGCGTCCATCTTGGTGCCGATGTTTTGCTCGATGGTGGCGGTGTAGGTTAGCTCATCACCCTGCTCAGCAGCAGTGATATCCACATCGAAGGAAGCATCTAGCTCCTTCCTGCTGTTCCAGATGCGAACCGTGGCCCAGGTGTGATCCTCTGCCTCCTCGATCAACTCCACGTGCCAGCCGTACTGCACGTCGTCGTCGCCGGGGTTGCCAGAGCCGGCTTCGTCCCAACCCCACCACCCGTACCAGCCATCGCCCCGGTATATTATGTTGTAGCCCGGGTAGTCAGGGCCGGCCTTCAGGCTATAGGCGCCCAGGGCGGGTATAGCCGCGCTGGCATCCCAGCTTACGGTGCACCAGTATGTGCCATCGCCCTCGTCGGCCACACCGGGGTAGTAGCCCATAGAGTCGTGGAAGCCACTCACGGCTGGTCGGCCTGGGTAACTATGCTCCTGTGCATCCGACCGATAGGGGTCGGTATGCGTGAAGGGAATCGTGTCCTGTAGAGTGAACGGCGCGTCGCGGATCTGCCCACGGCTGGTCAGGTTGGTATGCTCAAGGCCCAGCCAGGATGGTTCTACGTCGGGATCTCGATAGGGCTCGGGATGCGCGTCCACCACCAGCATGCGGCCCTTGGGACCGAAGCCGTAGCCGTCCTCGAGATAGCCGTAGATCTCGTTATCGGTGTAGAAGTTGTTGTTGTACCACACCAGCAGCCCGGTGTTGGCCGGACCGAAGCGCCAGCGCTCGTCGCCCAGCGCGCTGTCGTAGCCACCGTTGTCGTTCACGTTGCGCCACTGGACGTAGAAGTTGTGGGTGAAGGCCATCGTGCCGTCGCTGCGCTGCCAGGGATCATCGTAGTCCCACTTGGCGTCGCCGCTCTCGGCATCGTCCTCGAAGAGGACGGTGCTGTCCGCCGTGACTGCCACGTTGTCCACGAAGGCGCCGGTGTAGGTGCTAGCCCAGTCGGTCATGAACCAGAAGCGCAGGTAGATGCTCTGGCCGGCGTAGGCGATCAGGTCGAACTCCTGCACTTCAGGATCGGGCCAGTTTTCGTTCCAGCCGTAGAAACCACCCAACCCGGCCCCGCACAGGTCTTCGGGGAAGCCATACAGCCCACCGATCCAGCTTGGATCGTGCACGCACTGGGTGTTCTCGTTAGTAAGAGTATCCTCGACGTTCCAGGTTTCGCCGTCTTCCGAAACCTGGACCCACAGGAAGTCCCACTCATCCTCGATGTCGTAGACCAGGTCGAAGGACAGAGTCGCCCCTTCGGCGGGAATAGCGATGGGTTCCTTGGTGGTCATCCTGGCGTTGGCCAGGTCTTTCTTGCCGCCCCACCAGTAGTAGTCACCCTGCCATACGGGCACCGCCAGGCTGAGTACGCCATCGGGCAGTACGATCTTGGCCCCACGGTAGACGTCATCTCCACCAGGGAACTCGCTGGCCTGGCCCAGAGTGACCTCGTAGACCTGGGCAGTATCGGTGGCAACGAACGGATCGAGCCAGCCCCAGTTGTCCAGGTGCCACGGATCCACCGCCGGCGGCTCAAAGCCGATGGGATGGCCCGTCCAGTCATCGGCCATCAAGCTCCAGAAGCCGGTCGAGGTCTCGCCATAGCCATAGGCGTACAGGTCGTCGGCGCCCAGGTTGTGGCCGTACTCGTGGGCGAACACGCCGATGCCGCCGTTCTCAGGCATCATGATGTACGGGCCAGCGGAGATACCCGGCGCCACCTCGTAGGGCGGACTGACGGACGCCGAGTGCGACCACACGGAGGCCTCGCCATAGTCGGTGCGGTTGAGCAGCGTGGAGCTGTCCTCCTCGCCGTAGCCGGAGTGGACGATCCACAGACGGTCAATGAGGCCATCGCCGTCCAGGTCGTAGTTGGCCCAGTCGAAGCCGGGGATGGTATCGCTGATGGCGTTGACCGCGTCCAGAGCGTCCATCACCAGCGTCCTGGCGGTGCCTGCGCCGGGGATGGCACCGCGACTGCCACCGCCGGACCGGGCACCTGGGCACTCATCGGCATCGTAGTACCAGGTAGAGTGAGGCACCTGCAGCCAGCCGATGACGTCGCCGGCGATCTCGTACGTCCCACCAGACATGTCCAGGTAGTAGTCCTTGACCGACTGGCCGGTGAAGTCCTCGAACACGGGCGTGCCGTCCTGCATGGTGTAGTCGAACACCACGCCCTCGCCGAACATGAAGTCGTCGAACCACTCCGGACTGAAGTCCTCGGTCCAGATGCTGTCGGCCGAGCGGTCGTCCGGCGAGAGTGTCCGCGGGATCTCGTTGTGCGCCGGCCCCGTATAGGTGAACACCGTGGTCTGGGTGATGATGTTGGAGCAATCGCCGACGATAAGATTGCCGTCATCATCATACACGGCTTCGTCGGGATCGGCCCTGCCGTACGGGTCCCAGGTGGAGACGCCCGCTTCCCAGGTGAACACGTCGGTGCCGGCGAACTCGACCAGGATCACCAGCACGCGATCGTCGGCGGTCAAGGACAGCGCATTTGCTTCGGCGGTTTGGCCAGCCTCTAGCAGCTCTTGCCGTTTGCGATTGCGCAAGTAGTCCTTGATGTTGGGCTGGTCAATCGGCTTGGCCCGACGAACGGTGGGTCTCAAGCCTACATCCTCCTGTAGCTGCACCGTAACCTCCGCTTTCTCCCCTTCAGGGTACGGGGGGTTGGCCAGAGCCGGGGTAGCCATGGTCAGCACCATAAGCACTGCCACCACAATTGGTAATAGAGTAATCAATCTTTTACGCATTTCTTTCTCCTTTTTTCTTTCTAGTTTTGATCTTCTTAGCTCATTGCCTGAGTGCTATTGCGTTAGCTATCACCCCCCTTCGTATAGGTTTGACCGACAGAACTGAAAACAAAAACGCCAGGATGGGCGAAGAAACGCCCCTCATGGCGCAAACAGGCTTCCAAAGGAGTAACCATTGGCAAGAGTTGAGCTTTCATGCTTGTGTGGATAGAATAGCGAGGACAACTGGCGGCCTTGGGTCCCCATCGTGGTGGACCTCCTCGAGCTTTTTGGTGGCAACTGTAATTATACTAAACAAGCAGAAATTTGTCAATTGGCCGTGAAAGCCAAAGCCCAAGCTAAAGTGCTCCGACAGTGTGAGTGGAGGTCCCTGCCGAGTTTGATTTCCAACGCATTTTGTGCGATAATATGGGTGATGGGAGGTTGAATCATTATGGCCAACGAACCTGAGAACCTTACCGAACGCGAACTGGAAGTCCTGCAATTGGTAGCCACCGGAGCCAGCAATCGGCAGGTCGCCCAAGAGCTCTTCATCAGCGTCAACACGGTGAAGGTTCACCTGCGAAATATCTTTACCAAACTGGAGGTGCAGTCACGTACCGAGGCCACCCTCTACGCCATCAAGGAGGGCTGGATCGAGGGCGTGCAGTTGCCTGAGGAAGAGGAAGCAGAAGAGCAACAACCAGGGCCTCGCTTGACCTGGCAGCTTGGGATAGCGATCGTGGCAGTGTCCCTGCTGTTGATCGCGGTGATCTCCCAGGTAGTCATTCGCTCCGCCCGTAATTCGGCAGGAAGCGAAGCGACGCTCACCTCCGAAGCAGTCGCCGCCACGGTGAGCGCTTCGGTGCAGCGCTGGCAGGCCAGGGCTCCTCTGCCCATCCCCCGACGGGGGCTGGGCGTTATCGCCTATGAGGGCCACGTTTACGCCATCGGCGGGGAGTCGGCCGACGGCGTGAGCGGGGCGATCGAGAGATACGATCCGGAGGCCGATGGTTGGGCGTCCCTGGCCGACAAGCCCATCGCGGTCGCCGACGTAGCCGCCGCCCTCATCGGGGGCGAGATCTACGTGCCTGGGGGGCGCACCCCCTCCGGAAGCCCAACCGCCGTTGTAGAAGCTTACAACCCAGAAACCGGAACCTGGCAGGCCAGAGCCCCTTTGCCGGTGCCCCTGAGCGCCTACGCCCTGGCCGCGTTGGAGGGCAAGCTGTACCTATTCGGCGGCTGGGATGGCTCCGCTTACGTAGATACCGTCTACGAGTACGACCCTGCTCAGGACGTCTGGACGGCCAAGACCCCCATGCCCACCGCACGGGGGTTTGCTGGCGCCGCCGTAGCCGATGGCAAGATCTACGTGATAGGGGGACATGACGGCCAGGAGGATCTGGCCGCCAACGAGGAATACGTGCCCAGCCAGGACGATGGGCAAGGGAATCCCTGGACAGTGAAGTCGCCCCTGCCGGCTGGAAGGGCGGGATGCGGTGTGGCCGTGGCCGCCAACGTCATCCACGTCATCGGCGGCGGTTGGGAGAGGGAGGTGGCGGACGGAGTCAAGTACACTGTGCGCACCGACGAATGGGAGACCTTTGAGGTGCCCGTGAGCGGGCAGTGGAGGAGTCTAGGCCTGGCTATGGTAGATACCGAGATATACGCCGTCGGCGGCTGGAACGGGGACTACATGGATGCCAACCGGGAGTACACGGCCATCTTCACCGTTATCCTGCCCATGCTCGAATCGCGGTGATCTGCCAAATTAGAGGAGTTTATGCGGGGGAAGATGGGAGGGAAAACAGGGGAAGGTCTACTGCCGTAGATAGGCCCTCACGACGGCAATGACGACATCAATTTCGTGCTTGATATCACCCCGCATGGGAGAGGCTTCGAAGGTCCAACTTCCGCCCTCCGTCCGCCTCTGGAAGTGATGAGGATAGCTCTTCAGTTGCTCGATTCTGGCCACGCCTTCGTGAGGATAATCATCCCAGCCGAAGAGTCGCTTGTCGCCGGGGTAGGGAAGCCCGAGATCAATGAATGCATACGAATAGCTCTTGGTCGTCGGATCGTAGTGGATGTCAAGGAATCGAGTCTTATCAACAACAGCCCGCACTTTGGCACCAACCAAGCCGACTTCACTGAACAGACCGCTGGTTTCCAGCCTCTGAGTGACGACCCTATGCCACACCATCTAAAGAGCCTCGAATATGTGCAGAAGTTGAGCCAGTTCGTGGTTGATTGCCCGCCACTCCAGCAAATCGGTGTAGAGCGTATGGTCATCGGGCGGCACCCCCTCGGCTTGAATCTTTCGCTCCAGGTCTTCCAGGGACTTATATCGCCCCTGGAGCCGCGTCGTTGCCTTTTTGAGGGTCATGATCCGCTCCGTGACGCCAGCGGCGATGCCCTTATAAATAAGATCCTCGTCGCTGATGGGGAGAACAGCGGTAGCTCTTTCTAACAATTGTTGTACCTGGGATGACATAGCCATATCTAGTACCGCCTTTCCGACTCGATTATACATCCTTCTGACGATGATGTCAAACGAAAGGAAAAAGTCCTTGAACCTGCAAAGGTTCAGGGACTTTGTGATCTAGCGGAACAGTGAGGGTTGGCGCTACGGGGCCAGGCAGTTGTAGCTGTACTGCCAGTCGCCGTCGGACTTGGCAATGTTCTCCTCATTAACCACGCCCATGACAGGCGCAGCGCTGCTGGTGACGGTGGCCGACCCGCTCCAGCCGCTTAACCTAGGCAGACCCAGTCCAACCGGAGGCATGGCCCTCAACTGGCTGTGGGTATCAACTGCTCATTCTCTGTCCCCTATGCACGTATGAATTGCCGGAGATGGATCAGAAGTTCCCGGCACATGGGTACATGCATCAGCGTGTGGCGGAGGCGTAGTACCCAAGGTTGTCGAGCGATTCGTTTCAAAATCCGCTTGGCCCAGGGCAAATCTTGTGCCTCTTCGGATGCCCAGAGCAAGAAATCGTAATCCACCCCACGGATCTTGGGGCTGAGCATGCCACGGTCCAACTGACTCCCTTCCGAGATCAAGCAGAGATTCTGCTCCTGGCACACTTCGGACAGATAAGTACCGGGCTGTGGTGTGAAGAACGAACACATGTGGTGATCCGGCTGAATAGCTTGGATCATCTTCACGGTGTCCATCACCTCTTCTTTGGTTTCTCCAGGAATACCCATCATGTAGCTAGCCAATATCTTCACGCCATACTTGCGACATATCTTGGCAGCACGTAGGTTTTGCTCCACCGTCGTGCCTTTATGCAATATCTTGCGCAGCACACGATCGTTGCCACTCTCAAAGCCAATACCCACAGCCGCGAGGCCGACCTGAGCCAACAGCGCGAATGTCTCCTCATGATTGCAGATGAAATCAGCACGACTTAAGGCAAAAAAGGATTGCGTGAACCCTTGATCCGCGTAGGCGTTACAGAAATCGGTGACCCACTCCGCATCCTGGGTCATGGAATCATCATGTACCTGGAGGCTACGAAAGTCGTAGCGATCACGCAAAACTCGAAGTTCAGCCATCACATTGGACACACTACGTCGGCGCACCCGCTTACCGAAGAGCTTACGCTCAGCAGGTTGGCAGAAGCTACAGTTGTAGATACATCCTCGACTAGTGAGGATCGTCACGAAGGGAGGCTCGAACCCGAAGACTTCTCCCAGGAAGGGTGTGTTCAGTTCGGCGTTGTAGTCGAACAACTCTCGGTCCACGAAAGGCAATGTATCCAGATCCGGTCGCACACCCTGAATAAGCCGGCCCGGTGTCTGTCCGGCTTCTAGTTCTCTCAGCAGGTTCACGAAGCTAATCTCTCCCTCGCCTACCACCACGTGATCAAAGGCCGGCTCTGCCAACACCTGCTCCGTGGCCACGGTCGCATGGATACCACCTATCACGATGACGACATGTGGACTGACCTCTCGGGCTATCTGAGCACACCGCCGGGCAATGTCATAATCCAGGCTCATCGCTGTAATGCCCATCACGTCCGGTGCTAGCTGCCGCACCTGCTGGCGATAGTGATCCCAGCCACGCAGCCTGCGCAGGTCAATGAGCTCCACTTCGTAACCAGCTTGTTTGGCGCACGCGCTCAGGGAGCAGAGCCCATGCTGGATCATACTGGCAGGGTATTCCAACACTGGATTGCCAAAGCTGTTGAACCCCAAGCTGGCGATGCCAGGAAAGACCAGAACACTATTCATTTAGTATCGCCTTTCCGATTCGATTATATACAACCTGGCCTAAAAGCCCGTCCTAAAGATTCCCTGTAGCAATGTCAAGTATGGAGAAAGTCCCTGAACCTTAGCAGGTCCAGGGACTTTTTTGATCCAGTGAAGTTGTGAGGATTGGCACTACGGGGCCAGACAGTTGTAGCTGTACAGCCAGTCGCCGTCGCTCTTGGCCAAGTTCTCCTCATTAACAATGCCCGTGATGGGCGCGGCACTGCTGGTGACGGTGGCTGAACCGCCCCAGGGGGCAACATGGGCTTCCAAGAACTGGAGGAACTGGACTTTTTTACCCGGCTGCACGTTCGTGGCCGAGGCCGACAAACCATCAGAGTAGCTGACCGAGATGTCCGTTGCCACCGTGCCGACGTTCATCACTGTGAGCGCGGTGTCGTATCCGTAGTAGGCCTTGAACAGAGCTGGCGCTACAATCTGCATAGACCCACCTGAGACAGCGTTATAGCTTGCGGCTTTGACAGACGAAAGCTGGGCGGCTACAGCCACCACGTCCGTTGCACTGCTCGTAACAGTAGCGGACCCATTGAACATAGAGGCATGGCCCTCATTCGGCTGATAGAACATGGCAGACGAGTTGGGTCCCACGGCGGTTGCCGTCTTTACGATGCCATCGCTGTAGGTAACGGTGATGTCTGTGGACACCGAGCCGATGTTCTGCACCTGGATGGAGCTAACGTAGCCGTAGTACTCATAGAACATAGCCGGCGCGTACAGGGTGCTACCTCCATCACCGGCGGTGAGGGCATTGTAGGTCTGAAGCACCGACCCGTCCATGTTGTTGACCATGCCCGCCAGGTTGGAGCTTGACGTGACCTTAACCGACCCGTTGAGCCCGCCGGGGATGCTGCCCGTGGTGGGAGTCAGCGTATCCAGCTCGACGATGGCCGAAGCATTGGCCGCCACGCTGGAAGCTACGTAGGTGGCAATTGACGCGCCAGTGGCGTCGAAAAACTCGAAGGTGATGTCTGCCGTTGCTCCAGCATTCTGCACGACCAGTTGGCTGTTGAAGCCATAGTAAGATTTCAACGCCACAGGCATGTACAATGTCGTGGCCGTCTCGGCCGCCCTTATACCCGTATAGCTGCCCCTCAGGATGCCGGGGGGTTGGTCGTAGTTCGCGCCGGAGCCGGCGTTCTCGTTGACGATGGCCGCGATATTGCGCTCGGAGCTGACCACCGCTGAGCCCCTGAATGAGGTAGCGGCACTATCGGGCAGGATAGTGGGGACGTAGTATGTCCTCGAATCCCCCGCGGCAATAGGTCCCAGAGGGTCAACATAGGTGTACACCAAAGCGCCGCTTGTGTCGTAGAATTCGATGGTCACCGTCGCCGGCTGGGTGTCCAGGTTAGCCACCTGAATACCTGCCACCCAAGGATCCGACCCATCCCCAAAGACCACCGCCGGGGTCAGGCCAGTCACCATCAGGGCGACAATCATCGCCAGCTTTAGAAATGTGCTTTTCTTCATAGTCTTCCTCCTCAAATATATTTTGGAACTTCTACTGAATAGTTTAACATACAAACACCCGCTTGTCAATAATACTTTCAGGCTATTCGCTACATTCTGGAGAAACCTGGTTTCTAACTGAACCCCAGCGACACACAAGCAGGATGACCAGAGTCCAAAACACCTCACTCAACGTCAACCAGAGCCTGAAAATCAGCGCGATGGCCACCGCTATCCCAAAAGGCACGTAAGAGCTCAGCAACAGGGAAAGGGAGACCTCCCGAATGCCTAAGCCGGCAGGGATGAAAAACGCCAAGTGGCTGATAACTCCGGAGATCACCAGGAAGCTGGCTACCGCAGGCAAATGGGCCAACGGCACGGGGAAGATCATGTTGGTCTGCAGGTAGAAGGCAAGCCCGCCGAGCAACCAGGCGAAAGCATAAAGAGCTATCCAGGCCAAAGAGTCTCGGCGCCTGATCAGGCTGATGTTCTCAGCCCGTTTCTTCAAAACATACTTAAGGGCAGCACTGAATCCCGAAGGATATAGGACCACGAATCCCAAGGGCGCCAGAAGCAGCAGCAGGTAATTAAGGGGGCCAGCGTACACCTGGTGGGAATACATCGTCAGGGGCAAATAGACGACCAGCCCTGAGAAAGCAGCCAGGGCCAACTCCCACAAGCTTCCCAGGGCGGTAAGCGACTTGGCGACCCCTTTCTTCTCGTAAAAGTAAGCCCTTCCCAGGACATACCAAAAGGTGCCGGGGATATACTTGGCGAGGCCAGAATAACAGTATATCTGAAGATTTCCACAGTAATCCGAAAATCCACCCAGGCGGCCAATGACCAGACTCCAAACACTGGCTACCAAGAGAAAGGACACCGGGTAAATGGCAGAGGAGGCCAATAGGTAGCGATAATCAATGTTCCATTCATACTGGGCAAGTTCCTGCCAGTGACGATAAAGAGCGAAGCCCAGAAAAACGAAGGAAGCTCCAGCGGCGATAAGCGCAGCAATGGTCTTAACGCCTCTGTTTTGGCTCACTCTTTTGATAGCTTTCCCAACCGTCAGATTCCCCACTCTCCCCTCACCCAATGAGATTTCAGATTTCAGCTTTCAGTTTGACGCAAGTCATGGTAATAATAGGCCCTCTTCTCAGCTTGTCCACGAGATAGAAGTAGGGTGAAACGATAAGCCGAGTCAACTTGGTATACAAGAGCCCAAGCAGAAATTCCCTGAGAGCCCTTTGGGACATCTTCTCCTCCAAGAAAAAACGCCAGCTCAGGACAAATGCGCCATGACTGCCAAAGAAGCACTCGGTTTCCACTACCTTGAAGCCGGCCTTAGCCAGAAGCTTCTCCAAAGCAGGTCGGGGGAAAACGTAGAGATGGCGCGGCATGTCCAGCCCTACCCAAAACTCGCTGAAAAGCCTGGCATCAACGCTTTCCCAGTTGGGAATGGCGAAGACTAACAGGCCATCGTCCTGCAACAATCGGTTGATCTCCTTCAGGGTGGCTAGTGGGTCACGCAGGTGTTCCAAGACGTGCCAGAGGGTGATTGCGTCGAAGTAAGCTGCGGGGAATTCAGCTTCCTCTAACTCCCCGACGAGGACTTCCAGGCCGAACCGCTCTCTGGCATAGGCTGCCGCCCCCTCACTGACCTCTATCCCGAAGGCCTGCCAGCCGCGCCGCTTCATCCCGTTCAGGAAATGCCCGACTCCGCAACCCACGTCGAGGACGCGCCCTGGCTTTTTCCTCTTCGTGACTATCCGGCATCTCTTGGCCACGCCATAACGATAGTCGAGGCTAGATAGAAAACCCTTCGCTCGTCCAACGTCCTGGGTATATGGCTCGTAATCCGGCGGATAATACTGCCCCATTTCTTCCCCAGTCGGCCTGGGGTTGAGATAGATTAACCCACACTGTTGACACTGCACCAACCTGAAGGGGCCACCCAATCCGTGCAGTCTATCACGGCCTTCGTACAGAACGACGTAGTTATCGGATTCGCATACGTTGCAAACGATCTCTTCCATCTCAACTTTGCACTCGTAGTAACGACTTCAGTCGTTTTGTGCCGGCTTTCGGCCAATCAGCACCACGCCGCTCGTGAACGCCTCACGCAAGACAGGTATCTTGGTAGCCAGGGACAGGACGGGACGTAGCATCCCGGCCTTCTCCGCTCCCACTGGACGATGTAGCTTGCTCAACACCTCCAAAGAGCTGGCCTCGAGGAGACGCTCAAAATCTCTCACGGTGAGCTTATTCACGTGAGGTAGCTTGACCGCCCCCGCCAGATCAACCCTGGCAAAGTCGGGGAGGCTGGCATGGATGTGCTGGGTTTCTTCAATGGCTCTGGCCACATCGAGAAGGGCCTGCTCCGAAAACAGCACCTGACACCAGGGAAAATAAATCCAATCTGTCAAATGAGCTCCCCAGGGGCTGAAGTAAGGGGGGAAGCTGATGAAAGCCTCACCTCCAGGTTTGATGACTCTTTGAATTTCATCCAACACTCTGGCTGGGTCAGCTAAGTGTTCGAAGGTATAAATAGAGATCGCTACATCGAAGCTATTATCTGCAAAAGGCATCGCCGCCGCATCGGCCACAACCAGCCCAGGGTGCTGGCCGCTTTCTGGCTCGCGTTCCGCAAAGCAGGATTGGGCGATTTGGGCATTGGTCTGGCTGATGTCCAGGCCGGTCACCCTTCGTGCCCCTTTCAGGAGATAGAACAGATCTTGGCCTCCCAGGCCGCAGCCGACGTCTAGCACGTT
>SDBU01008904.1_pt1 | contig 11330 bp, 15 predicted proteins | sample 2277071 | NCBI WGS metagenome assembly SDBU01 (sample SAMN10397929, study PRJNA504765) | marine sediment metagenome | isolation source: marine sediment core GS08_GC12, 126 cmbsf | place: Arctic Ocean: Gakkel Ridge, Loki's castle | collected 2008 | reverse complement strand
ACGGGAGGCCAAAGTTCCTGTTGATCGGTGGCGGCATCGACGCTTCCCAGATCATCAACTACCCATCAGACGCCAGCCTCAAGACGTGGCTGAAAGACCAGCTGAACGAAGCTGGCGACTTCATTTTTGACGATGACTTCTAGGCCGCTGCGCGTTGCACGGCTGATGACGTTGACATAAGCGAGCTCGGGCGAGCGAGCTCGCGGGACTACAGAGGAGCCTCGACATGGCTAAAACTCTTAAGCAGATACTCGGTGGGAAGAATCTCACCGGGGTCGTGCAGGGCGTTAAGGGCGGAATCCCGAACGTGCTGCCGGCAGAATTCTTCAACCTGACTCGGCCAGTCGAAGGCGATCAGGCGACATATCGCAAGGTGAACGGCACTCGCAGGACCGCTCGCCTGGCAATGTACGGCGCTCCGAGCCGGATTCGTGAACACGTCGGCATCACCGAAGTGCCCGTGAAGCTGATTCACTCTGTCGAATCTCAGGGGCACAATCCGATCGTGCTCCAGAATCTGACGAACCTGGGCGATGAAGGCAAGCAGGCCATGGGGCGTGGCGAGATCGCACGGCAGACTGGTGAATTCGCCCGCCTGTTCACGAATCTGCGCGTCGCCGCCGTGACGCAGATGCTGGCGCTCGGGCTGAATCACTTTGACGGCGATGGCAATCTGCTCCCGAGCGCATCCGGCGCCGTTTTCTCCGTCGACTTCCAAGTGCCCGCGGGCAACAAGGCACAGCTGGACGTGTTCGGCGCCGGCAGCCTGATCGGCGCATCGTGGGCAACGGCCGGCACTGACATCATCGGCCAGGTCAAGAGCATCAAGACGGCGGCGTTGAAGCTGACCGGCTATCCGCTTGTGCATGCCTTCTACGGCGAGAACGTGCTGGAGTATCTGGCTTCAAACACGGCCATCGCCGCCTTGACCGCGTCCAACAACCCGATGCAGAATGCCTTCGCGGCTCACGAGGTGCCCGAGAATCTCCTAGGGCTTCAGTGGCATCCCGCCGATACGGCCTTCTACGAAGATCAAGACGGCGTGATCAAGGATATCTGGGGCGGAGACACTGTCGTCTTCACGCCCGCCATCGATCGCACGTGGTACGAGCTCTACGAGGGCAGCTATGTGATTCCGACCGATATCGGCGATATCACGGGCGACGCTGTGGCAGCCCTGGCCAACGTCACCACGGTCAACGGGATGTTCTCCTACGCTCAAGTGACGAGCGATCCGGTCGGCATCAAACACGTCGCCGGAGATACGTTCCTGCCGGTCATGAAGGTTCCCAGCGCCATCTTCATTGCCGACGTCACTCCGTAAGAGACGACGGCTAGACGCGATTAGCGAGACACGAGACTCGCTTGCTCCGATCGAGGGAGAGCCGTCGTGGCTCTCTCTCGATCACTATGAGAGAGGCTTTGCATGCCGACATACTGCACACAAGCCGAGCTCGATGACGAATTCGGCGAGGCCAACGTGATTACCTGGTCGAACAAAGACAATAGAACACAGACGGTCGATGCCGATGCAGTCGCGGCAGCCATCGCACGCGCGAGTGACATCATCGACGATCGGTTTCGCGATTCTCGCTATTCTGTGCCCATCACGGCGACGTCGGGCGGCAGTGGTGGCATTCCGCGGACGGTGCGAATGTGGGCCTGCATTCTTGCGGGCTATCATCTGTACGTTGCTCGTGGCCTTCGCGACGAAGACACCATGAACAAGATGCAGGGACGCCGTGACGACGCCATGAAGGACATCAGCTTCACGCTGGCCGGTACTCGTCGCCTCGCGGCGGCTCTCACGGAAAGCGGATCGCCGAGCGCTCCAGTCGTAGCCAGGTAACTGATATGGCCAGAAGAATCAGAGATGGCGTCTCGATCAACATTGAGCCGCTCAAGAAATTCGGCCGCATCGTCACGGCCGGCGTCGACGGCCGGTCGGGGCCTTTCCATGCCATGTTCATTCAGTGGGGCGTGCGGTACTTCGCATTCCTCCGTACACGATACAGACGCTTCTCGCGAGGCGGCGGCGATTGGCCGAAGCTGAAGCCAGCGACCATCAAGGCCCGGCGAGGCGGCGGGCGAGTTAGCATCTTGTTCGACACGGGCACGATCTTCAGAGCTCTACAGCCGGGCATGCCTGGCAATCTATTTGTCAGGACAAAGCGAGGCGTGAGATGTGGCTTCGGCGGCGGTGGGCGGCATCCGGGCGGGCGCCAGATATCGCAGATCGCAGAATTCCACAATGCCGGCAAGGGCAATCTGCCTCGCCGTCAGATCATCGTTGAGCCGGACCGAAAGACGACAGCAGGTTTCATCAAGGATCTTCGGAGAGCCATCGTGAAGGCCGGAAAGGAAGCGGAGTGATACGCCATGAGCGATCCATTTAACGGAAAAGACCCATTCACAGCCATATACAACGCTCTGTGGGCGAAGCTGGAGGCAAGCACTGAAGTGACGAGCCAGGTGCAGCCCGCGAATCGAATCAAGGTCGCCGATCAGCTCGACGTTGATGCGTGGAAAAAGAACGTCCAAGGCGGCGATCTGCCGGAACTCTATCTCGGGCCGGTGGGCGGCGGGATCTCGCAACTCACTTCGAGTTCGCATGGCGGTACGCTACGATTTGTCCTGGCTGTATCGACGGGAAGCCTTCAAGTCGATCACGAACTCAATCCTGTCCTATGGGCGTGCCTGAGAGCGATGTACGCCAACGGGCGGCGGCTGGACCTCCAGTATGTCAAAGACGTACGATTCACAGATATCTTGTCTCAGCCGGAGGATCTCGCATCGCAAGTCGGCGAGCCCCAGCGTGAGACGCGGGGATGGGCGTCGCTCGTCACGATCGACGTCGATGTAATGTTCCGCATGGACGCTGCTCTTCGGCCGTCGATAGAGACGGGCTGAGGCTTGACCGAAGTGGCGTTTTGTACTATGACCGAAGCGTAATGAATCACTTGATCGAGGAGATTGAAGATGGGCGCACCGAAAACAGGCAGCGACGGAAAAGTCAAGTTCGGCGCCGGGCCGACTGACATCGACGATATCAAGAGCTGGAGTCTCAGCCGAAGCGTCGAGGCCAAGCCGTACAATTCGAGCTCCACAGCGGGGCAGACGAAGCGAGTGGCCGGTAATAAGGACTGGAGCGGATCCTTCGAGCTCTATATGGATGCCGCCGACATGGACCCCGGCTTCGACGAAGGCGATCTCGTCGATCTGGAGCTTCACAGCGACGACGGGGTGCACAAGTACACCGGCAATGCCCTGATCACTGACATCGGCACTGAGGTCGAAGTCGAAGGCGCCGACATTGAGAGCCAGACGATCACTTTCGAGGGCAACGGTGTCCTGACGGAGAGTTGATCGCCCGCCCGTAATGCGAAACAGTCTCAGGCAACTTTGAGAACGAAGGAGCGAATCAATGGCAAAGGAAAGTGTACCCACAATCAGCACGGCGGATGCAACTGCATCGCCGGCGGAATACACAAAGGCGAACGGTCAAGTCGTCACTCTCTACCCCGTCACGATCGGCGGCGTGGGGAAGTGGGAGCGATACATGAAGCAATGCGTCATCGATACCGCGATGGCGTCTGTGCGAAGCTCTGACGAGATTACGGAAGCCATGGCGCGCGTCGTGACTTCTGAGGCTCATAAAGCAGCGTCTGCGATGAGCTTCGGCACGCCACAAGCCCAGGCTTTCCTCTCGTCATTCGACGGCATGCTGTATTTCGTTTACTTGTCACTGAGAGAAAACCCGAAGTGGACCGGCGACGGCGTCGAAGCTGCATCGGCTGTGGTCGACACATTCGAGGATCTTGCCGGCATGGTAGAGCTGGTGCTCGGCATGAGCGGGCTGGTGGACAAGAAGAAGATGGCAGCAGCGGCATCCGCGGACGCCGATCAGAGTGACGCAGCAAAAAACGACGGCGCGACCGAGAGCGACGTGCCCTCGGTCGATGGAAATACCGACGGATCCTCCACGAATGGGACACATCAGGAAGTATAGGCTGGATATTCAAGACTCTCGCCGATGGCTACGGCTGGGATCCGATCATCGTGACGGCCTTGACGCTGGCACAAGTTGAGATATACATTGATCTGAGCGGCGGCGGCACGAAGCGAATCAAGGGCGCCGCGGCAGCCCGAGCGGAGATCAGGCGACTTCGCCGCGGTGGCGGCTGGAGCAAAGGGCCGACGACATGGCGGGGCGACGTCGTCGGCCACTGGCAGGAGTAACGAGATGGGCTTCCAAGCTGGCGACGCATTTATCGACTTAGATCTTCGCAAGAAGAAGATGATCTCTGGGCTTAATTCGGTCGAATCTCGGCTGAAGAGCTTTGAGAAGACGTTGCAGAGCGTCGCCAACACGTCAAAGCTCATTCTCCTCGGGGGCGCAGCGGCGGTGGCCGTGCTCGTCAAGACGGCGTCAGACGCTGAGGAGCAGGCGTCGAAGTTTACGGCCGTCTTCAAGGAAGAAGCCGACGCCGCCGAAGAATTCGCAGGCCGGCTCGGGGCTGCTGCTCAGCGATCGACGCTGGACATAAAGAACTGGCTCTCGACGCTGCAAGATACGTTCGTGCCGCTGGGCTTTGCCCGAGATGAGTCACGAGAGCTCTCTGAGACTCTGACTGCACTCGGCGTGGACCTGGCGTCATTCAACAACATCGCAGAAGACGACGCGATCGCGTCCCTTCAATCGGCCATGATCGGCAACGCTGAAGCCGTGCGGAAATTCGGTATCATCATCACGCAAGCGACTCTCGACGCTGAGCTGATGTCAATGGGGCTCAAGGGCGGCGTGAAGGCTGCCACAGAGCAGCAGAAGGCGATTGCCCGACTGAATATCATCCTCCGGTCGACCACAGACGCGCAGGGCGACGCCGCTCGGACTGCCGGCGGCTTCGCGAATATCATGCGAGGGCTCAAGGGCAACATCAAAGAAGCTGCCGCCATCCTGGGAGCAGGCTTCATCGACGCCCTACGCAGCTGGGCCGTGCGTCTGAATGAGGTCGTCATCGCGAGCAAAGGCTTTTTGATGACGAATACTGAGGTCATCGTCAAGATCGCGGCCGTCACTGCTGCCGTTCTCGTGTTCCTGGCCGTGTTGCCCAAGCTCGTGAGCGGGATCCGGTTGGTGAGCATTGCTCTGAAAGTTGCCTTCGCAAATCCGATTCTCGTTGTCATCTCGCTCCTCGTCGGCTTCGCGGCAAAGCTGATTCTGACGGCGACGGCGGGCAATACGTTCGGTGAGAAGATACAGACCATCATGGGCAAGGTCGGCGAAGTGATGGATGCGCTCAGGCCGATCATCGACACCGTTATCGACGCATGGCGAATGCTCTGGGATGTCGTACAGCCGATAGTCTCTGCGATCGGGGACTTCGTAACCAGTGTCTTCGCATGGATTGGCAAGCGGATCGTCGGGGCTGTCACGGCGATGAGAGATTTTATCGTCACGGCCTTTCTCTTCATACAGGTCGTGATCGAGAATTGGAAGGACGTTTTGAGGCTCGTGATGCTGGTCGTCGTGCAAAAAATCATCGCGTTCGGATTGACTGTTAAGCATGTATTTACGGTCGTCATCCCAGCTCTGATGCTCATGGCTATTAAAGCGATCATCGGGTTCGCGTTGGATGTGAAGCACTGGGTCACGGTGGTGATTCCTGATCTGCTGGGCTTTCTGTCGCGCAACTGGCGACAGATATTTACTGACCTCTTCAACTTCGTATCGACTATCTTCACGAATATGCTGGAGAACGCGAAAAACTTCTTCACGTCGCTATGGAACTTCATGAAGGGCGACGACTTTAACTTCGAGTGGAAGGGCCTGACGGAAGGATTCAAGTCAACGCTCGAAGAATTTCCCGAGATCGCGAAGCGTGCAACGTCAGACATCGAGAAAGCACTTGGCGAACGGATTGGCAAGATTGATCTAAAGCGTCCAGAGTCAGACATTGAGAAAGAGCTTGGCGAGGACATTCTGAAGATTCGCACGAAGCTGAACGATGCCTTTATCACAAAGCAAAGCGCCTTTTTCGATAAGCGGAAGAAAGCCCGTGAGAAAGAAAAAGAGCAAGAGAAAAAAGATGCAGTGTCAGGCCCCATTCCGCTCGTCGCGCCAAAGCCGCCGCCGACGAAGGGCGTGGGCGACTTCAAGCCGCGAAGCCTGCCGCCGGGAGCAAAGGGGCAAGTTGGCGGACGAAAGTCTGATGTCAAGAGGGCGAGCTTCGTAGGGCTGACTGAGGCGTGGAGGTCGCTCTCTGCCGGTGGCGTCGGAGTTGCCGAAGAGAAGACGGCAAAGGCAACCGCTGATACGGCGAAGAATACTAAAAACATGCTAGCTGAGCAGAAAATGCAAGGTGCAAGAAACGATGCCATGTTGAACCTGATCGCGGAGCGAGGCACTGTCGTCACATAGGAGAATGCAATGTCGTACATCTTGCCGCCAAGCCCGATCACGATCTCTTTTGAAGAAGTGAACGATTCGCCGGCCGAGAAGATTGGCACTGAGAGCGGCCTTACAGCTACCCGTATCCTGAAGTGTGCGTGGGGTGATAGGCTTGATCTGTCGCGGCAGCTCCTCGGCTTCGCTCACGAGTCGGCCGGCCAGATCATCTTCACGGAGCCCCATCGATATCCTCACGACACGTCGATCGTGGCGCTCGATATCTCGCTCAGTGGTTTCGGGGCGACTACTGCCTCGGGCGACGCCGAGATTTCGGCTTTCCTTCACGCCTTCCTGACCGTGGAATATGGCCCGCCGCTCTATGAACTCGAAGGCGAGCGGACGTTGACGAGTGAAAGCTTTGAGGGCGTCGCGGAATTCATCACTATCCCAAATCGGAAACTGTACTGGGATGCAGGCGGAGCGCCGCGGGAGATTCTCGGCGCTGACGAAGCGCCCGGCAAGTTGATCAAGATGATCAATTGGGTGTACACCATTCATCACATCTTTTCGATCGATGCCGGGTATTGGAATGAAGTAGGGAAAGTGAACACGCTCGCCATCGCATCGCCGTTGTTCGGCATCACGTTTGAACCCGAGACGCTGCTGTACAATCCTCCTCAGTTGGCTCGCGAGACGACGACGAAGGGTGTCAAGGCGTGGAGCATGACTCTGCGATTCACTCACAAGGCGAGCGGCTGGAATAAATCATTCAAGCGAGGCGATGCTGAGCCACAGCCGATCTTCGACGAAGCCGGCGCGGTCTTTAGGATCTACGAGCTGGGCGACATAACGAGACTCATTGAGCAAACCTTTGAGGACTGATGGTACTCGACTGGAAAAAGCTGATCCCGTTCAAGAGTCGCGTCTCTGCGAAGGATCTTAATGCCGTGGCGGCAGCCATCCAGCGGCTCGAAAGCAACTTCGGGGGGCTGACGGTGGAAGGATCGACCGGCACTCACACGCGCCAGCCGGCTCCGGCTGAGCCAGCGGAGATGTTCAAGATATTCTCCCACAGCGGAGATGGGATATACTTCGTCGTGCCGCTCGTGCTTGACAAAGGCAACTTTGAATTCATCGTCGAGCCGCGGACAACTGAAGCCGAAGATCACATCATCGCTTTCGAGCGGCATCGCTTTGAGGGCCTGGCCGAAGGGATGTTCGTCCGAGGCTTCACGTTGGAAGATAGCGATGGCGTACCGACAATTGTACTCGATGCATCACATGATACATATTGGGCCGAGGTCGGCGCGATCCCCACCGGTGCAATGGATGGCGCCGGCGATTTCGACGAGGTCGTCGTCCAACTCGTCGCCGACGAAGTTGGTACCGCCTTCGCGACGCCGCCCGATCCCGTGCCGTGCTTATTGAATACCGGCCCCGGCCAAGACCCGAACACCGGCCCCGACGACATCATTCGAGTGAGCGTGATCCACGAATTCCTTGACACGGATGGCCTAGGTTGGGTACAATGTGATCACGTCGGCGACGACAAGCTCGGGACGGTGAAGCATACTGACGGAGCGATCCCTGACGGCTGGATCGAGCAGGATCCTGATCTATTCATCATCTCGACGGACGGAACGCCCGCCGTTGGAGTGACAGGCGGCCAGGCTCTTCATGGCGGCGGGACGAACGACCACACCGATCATACTACGCAGAACATAGCAGACACGGGATCGGGTGTGATCGTTGCCACGTCTGCGACACACAGCGAGACGGACAATCAGCCGCCGTGGGTGGCACTCACAAGGATAAAACGAGTCAAACGAACGTAGAAAGGAAGAGCACATGAAGACACTTGGAAATTTTATCTGGTTCATATTTTGCGGCGGAGCGATCACTGCTCTGGCATGGTTCATTCTCGGCGCAGTAATGGCGGGCACCATCGTCGGGCTGCCGTTCGCCTATGCAGCATTCAGGATCGGGCAATTCGCGGCTTTCCCGTTTGGTAAGGAGCTGATCGACGTGAGGTTGCTGGGTAAGAAGCGGCTGCCGGGCACGCTGCTCGCCAATATTGTATGGTTCGTCGTCGCGGGCGTCTGGCTGGCGGTGTGCCATGTAGCATCTGCCATGTATTGTCTTGCGGCCTGCATCTTCATCATCCCGATCTTTTTCGGCGCCCCGGCGTGGGCGGTGGCCCATCTGACGCTCGCGGGAGCGTCTCTCGCTCCGCTCGGCAAGCAAGTCGTTAGCTCCGCTGTCGCGGCCGAAGCAAAGCGGCTGCACCTGTCCGAGTCGATTGCACAGCTACGTGGCGAGTAGGTAATAGATATTCCTGGCGGCTCGCTCCTGCCTGGAGAGCTCCTGATCGGCCCCGGCTGGTCGGGAGCTCGACTTTTGCGCCCCCCGTCGCTGGACGTCTGGAGACGGCCATGGCGGGGCGGTGGGCGTCGCCGTCAATACCGCTGTGCGTTTTTGGTCGAGAAGCTGATTTCTGAAATTTTGGAGCCCCCTTTTCCAGCGAAGATGCCTAAATATTTTTCTCAGAATTCTCTAGACTTGGAGTGGATTCGTGGTACTGTTGTATCCGATAAGTCTTTCGGATGGCTCGCCGCGATGGTCGTGGCGGAGTCATCACGGCAACGAAGGAGCACATCATGGCGTCGATCACCTTCGAGCTTACTTACCGAATGAATCTCGCCGGCGTCGCCCACACCCTGACGATCGAGGCGACTGTCACTGTTGCCGTCCCGGCGCCGCCGTGCAGCAATCCCGACTCGCCGCGATTCTCTGACGAAGGGGATGGCGGCGAGATTCATGAGCTGGTCATCGTCGAGTCAGATACGGGGCTCAGCAAGGCGGCGTGGAGCGATGCGTCAGTGGCCCTCTATGAAGATGCTCAGCTGCGCAGCCGTGTCATGCAGATGGCGATGGATCGCGCAGCAGACGAGCAGCATGACGTCAGGAGCGAAGAGCTATGATCGCCGTCAAGGGATATCTTAAACGGATCGCTTCATGGATACTCAGGGATGAATTGAATCGTCTGACGGAGAAAATCGATAATCAGCGACAGACATTGAGTGAGCAGGGGAGGGCGTTGTCACGATACAAGGATTTGCGCCCGAAGTCGCATTATGATTATGTGTGCATGGGCGTCAGAAAAAAGTACGAGAAGTGCCCCGAGTGTGGAGCAGAAAGTGATTCTGGATACCCTCTATTATCAACAGCAGCTGGCTCATTTCACAAGTGGGAGTGGCCTTGCGGATCGTATCCAGACTACGCGGGGCGAGTTGTGAGAAGTGCCAAGTGCGTCAATAACACGAGTGGCAATGTCGCAGAGGCAAGATCATGATCGCCGTGAAACGACATCTCGCCGCGACCAATCGCCGCCGCTGGGATTTGTGCAAGAAGCCGCCTCGGTTCATCGGGACGATCCACGACTCGGAGTATGCCAAGCCGTTCCTATGGTGGGTATGGGCGGGCCGTTCGCCTCGAACATTCGACGTCGTGCTCTTCCTGGCTCGCCGCGCCCCCACTGGCCGAGTTAGGACGAAGACCGTGACGGGCGACGCAGCTGAGCGGCTCTATCGATCCAAGGTGGGCGATGCGATCCCGGGGCAGCGAGTCAGCTGCCGGCGGCAGACGGCTCGGCGAAGCGAGCAGCATCGGGCGGCGATCGTCGCTCGTCTTAAGGCACGGATGAAGGAGCTGAGCGATGGCTAACTTTGATTACAAAGTCACGATCTGGACTAGCGTCGGGAGCGGCACTTTCAGCGTCGTTTCGCCGTGCGCGTATGACGCAGCGCGGCTAATGTGGCTCATGGCCGGGACTCGACCGAATGATCTGACGGTGATCGACGAAAGATCGCTCTTCTCACCGAACGTCGGCGAACTCTGTGAGTCGCTCGATGTCGGCGACGTCATGACAGTCGATGTCGGCCATGGATCGGTCATGACTTACGTCTGCGATCTGCCGAGCAACCCTTCTCCTTCGATTAAAGAGATGACGCCTTGTCTCGTCTCGGCGGTCTTCGCGAAGACATGGGCTTGTGCAGTCGCAAAGAAAGACCGGCAGACCGGGACGGCGAATTGCCTCGCCGCTCGGTTGATCGATATCGACGGCTCGCTTCCGAAGCTGGTTACTTCCTCAAAACAATGATCTTCGTTGCCGGAGCGGGCGAGTCAGCAGTTGGGACGTCGCTGGCTCGCCCGACAATTGACAATTGGATAGCAGTTTAACTCAGAAAGGAATCATGACATGGTACGAGCAAAGTTTAGATGCGATGAGATTCTGCAGCACAGTGCATACACGGACAGCGAGGGGGTGAAGCACGAATCCCGCACCGTGAAGATGGACGCTGTGAGCGACGATGGTGGGGATAACGAGTCATGGTCGGAAGCAACGCCCAGTGGAAAGCTGGAGATGACCATCAATAACCCGTCGGCGTTCGACACGTTCGTGATCAACGGAGAATACTATCTCGACATAACGCCAGTCGAGAAAGCACAAGGCGGCAAGGGAGTCGCGTAACAGTGGTTCGCCGGTAGCTCAATTGGCCGAGCAGCCAGGCATGGTTTCTTGCGGGTTCGAGTCCCGCCCGGCGATTTGGAACGATAATGCGTCAACAGAAGGAGCGAGCCATGAAGAGCTTTTTTAACGGCGTGCGAGATGCCAGTGACAAACTGGTGGCGTCACACGACGCAGCCCTCGAAGGCGGCTTAGCGATTGCCTCGGGAACGATCGACGACGACGACACGTATCGAGCGACGTGGAGCGAGCTGCTCAGATCCATTGCACTGTGCCGCGATGCCGGCTCATCGCCTCGACTGGTGGTGGCCACGTGCGGCGGTGAGCTCGGCGTGTCGCTCTATGCGTGCGAGGCCGGCGAGACGATGCGAGAGCAGATCATTCTCGACGCCCAGCTGATCAGCGACGCTC
>SDBU01008903.1_pt1 | contig 11330 bp, 9 predicted proteins | sample 2277071 | NCBI WGS metagenome assembly SDBU01 (sample SAMN10397929, study PRJNA504765) | marine sediment metagenome | isolation source: marine sediment core GS08_GC12, 126 cmbsf | place: Arctic Ocean: Gakkel Ridge, Loki's castle | collected 2008 | reverse complement strand
CCAATGCATTAGGCTCTAACGCCTTTCAGTCTCCGAGTAAATCGTAGCGTCTTCCCGTCTCGAATGCCTACATCGAACATTCCTAGTTCCATGCCGACATTTTTGGGAACACGTCCGCCTAGGCGGGTTATCGTCTTAAAAGCACTATCAGGACCTTTCGCCACCCGAATCCCTGGCGGCTTTTCGTCAGTCCAGATTATGTTCTTTTGCCTATAAGGAGGCCAGATCACAACCCACAAGATACCTTGCCTCCAAGCAATAGAGCCTTTACGGGGTATCTTTTTCCCTTCAATGTTCATAGTAGGCTGACCAGGCTTAAGAAGGATAGACCGATCTTTAGACTTTGTTTTGGTGGCCGTAGAAATCCCTGTCTTAGGATCAAGGCCAGGAGACGGCTGTGGAACCGGGTCCGGCACAGGGTCTGGAGTAGGCTCCGGCTTATAGAGAGGCTCCGGTACTGCACTTGTGAAAGGAGCCGGAGTAACCGCCGGAGTCTCCGTTGGAGCCTGTGTAGGATCAATTATGGGGTCCGCGATAGGAGGCTCTGTAGTCGCCGGAGAAGGCGCTGCATAGGGCCTAAAATCTGTTTGAATTTCTGGAGTATAATTTGGAATTGTATGAGGCGCTAACTTCGCACCTCCAGTAGCTACAGACCTCATTACTACGTTGATAATCCCTGTAGTGGGTTTTATTTCTACTAAGGTCGCTGTTCCTCCCCCTCCAAGTTTTGGGGTAGAAGAGGCCAGTTGCGATGATCCCCCCGTTGCTGTAGGCATACCTGGAGCACCCTTTGGCTCTAGCCTAATGGAGCGGAGAGTAGTACTGGTCGGGGCTTGCTTTAACCTAGAGAGGTTTTGAGTCTCTATCTCCACCTTGATCCCATGTTTTTCTAACTGGGATCGAAGTCTTTTGGTGGTTTCTTTAAGAACCGTTGTATCAGTCCGTAAGAGTTGCGCGGCCCTGGCGTCATCCACCTTAAGAATCTTTGCAAGGCTGTGCACGTCGAAGGTACTGACGGACGGTCTTATCGTCTGCCTAAGGGTCAGATTGTAAATGTTTTCTTTCCTAGCAGCCGTAACAAAAGCCCTTTGCTCCTCCAGAGTCATAGGACCTCTTACATCTACCAGGGGTTTTACGGCAATGTCCCGGCTCTGGAATGCATCATCGACTTTGGCCATATTACGGAGACTCTGAGGGGTTGCCGATCCTTCTATTTCGACATTCATCCGCCGCAAGCTAGGAGTGGTATGCATAGCTTCCGCGAGTTTGTCGGCCTCTGATAGGTACCTTGCACTTGCATCATCGGCGAGGGTAACTGTAGTTCTACCACGTCCAAACCTGCTAGTGACGGTTGCAAGTCGAGCAACCTCAGATGCTTCAGCCGCACTAATGGAAGCTACAACCGTTCCTCCACGTACAGCTTTTAGCACCAAGCCTGCTCCACCTGCTACGATAGCTACATCCCCTGCTCCAGAGAGAAGCGACATACCTACCCCAAAGGCTTTGCCCTTCAGGCTTAACTCCCCCCAGTCTTCCACGAGCTTGTCAATAGTGAGGTAAGTGCCATAAATTGGGATTAGGTGTTTTCCCATATCCCCCGCGACTTTAGTTACCGAAGAAAGGAGATTATCGTCTTGTGCGATACCGCGACTTTCAATGGTCTTTCGAGTAAGTGAGGTATCCTTGATGGCTCTTTGTTCGATGGGACTTAGCGTTTCTAGTCGTTCACCTTTTTCGACTACTATTGTCCCATCTTTTAGTTCGTGGTATCTTTTACCATCCAGAGTAAAAGTTTCAACGGCTCTTCCGTATAATTGTTCGGCTATACTCCGGCCTAGACTTACCAGTCCATCACTACCGGCATATTCCTGGAACTCGCCGATACCTATGGGGTGAGGCGGAAGAGGTTCAGCTACGGGCTGAGTAGGATCAGCTTGGGGCTCTTGTATTGGGCCTTGAACGGAGGGTGCTTCACCAGGCTTTCGAGGTATTTCTGAGAGTCTTACCCCAGTTGTTTCAGCGCCTGTTAGGCTATAGAATTTTGTCTCACGGGCCGTAGCGGCGTCCATAGAAACTAAGCCCTGACCGCTCCGAACCCTCAAAGCAGCCCGGCGTTCTTGTCCACTTAGGACACGAGCACGACCAAATACAATTATTCTTATCCGGCCATCTGCGCCTTGAAAATAAACGTCGGGACCGTCAATCCAGACTGGCGATTTAGTGCTTGCAAAATCGCTCCAAGCAGGAGTTCCCCCCTTTAGCTTACTTGGGGGCTCGACTGTTGGAGATGGTAAGTCAGTTGGACGAGGATGAGGAAGAGGAAGAGGTTTTGGGGAAGGTTTTGTGGGCTTCTTTAGGGGCTGTTCTTTAGGAGGAAGTTCAGGAGAAGTCTCAGCAGGAGACGAAGGGGGCTGATCCCCTATTCCAGCTCCTGCTATTCTCACCATAGAAAGGACTCACTATACGATCACTAGGGGGAGTTTTGCGGCCTCCCCCCAGTGTGTTACTGCTTTCCAATCGAGGGCCAGAGCCGGGGAAGTCGCTAACCCCGGACGCGGCTCAACCCGGCGAAGACCATGACGAAGGTCATGAGAGCCAGCCCGATCGGGACAGCCGTCACGACAATAGACCTCTCTGCGGATGACCAGGACCCTGTGCTCTGTGCGCCTACGAAGTCCTTGACCACTGAAAAGCCCACGACCCCGAAGATTGCGGCTACGACGCCTGACAGAATCGCCATCGGTAGCATAGTTTTCCCCTCTCTTCCTGATAGCCGATCACTACCTTACTTGTTATATATATTATACATGGATTTTGTCTTTGGTCATATAAAGTATATGTATATCAACGGGATTTCAGGACATCTACTGAGGGACTAGTAGAAGGCAACCAAGCTGTAAGAAGGTCCCCAATCCGCAGGGGAACCAGTCCATTTCGTTTTCCATGAGATGGTTTTACTCGCATATTGCTATACGCCAGTTTGCCAAGCGCGCGCCCTGTGTTGAGAAATCGCCGAATTGTTGGATATTCGGATATTTCATATTCTACGTATGACTTATCCCTGTATTGCTCTAGGAGATCATGCCATAACTCCCCTTTGCCAGATGGAAAGGCTTTGAATAGTGCGGTAATGAACGTAGTGGGACCGGAATTTTCTAACCGGAGAGATGTCGAAAGTTTTGACCGCGTCGTAACAGCATCGGAGCGAATTGCTATAGCCCCTCCCTTTGATACTTCCCTAAATACTCTTACCGACTGTGCGGCTAGGACATGACTGTAAATCAAAGGATTGAAAACATTGAAAGCTCTAGGGTAAATTTCTCCCGTCTTTTCATCCAATACACGACGCCAAGCGATTGTCGAACCAGCAATACCGTAATACAAACCTTTTGCGTTTATATAGGAAGGAGCATTGCGGTAAAAATTCCTTATCAGACGAGTTACACGCGTGAAGGGCTGTTTGGGTTCTCCTACAGGAACATACTGGTGCGATTTAATCACTGAAAATGGTATACCTAATTCCCGGAGAAGTTCTAGGTAGGGCTTTGCATACCACCCAGTAATGTCACCAAAAGGATACGCCACAGTAACGTCGGCAGTATTTTCAACCTCAAAAGGGAGGGGACAGAGGATCATCCGAGGAATGGTGACATTGATAAGATAAGCCCCGTGTGCAGCCTCTGGAATAAAAGGAAAATCCTCGTAGTATTGGGTTCTTCGGAAGGTGGGCAATTGTGCAAGGATACCCAGGTGTGCTTGATTCATATCATAGTTCCAAGCATCCATCGTTCCTAACCCTGTAGAGTCTTGCCGACCTCCATGGGAACATAGGTAGAAAGCCTTTAAGATCTCCCTATCCATCCTAGATCCTATAAATTCATACTTGGAAAAAGATGTCAAGAGGTGTCGTGAGACAGAAGCAAGTGAGGCTAAACTAGAGTAGCCAACCTTGCTTTTTTCAAAATAGCCCAAGAGTAAATCAATATAAGCTGCAATTTCATCCAATGAGTTGAGGGCATAAGGGATTGTGAAAAAATTCCAAAGGTTGATGATGTATTTGAACCTGTTGCCGTAGCCGATCCGCAACGTAGAGCCTCTATACCACAACTTTACATTATCAACCCAAACGCCTACTCCAAGTTCAAGACCAAAAATTTCAGTCCGAGTAAACCACCTTAGCAAGGCGTCAAACTCTCCAGGAGGACATATAGTTAGAGAGTACTTGGCATTGAGGCCCACAAGAATGTCGGAGCGATCCGTTATTCGTTTTACTCCATCAGGAAATTCTATGATAGGAAAGCGCTTGCCAACAAAGACACGGATAGGTTGCCATTGACCATCAAGGTCAAGCTGTTTAGCGTAGTAAGTAGGAGGTATTTTCAGGTCGTCGGGGAACTTCAAAGGCTCATCACGGGCTAATTTGCCTGAATATATTATGAATATTGGCACCTGTCAGACCCACTTTTACATTCCTGTCAGACAGGGCTTTAGCCGCCTCTCGGATAGCTTTTGATCGAGTACCACCAAAGAACCGCATGTAGTCTCGAACCCACATTCGCCGGGCTTTCATTATCAATTTCACTGTAGGATCGCTGAGACGTAGGCGACTATCCGCAGCCCATGTAGCCTCCTCTGAAGAAAACCCTGCCTGCCGAAAACGTCGGAGTCGCCGGTTCCAGAGAAGCCCTTGAACGGGCTGTCCCGGAGTTACATGAATGCGTAGTCGCCGTCGCCGTTGTGTCAATCCAATATCCCTTTGAAAGCAGTTTTCATAGCTTCAATTTTGGCCTCAGCTTTTAACGCCCGAACCTTAAACCCATGTGACAATTTTTGGTCACAGGGAATACATACAAGCTTAGCTCCTACCTCAAGGAGCGCAAAAGTAGTTCCCGCATTCGGGTGAGGATTATGACTCATAGGGCCATTACACGAATCGCAGCCTTTACCATGAACCATGTTTACCTCAGATTTTTCGGTTGTCTGTGTGGTAGCAAGGAATGCCATTTATATCCATTACTTCGTAGTCGCTAAATAGGTGGGGCCATCTTTCCAACGCTATAGCACCCACCTGAGCAAACACAATGCGGATTTCTTCTTCAGCATCGGGGTGTGTTCTTTGTTCGAGGACATAGCGCAGCGTCCGCATATTGCAAGTCCAGCCGATGTTTGTAGCTAAACCTATAGGAGCTAGACGGCGAGCCGCCGATGTGAGCTCCTTTTTCAAGGTCTTTTCCAGTCCCTCTACCATATTGTCAATGTCAAAACCGAGAATTTGTTCTGATAAGAGTGCTTGGTAATTATCTTCCGCTTGTCTCCATGCCCGCTCGTAGACGACTACAGCTTCTGGATTGTTTGCAAAGACACTAGGAATCCACCCTCCAAGGTCCGTCAAGCGAACGAATCGTAGGCTCTGTTGAGAGATCGCTGTACCAACACGGTGACGTACAAGCTCATGGGTAAGCACTCTAGATACGTTGCCGAATACCCAAGAGGCCGAGGCATGTTCTAAGACCGAACCATGACCTTGTTTGACCACGTTAGCAAGGTGCGCCAGGTTGCCGTCTCTTACTTGGGTGAGGTTAGGGTTAAGCTCCGTCCCAAAACTCATATAGCAACCCCGACTCTGGACTTCTATAAGTTCTTCTGCACCGGAAGGCGCGTCCGTTTGCCAGTCTGGTACACCAAGAAATTTGAGATATTCTGCCATCCCATCTTCGTCTATTTCCGTACTTGCGATCAGGAAAACTGAGGGCTTAACGAGATGCATGTTCTTGTTCCTCTCTCAGCGTCTTTTCTAGGTGCGCCGACCAACACTCTTGACAAAATCCGCCCCCACCCAGGATTATGGTGCATGGTAGTTTTGCGGTCTTGGGACGACTCGCCTTTTTTCTTTTACCAAGTCGGAAAATATTCATTAGTGTCAGCCTACCAAGTTGCGATATTAGGGGCATAGGAACTATGCTCCCCTTCGTGAGGACCACCTTTCCTACAGAGGAGACATATTCTAGGCGAGTATTCCCTTTTTCGTCCCTCCGCTATGCTAGGAGGAGGGTCACTAGGACTTTGATCGCGATCCTTCTTCTCTGCCGTCCACGCCGTTATATCGTGTGCTCCACTATGAGGGCCGCCCGCCCTACAATGAGGACACTTTTCAGGCATGTAAGTGTCATCGCTTAGCATCAGTCCTTGCGTCACTTCCTTTTGATTCTGGTAGCGACCGCTATAGGCATTGTCTGGCAGGTAGCCACTTTGCATGAAAAGGACTTGCGCGATGCCCTTTCCCACGTGGAGCTTTACAGGCCGAGTGCCGAGGTTTGAAATTGAGATTGTAACAATGCCTGTCCAACCAGCCTCTATGGCCGTGGTATTGACAAGAATTCCCGCCCGGGCATAAGTAGAACGACCTGTACAAATACCCGTGAGGTTGTCTGGCATATGGAGCGTTTCTACCGAGCCTCCCAAGACATAGCAGCCGGGCTCCAGCACGAAAACTCCAGAGCAATGGATTTTATCAAATCGAGGAGGATTAAAAGGATCAACAAGGATTTCCGGACCCGATGGTAGAAGGAATTCATCAGCTAGGGTCAGGTCATAGCCATAGCTGTTCAAATTCGCCTCGACAAGGGGCGAGATAAGAGGCTTCTCGCCTAGGCTTAATTCTTCTATTTGGTGATCGGTTATCAACATGGTGTTTCCTAGTCGATCCTTGTTACGTACTCAAAATCCGGCGAAAGTTTCACTCCCCGAACGGTTGCACAGGTATGCAGGCCCCGAATTTCAATTTTCGGCGCAACGCCTAGCACATTCCATAGCATTCCATGAATTTCTTTCGTGACCTCTTCCTGTAATGCAAGTCCCGCCGAACAGTAGTCTACCAGCCGTTTGAATTTTGACAAGCCCAGAATCCATTCGTCCGGCTTGTAAGAAATTTTCACCCATCCCATCCAGGGAAGAAGGTGGTGTCGGCAGTACGAAGAAATGGGAATGCGAGGAGCTTCCACTACCAGGCCGTCTTTCGGCGCAGGTGTTCGTTCAACAAACAGGTTCGGTTTTTCGGGCTTTTCTGTCATTGAACAGATTACACCAAGGTAGCGCCTTGCAGTATCTGAATCCAGCTCCATCCCGGCTTTCAAGAAAAAGTCCCGAACGTCGAGTATAGTAAGCAAAGGCTGAACTTCAGGCTGCTTTCCAGCATTCTCCGATGACATAATCCACCTCAAAGGGTATTACTGTATTTCCGAGTTGCCGACGAGGTTCTTCTCGTAGGATGTCTAATATTCGTGGAAGTAGTTCATCGACCTTATCGGCCCTTATTTCCATATCCCCTGAGTCATGAATCGTGAAAAAGGGATGAACATCATCCCCCATTTCGGTCCAAATACGATGGAGAGCAAGAAGATTAAGGTCCGAAGCCGTCGATTGAATCATCCCATTGCACGCTTGGTTAAAGCACCGATGAAAGTTATCCTGAGTTATAAGAGGGAATCTGCGAGACCGGCCTAGAGGATTTGTTATTTGTTGGTCATTATCAAGGAGAGATGTAATGTACTTTCGGTAGGTTTCCAAATCCCAGAAACTGTCGATAGCCCGACATACTCTTTCAGCTTCCTTGCCGGGTATTTCTAATTGCACTGCCATTGCGAATGGACCACGTCCATACAGCCGTCCAAACACACAGGTCTTCGTAATGGTCCTCAAAAGTCCGAACGCCTTTTCGTTCATTTCAGGATATTCAGGACCATAAATGACAAGAGCCACTTCATGGTGAGGATCCCGCATTTTGCCGTCCGCGCCCGGTACAGTGAGCACGTCGACCATTTTTATGTCGCCTGAGATAACCGCGTAGATTCGGAGTTCAAATTGTTTATAGTCGTAATGAAACCAGACATAACCTGGTTGTGGCACGAAAGGCATACGTATCAGGTCTGCGTATGTAGTGGCCTTGGTGTAGTTCGTGATGGAGGGACTACTAATGACGATTCGCCCCGTAACAGTGGCGAATAGCTTGAAGTCTGGATGGATTCTCAAGTCTTGTAGATTGAGTGCCTGAGCTACTCCTTTAATGTATGTATTTCTACCTTTATGAGCCGATCTATACCCTATAACATTCGTGGCGATTTCACTTGCAGCCCATTGCCAATCTTCCACCTGATCCTTGAATTCTGGAGCTACTTGAAGGGTTTCGAGGAAGTTCTTGCCTGTCTTTACGGTCTCTGGAATGTCTAGTTCCAGGTCGTCCCACAGTACCTTAAAAACCTGCTTCCAGGAGTTCGGATTTTTTATGCCAAAGTCTTTCAGCAAAGCCTTTTGATGACCCTGCTTCAGCGTCTCCAATTCCCGAGAAGCTGCCACCAGCGTCTTGGGATTTATCGGAGTTCCTTTTACCGACATATCAACGAACATGTTAGAGACAGGTATCAGGAATTTATCATAGAGGCGTTGAGACGGCTCATCCAACACTATTGCTTCATCCAGTTGGCGAGTTACCGCAGCATCCAAGCCTGCATAGGGGAATAGGATATCGTCAGGGATGTTCGCGAAACTCTCCCCACGAGTCAAAGTATAAGGAGCTGTAGCTCGGGACCAATCTTCTATGCCCAAGTGCTTACGGGCAAGGCGCTTCAAACCATGAAAAGGCGTTTCGTCTGTAGCATACGACTTGAACATGGTGTCGTCTGAGATTAAAATGCCCTCAGCGACGTATTTCTTGAGGAAAGGTACATCAAAGGGAGCGTTGTGGCACATAACACGATGGGACAGTAACAGCTTTGCTAGTGCGGCCCTGGCAGTTTTAAATTCCAAGAGAAAGACTGGGACAACATAGCCAATTTCACCGTCCCCCGAAAGGGAGATACAGAGCAGTTTACCGTACTCAAATCCCCTTCCACCCGACGTTACTCCAGCTCCTGTATCAAAGGGAGAGAAACTTGTTGTCTCGACATCCACAGAGATTTTACTATGTGGGTTTAGTTCTCGACAGAAAGTCAGGACATCGGCAGCGGTTCGAGCAATTTTAACCTCTACCTCTAATGGCTCTTCCTGAAAGTAAAGACGCCCCTCGTTTAGATGGTCAAGCCATTGGGTAAAGTACCGCTCTCCTTCCCTTGCATGAATGATAAAAGCAGGATGAAATGTAAAAAGGACATCTTTCTTGAACTCCTCTGAGTAGTCAAACGTCCCCGACAGCGATTGTATTTTCCGCCTTACGTGAGGCATGAGCGAAGATTTAGCTTCGTTGCCCATCACCACCAGAAGCTCAGGATTTTCATTTTGTAATTCAAGGGCTAAGCGAGGCCTACATGCTTCGACAGCCTGATTCCATTCCTCGCCTCCCTTTTCTATACCACGTGGGTCACACATGGTGGTGTTTGTGAGATATGCACCAAGCTGGTCCAGTCCAAGGTCTTCGATTCCAGCGCGGAGAATTATTCCAGTATCACCAACAAAGGCTTCTTTTTGTGAAAGTTCATTTGCACCTGGCCCTTCTCCTATAAAAGCGACCTGCGAGTCAGCTTTTCCCATCCGACTAGGCAAGGCATAGCGTTTCTTAGACAAGGGACAAGTCACACAGTTTGCACCGGGAAAAAGAGCCTGCTTCTTTTTCCACATCGGCGATTTTGTGTTTGAATTACGCCCGGCTTGATACCTTGCTTTAGCTAGAGTTGCCACAATACTCCGCTAAAAAATGCTTAAACTGACCAGCCACAAATTCCAAAGTACCCTTACCTACCCTGTCGTTATGAAAGTCAAAAGACTGAGGAAAAGGTTTTGCTTCTGTAATCAAGCGCCCTCGACTACACATCCGCCATGGCTTGGCCGAGTCGCTACTCATGACATCCGGCAAGTCCAAGAACGTATCCATCTCCGCGACGGGATCCTTGTAAATCCCCAGCATATGAATTTTGTAGCCTTCGAGGAGGTCTTGCAAGCCTAGGGCAATCGCACGACGCCCGCCCGTATTTCCCTTTGCGAATCGTTCCATATCTTTATGGAGCCCAATCCAGGTTATTGCTTTTTCCGTGTCATTTGCTCGTAAAAATTCCAGTTCCTCAGCTAGCTCAGAAAACCACTGACCTCTTAGCACGTACATGAATTCCCAGTCAGTGGTTATTTCCTTCCGAATAAATTCGATAAAGGAAAGATTTTCCAATAGAAGATTGAAGTCCGCATCCGCTCTTTCAGGTACAACGATGACATCAGGGTTTAGGTCGTTTGCTATTGGAAGGAGAACGCGCCAGTCGTCTGACCATATCCTTCCATGCTCATGAAAACCATTGTCAAGGATAATATAGGCCCCCTCTTTTTTAGCTTGTTTGTAATATTCTTGGTAGGGCCTAGAGCGGAGGTAGTAGTAAGAAAGAACGAGGTGAAATTTAGAAACTCCACTTAGCTCTAGGTGAGCTTCTGGTACTATGAACGAGAATCGCATGTTTTTCCTTTTCTTGGTCTTCCAGGCGTTCTTGGGCCGTAGGCTACGTTCCCTAGCCGCTGGTTTTGCTTTTTTAGGGTTGTTAGCATTTCATTCGCTTCTGTCTCATTTGGCAAGTCGTAGTACCAGCCACAGGTAAGACAGTAGAGGTACGAGAAATAGAGATCATCTGTCTTTGCGACGGAACCCTCACGGCACCGAGGACAGGCTCTTAGGCGTAAGGTCACACGCTGGTCCAATCTATCGTCACCCTTTGCGAATCACTCGTTTCAGTGTAGAGAACCTTATCGAGTTGGTCCTTACTAAGAATTCTCCACATACGATCTTTATCCACCTTCTCCCTTTCAGTGGGATAGAGAAGGGAACTAACCCCTTTTACCGTTATACGTCGCATCCCATAGCGGCTATGTAACAGTTCGAGATAGCCGCGTAGAGCCACGTAGAGACGATTATATTCCTCCACAGACGCCATCCGTTGCGACATCTCTCGCAGGAGATCAGTAATCTTTTGAGACTCTTTCTCCTGCATTTGATTCGGAGTCAGTACAAAGTCTTTCAAGGTTGAAAACCAGCAGAGAGGTCTCGCGGGACATTCGATGCATTCTATGCTATCCAGGTCATAAGGAGTATCCGGTATGCTGTCGAGGGAGAAACTCTCTCCCCTCTGACGAACTTCCTCAATATAATCCTCGTCTGGATTCACTATTTGATCCAGGTGGTCTCCATTTTCCACGTTCTTAGCATAGAAGATAACAGGGATATCTGGCTCACCGCCTATCATCACTTGACATTGAGCCCAGTATTGCGGGAAGGCGAGAACACCATGCTCCTGAAAAGATGCCATTGTATAAGTTGACAAGGACTTAAATTCGATATGGTAAGGCCGAGAATTCCAATGGAT
>SDBU01008902.1_pt1 | contig 11331 bp, 3 predicted proteins | sample 2277071 | NCBI WGS metagenome assembly SDBU01 (sample SAMN10397929, study PRJNA504765) | marine sediment metagenome | isolation source: marine sediment core GS08_GC12, 126 cmbsf | place: Arctic Ocean: Gakkel Ridge, Loki's castle | collected 2008 | reverse complement strand
TGCTGGTACTGGACGCAGTTGAAAATCCGGCCGATGGTGCCTATTTCACGGCCGAACAGGGGCGGGCAATATTCAGTCAGGACACTACCAGTACGGGCAGGGTACTGCTGGTCTGGGACGGTGTGGACGGCGATGCGGTTCGGGTAGTGGCAAGCACCGGACTCGGCGGTGGCGTGGATCTCACTCAGGACGGCACCGTTGACGGTATAGAGATCGAGGTCGCAAGAAACGACCAGCCGTTGAAGGTTGCTTTGATTGTTTACACAGGTGTTGAGAAAACATCCGAATTGACACTGGATATCCCGGTGACCGATTCACTAATCATCTTTCGGTACCCTTTTTCCGACCTGACCAGTCTCGGAGAAAGTGCCGATTTGACCAGGGTGACAACCGTTATTGTGTTAGTCGGGGCACAGGGCAGCGCGAACGGCCCGGTTCATATCGAGATTAACAGCATCAAGATGACCCCCTCTGCTATCAATGGAACTCCCTCTGATACAATAAGAAAGCTCACCATGATCGAAGACGGAAAGGGCAATGTCCATACCCTGACCTACAGTGGAGATACCCTGAGCTTTGTCTCCGATGGTCTGGGTCGGACACTTAATTTTACCTACACAGGTGACCAACTGAGCAGTGTTGATGACGGTACCCGAACCATAACCTTTAATCACACAGGAAACGATCTTACCGGTTATACCGACTCAATCGGCAATGCTACCGCATACAACTACGCCGCCGGCGGATTAATGACGGCCACAACCCGGCCCGCGGGCAATACCCCCTATTCACAGACCTACGATGGCAATGGAAGGGTGGCGACCCAGACCGACGCCAACGGCAATACTTTCACTTTTGCCTATGCACCGCCGGACACCACACTCACCGACCCCCTGGGCAATACACGGGTTCATACACATACCGCCACCGGTGAGTTCAGCAGCCGCACGGATCAGGCGGGACTCAGCTTCACCATGGGCTCGGACGCGAACGGCCGGCGCAACTCCCTTACTGACCGGCTGGGCGACACCTCCATCCTCGACTACCACGCGCCCAGCGGCAATTTAGCCGCGGTAACCAACGCCGATGGAACCACGACCACATACGACTATACAGCGCGGACCCACAGCAAAGGGATAGTATTTTATGACCTTACCGGCGCTACATATCCGGACGGCACAACGGAAAGTTCTGTGTACGATAGTTCCGGAAATATGGTCTCCCGCACTGACCAGGCTGGCAACGTATGGAGCTTCACATACAACGACAACGGCCAGGTGCTTACCGCCACTAACCCGGCCGGAGGAGTCGCTACCCACACCTATAATGCCGACGGCACACTAACTTCACGCACCGACGCGGACGGCAATAGAACCACCTTCGGCTACGATGGTTTGAAGCGCCCCAATCTCATAACCGTTGCCGATGGGACTACCGTGAGTTTTACCTACGACCACCACGACCAGCTTCTGACCAGCACCGACGGAAACGGCAACATCACCACGCTGACCTACAATGCCAACGGCAACCTCACCAGCAACACCGATCCCTTGGGCAGCACCACTACCTTTGACTATGACGGCAACGACCGGCTGCTCAGCGTCACCGACACACTCGGCAATACCACCACTGTCACCTACAATCAACTGGGCAAGATAGATACACTCACGGACGGGAACGGCAATGTCACCACCATGGGATACAATATACTGGGTCGTTTGATCTCTATTAACGATGCCTCCGGTCAACTGTGGTCAATAACTCATGACGCTGAAGCTATCCTTGCTTCAACCACCGATCCCTTAGGCAACACCACCAGGTTTACTTCGGACACGATGGGCCGCTTCACCAGCACCACCAGCCCCTTGTCAAATGTGACCAGCATAACCTATGACACTATGGGCCGGATTACGGCTGTTCAAAATCCCCTCGGCCAGATCACCACACGCAGTTATGATGTCCGCGGCCTGACCTCCGATATCACCCTGCCTGATGGCGCCGCCGCTTTCTATGCAAGAGACGATCTCGGTCGGATCACCGGAATTACCGACCCGGCCGGCAACAACTGGCAGCGTGCCTATGATTCTCAGGGAAGGCTGACCTCAACCGCCGACCCTCTCGGGAATCTCACCACCTATCAATATGACAACCGCAACCGGGTTTCAATAGTTAATCTCCCGGCAAGTACCCTGGACTTAAGTTACGATGGCGTCGGCAACATCACCCGCAGGCTCTATTCCGACGGCACGGATCTTAATTATACATCTGATGCCATGAACCGCCTTACCGGCGCAGAGGGAATTACCCTTGGCTATGACGCCAATGGAAGAATAACCGGCAGCAACGGATTAATTATAACACGAGATGTCGGAGGACGGATTGCAACCGTCACAATAGCTTCCGGCAAGACCATAACATACACTTATGACAGCCGCAATCGGCTCACACAGGTGGCGGACTGGCTGGGCGGCACCACAACCTTTGCTTATGACGATGCGGGGCGTCTCACAAGCATCGCTCATCCCAATGGCGTGACAACGACCTATACATACGACAATGACAGTCGGCTGACAGGGATTGCTGAAGGTGTCATATCAAACATCGCACTGACACGGGATGGCAGGGGGCAGATAACCACTGCCGCGCGAAACCTCCCGCTTTCCGCCTCGCAGCTAAGCACATACACATACGACAGTGCAGGGCGTCTTACAAACGACGGTACGCGCTCATACACCTGGGACCTGGCATCTCGAATGACCAGCCGCACGGAGGGAGCCGACACTGTCACCTTCACCTACGATGCCGCTTCCCAGCTAAGCACATACACATACGACAGCATGGGACGTCTCACAAACGATGGCACCCGCACATACACCTGGGACCTGGCGTCCCGGATGAACTCTTATACGGAGGGAGGCGCTGCCGTAACATTCACGTACGATGCGCTCGGGTATCGCACTTCCCGTACAGAAGGCGGGACGACACATTCCTATCTCTGGAATTACGCCCTTGGATTGCCTTCGATCTCCGTGCTAAAGGAGGCGGGCATTAATCTGCGATATTTTATTCATACTCCGGGCGGAACTTTATTGTACAGCATCGAAGCGGAAGACAACAGCAGGCGATTTTATCAATACGATGAAATGGGCAATACCCTCTTCCTGACAGATGACAGCGGCTCGGTAATCAGCAGTTATGCCTACAGCCCATACGGAGAATTACTCAGCACCACCGGAAGTCTTGATAACCCCTTCACCTGGCAGGGTAAGTTTGGCGTTATGCAAGAAGGTAGCAACGGATTGTATTATATGAGAGCGCGGTATTACGACAGCCAAACAGAGAGATTTATATCGAGAGACCCGCTAAAGCGCTGGGGCCCGGCTAACATTAACCCATATCAGTATGCAATGGGGAATCCGATGCGTTTTATTGATCCGAGTGGTCTATGCTCTGACACCGCTCGCGTCAAACCGCCGACAGGCAACCCCACAAATATGCGCGATGTGATAACTGGATCCGCTTTCGCGGTTTTCGATCTTTTCGGGGAGGACATTGGAATGTCCGCGCGATTCGCCGATTTCGCAATTTATTCGCAGACCCAATATATTCGCGGGCAGATTGAAGGACCTAACGGCCACCAATTTGTGAGAGATGCGGTAACGGAATCCGCTTTCGCAGTTTTCGATCTTTTCGGGGAGGATATTGGAATGGCTGCGCGATTCGCCGATTTCGCAATTTATTCGCAGACCCAATATGTTCGCGGGCAGATTGAAGGACCTAACGGCCACCAATTTGTGAGAGATGCGGTAACGGAATCCGCTTTCGCGGTTTTCGATCTTTTCGGGGAGGACATTGGAATGTCCGCGAGATTCGCCGATTTCGCAATTTATTCGCAGACACAATATATTCGCGGGCAGATTGAACAGTGGTTGAAGGAATAGCAAAACTTAGGGTCACATCAAAAAATCAAGTTTGAAAGTTCTATAACTTACTTAAATAAAGCCATTTTGATGGTCCAGGCGTGAATCATAATTACTATGTAAGATGCGACCTTTAATTTGTTCCTGAAGACATGATAAAGATGGAGAAGATGGTGAATAATATGAAAAAGAAAAACCTTATGGTTGTCCAGATGCGCTGTCTGGTTTGTCCTGTGCCTTGCTGCGCCTGTTCTCAGCCAGGCCGAGACCTAACCCACGATACCGTTTCCCACCCATGGCTTTTCAGCTCATGCGGAACACCATACCCACCGGGATGCGCCTCTCACCCCCCACCCCCTCCAGGACAAAAGAACCGCGAACTTTACCCATATTAAACTCCACCACTCATACATCCCGCAAGCAAGAGGATTATCTAAAGGAAGGAATGGAGTCAGGTCTTGTATCGTGACATTTCGAAGAATTCTGGGATTTTACAACTCCTGAAAATGGGGAGCATCTTTCGGCCTTCATTGGTCTCGCGGCCAACACGAATGGGCGATCCTACAATAAGGACGTATCCGATCCGATGTCAGATGGTGTTCAGAGAGGCAAGAGCATTCAAATCTCGTCGTTGTCCTCTTCGACCGGCTGCACGTCATCTGTATGCCACTCGTAGGCGCCGATATCGACACTCTCACCCTGGGGTCGAGCAATGCGGTCGCGGTCCAGTTCGGGCGCGTTGAGGCTGCTGCCGGCGTCGATGGCAGGGGCGTCAGGCAGCAGGTGCAAGTCGAAGCTTTCCGCGTCGACAAAGAGGGCCGCAGGGGATTGTATTCTCAGGTTGTTCTCTTCACGCACATCCCCGGCATTGGTGAAGGCTGTGGCCAGGTTGTTGCGCACCACACAGTTGACGGGAGCCATGCCATTCTTGTGGTTGTTGACACGAATCCAGGGCGGCCCGGGCCGGGTGTCGTTGAGATCCAGAACGGTATTGTTGATCACCAGACAGTTGCGCGCCCCGAGCAGGGTAATGCCGTGCCAGTGATCAGTGACGATTACGTTGTTCTCAATCACCCAGTCCACAAAGGTACCGTCGAAACAGCCGATGCCCTGAAGGGCCCCGCGGTGAGGCTGGTTCGGATCTTCATAGTTGATGATGGTATTGCTCCGCAGCACCAGTCCCACGACCTCGCCGCTGCCAATCCCGTTGGGGCCGACGGACCAGGACTGAAAGCCGTCGTCGTGATTGCCGTTGACATCGTAGCAGTTCTTCACGGTGTTGTACTGGAACGTGCAGTAGTTGCCGAGCCCGCGCAAACCGTCGCCCGCGAAGTTCTCTACCAGATTGCCCGTGATGAGTGACTTACTGGCGCTTACGGAAATTCCAAAGTTAACGTTAAGAAGCCGATTGTCGCGGATCGTCATACGTGTGCCGTCCACCTGTAATCCGTTGCAGGCCAGTTGATCCCACTCATCGGCCGTCCAGGTGGAGGTCTCTGCCACGGAACGAATCGTACAGGCCTCCACCACAATGTCATGGACGGGGCCGTGCCAACTGTGGCTGTCCAGGTCGATCAGGGTACGTCTCTTGTAGGTCTTGCTGAACTCGGCGCTGACGGTCAGCCCGCGAATCGTCCAGTGGGAGCTGGACCGGATGCGGAGTGACGACAGACACGGGGTATGCCCTTCCTCGGCCGCCAGCGTGATGGTGCCGGTGTTGTAATACCTTACGATTGACAGCTCGCCATGGTACCCCGACCGGAGCCAGATCGTCTCACCCGCTCGCACAGGGGCGCCGGTGTTCTTGGGTACGAGTTTGCTTTGCTGCGTGTAGGGCAGTTGAGCCCACTGCTGCGATTCCACCAGCCCGGCGTCGAAGACTTCCTGGATCGTCCGCCAGGGACGGGTCGCACTGCCGTCGCCCGAGGGACTGCCCGTTAGCGGATCGACGTAGAACTCGGACGCTTCCGCCTGTAGGGGAACAAGACATAATCCAATGCATAACAACAGGGCTCGTGCCATCGTTGTTCCTTTACCTAAGATTTCCCTATGACTTCATAAACAGTGCTACTGAACGCTGCAAGTCTCATGATAACGTGATTTCATCTCAAATTCAACACTATTTCCGCAGGTTTAGCAAGCCGGGTAGTAAAAAAACAAGAAAACTCCTATGTTAAATCAGTTCAGGATTTTCTATAGGACGGCTCTGAGAGGAGATTTATCGTTCTAAAATGGCCAAAATAAAGCCGAACGGCTCGAAGGATTTATTTGGTGGGTCAATTAAAAAACAAAACCTGGAACAGACAGGGTTTTTCTTTCCAATTCTCTAATCCTCTTCATCCTGAGCTTGTCGAAGGGACGACGCCGCAATGTCATTCCTGCGAAAGCAGGAATCCAGACTCTTTGAATTTTGATTTGTAATTGTGCTATTTACTTTTTGATTTGTAATTCTTCTAAATCCCGTCTTTTAATTTTCTCTCACCATCACCGCACACAAGCCGAGCAATGAGAGCATAGGTGGTTTAGTTTATTCCCAATGTGCTTTTGGTGCCTCCCCTACTTTTTGCGTCCACCTCTGGTCGTTTTTTACAAATTCAACTTTGTCTTTGTGTATTTTGACAATCGTAACACCTTGTATCGTGTTTCCCTCGTACACTATTTTTCTTTTGTCATCGATTACAATGGATGGTTTGGTCTTGCTGTACAAAATCCCTCTTACAAGTCCGGATGTCTCTGGAATTGCAACGGGCACATAGCTTTCCCTTAGCTTCTCATCCAATGTGGCCAACTCGTATTGTCTTCGTCCTTGGAGACGCGAAAATCCCAGTTGAAAAACTACCAGGCACAAAAATACAAGTAATAGATTCAAGATTACCATAATACTTTTGACACTCATTTTGACTCCCCTTTCAAGACCTGTCTAATAAATGTCCATACAGCCATATCGGCTTAAAAAAAACGGTATTAAAAGACAAAAGGCCAAAAGTCGGCAAACTTATTCCACTGCTATAGACACCCCCATGTCTTGACTTATAAACATATTATACCACAACGACGATTTCAATTCAACTAAGAAACTGCCAAAAGCCATTTGAGAAGCGATTTGTAGGCATTACGCAAAGAGATGAACAATCTTATCGGCCCGCACCCAAAAAAATTTTGAGGCCCAAAATCAAGACGAAAGGTAGCGGAGGTAGGGTCGGGGGCCGTGGGCCGGGGATCTCAATATATTTAGCCCTGGGTTTCACCCAGGGTTTTTTGTTTAGCCGTCGCCGCCACGGCGACGTTGTCATTCCTGCGAAAGCAGGTAGCGGGTATCCAAAATAAAATGTCATTGCGAGGCCTGCCTTTTAGGCCGAAGCAATCTCAATACTGTTTAGCCCCCCAACCCCGAAGGGCGTTCGGGGGTCACCCAACATCGCCGAACAACGGCGATAATACCTGTCCCCTAATCTATTGCGGATTAGCTCTGCCACAGGTACGCACATTACACGGAGAAATAGTAAATTATAAATTGATTTTTCCCTTTTTTATCGGAGATTAAGACGTATAATGGCGAACAATTGATATTGTGAATACGATGGGACTGCATTATGGACTCGGGACTGTCTAAAGGTGATAAGGTCCTCATAAAATCTCGCAGCAATTTTATAGGCATAATTGACGGGGAGCCGAGAGAAACCAGGTGCAAGTTGTTCTATCCTGTCTGCACTGATCCGAGCCAACCGAGTTCTTATTATCCCGAGGAGTCGCTTGAGAAGTACATCCCTCCCAAGACCGTAGAGGAGTTGCTGAGGTCAAAAGAGTTTTCCGATGTGGGCAACTTCATTCAATCACTGATCTACAAGAAGCTCGAAAAACCTCTGTCGGATAACCTGTACACGTTTTATGCGTCGCGAACGGAATTCCAGGTGCATCAGTTCAAGCCCGTCCTGAAATTCCTCAACGCTTTCAGGCAGAGGCTTTTGCTGGCGGATGAAGTCGGCCTGGGGAAGACAATTGAAGCTGGCATCATAATCACGGAGTTGTCTGCTCGATTAGGGGACTTGTCGAGGGTTCTAATCGTATGTCCTTCTATGCTTATCCCGAAATGGGAGGCGGAGATGAGAAAGCGATTCAGTCTCGATTTCAGCATCCTTAAGAGGACTGAGTTCAACAGGTTTTTGGATCGATATGGGGAGTACGGAGAGACGGAGAGAATCAAGGGGATCATTTCGCTCCAGACTGCCAGGTCGCGCAAAGTAATCGATAAGCTGAGAGAAATCAACCCGCATTTTGACATTGTGGTTGTAGATGAAGCCCACTATATGCGGAATCCCGAGACTCGAAGCAGTGAACTGGGAGAAGTTTTGTCGGATTTGTCAGACGCGATGCTTTTTCTCTCTGCCACCCCGTTACAAATGGGGACACCGGATCTTTTCAACCTTCTCAGCTTGCTCGTTCCCGAAGAGTTTTCGGATTTTGCTTTGTTTCATGGAATCATTGAGCCGAACCAATACATAAACGATGCCTTGCGGAGGTTGTACGATCCGGAGGCAGCCCTAGAGGTGCTAAGGAGGGTGGAAGCAACGTCGCAGAAGGATAGATTCAGCAGGAATTCTTTCTATCATGAGGCGGTGGATCTACTCAGCAACAATAAGAAACTGAGTCGCGGGCAAGCAATTCGGTTACAGAAGCTTCTTATAGAGCTGAATTGCCTGTCCTATGTTTTCACCCGAACAAAAAAGAGAGACGTTGCGATTCAATTTCCTACGAGAGAGGCAAGGGTGATCAGGGTCAAGTTCACTCCGGAGGAGATGGAGTTCTATAACGCCGTGACCAAGTTTGTGGCAGACCGTTTTACGGCAAGACACAGGGCCTCGCAGGGAATATCGTTTGCGGTCATAATGCCTCAAAGACAGGTTGCAAGCTGCATCCAGGCGATGAAAAAGAATCTTGACAGTATAGTCAAGAAGAAGGTGATCAAGGCTCCTACCGGGGACAACGGTGATTTGATCGATCTGTCGGGGGACTTTGGTGAATCCTGGAAGCTGGATGCTCAAGATCTGGCAAGCTTTAAGAAACTGAAGAGAAGTGCTGCCCGGATAGGGTTCATCGATACTAAGTTTGACAGGTTCCTGGAGGCGCTCTGCAAGCTTGAAGACGAAGATCCAAGCTCTAAAATCATGGTTTTCGCGTTTTTCAAAAAGACATTGGAGTACCTAAGAAGCAAGTTGCATGCAACTCAATACGGTGGAAAAGTCGCCTTGATACATGGGGACGTACCCACCAAGAGCAGACAGAAAATCATCAGGCAGTTCCGTGAGAGTGATAAGATAAAAATCCTTCTTACTTCGGAAGTCGCCGGTGAGGGTCTTGACTTTGAATTCTGCAACGTAATCTTCAACTATGATCTGCCCTGGAACCCTATGAGAGTGGAGCAGCGAATCGGTCGTCTTGACCGGTATGGCCAGCGCCATGAGAAGATCCTTATTTATAATTTTTCAATGGTCGGGACCATTGATGACGAAATACTAAACCGCCTTTACCGCAGGATAAACATATTCGAGACTTACATCGGGGACCTGGAAGCTATTCTCGGAGAACAGATAACAGAGCTGACACAGGAGATGTTCCGTGGAGAGCTGACATATGAGCAGAAGGTCGAGAAGATCGAGAAGGTCGCGGAGAACATATCAAAAAGGAAGGAGTCCTTACTGGAATTTGAAGAACAATGCCAGAGATTCATCGGACAGGACGAGTACTTCAACCACGAGATTACGAAAATATTAGAAACAAAAAGGTTCATTACTTCAGACGAAGTGATGTTCTTTCTCCAGTTTTTCCTACGGAGTAGATTTCCAAAGACAACTCTACTACCCCCGAAAAGCAGCAGAGAGGATGTGTTCGTGCTCAAGTCTGACGAAGGATTTCGGAGATTTGTTAGGCGGTACTCTACTGCGAGGGAGAACATAAGAGAAATCGACAAGAAGTTGGCTGTTGAAAGTGGGACTCTGGTGACTTTTAGTGATCAGGAAGCTTGCCGGGATGCGTCTCTGGAATTCATTACCATCCACCATCCGGTTATAAAGGCTGTAAAACGGTATTACGATGAGAACAGACAGGAAGTGCACAGCACGGGGTGTTTTCGATTGCGAGGGAATGGCAAATATGAGGGGAAGTACCTTTTCTTTGTGTACCTGTTGGAAAAAACGGCACTGAAGAAGGATCTTATTCTGATACCGATTCTCGTTAACTTGGTGAACAGTAAGGTTCACATGATGGACGAGCTTTCCGCCTGGTTCTTGAGTGAGATTGTGAAAGCCGAGCCCATTGAAGATGTGAGCGTGGCAACTTATGAAAATGAAGAATTTGAATCCGCTCTTAGTGAGGCCTCCGTATATCTGGAATTGATTCGCGAAGATGAGGAAAACACACTAAAGAAAACCAATGACACCCTCGTGAACAACCAGATTGAGAGTGTAAACCAAGCAACCAGAATCAAAATAGACAAGGCAAACGGGACTATTGGAAAGCTTCGAGAACAAGGGAAAAGCGAAGCTGATCCGATCGTACGGCTCCACAAAGGAAGGATCCGAAACCTCGAGATATCCAGGGAACAGAAGGTGGCCGAACTGGACCAAAAGAGAGCCGTCTCTGTGAGTTTTAACCATGTTGCAGGTGGATTCGTGATGATTGAAAACTAGGAACAGTCTATTTTTCTTCTCCATTCTAATTCGTTCATTGATTTCAAACAACCTTCATCGAGTATATCGACCCGTCGGCCGGCAAACAAGCACGCATTTCCATATCGAAGATCCGCCTGCGGCGGAATCCACTCAAGAATTCGTGTAAACTTGTGCCCCTGTGCCTTAGGTAATAGGTATCCGCGGTTACTTACTATCGAATTATCAGTGTGAATCAGTGTGAATCCGTGTCTAAAAAAAACAGTGTCAATCCTGTCTAAAAAAACTTCGTGTTAATTCGTGTCAACCTGTGCCAAAGGTATTCGTGGCTAATATCTCTCTGTGTTCTCTGTGTAATCTGTGAAATCCGAGGCTAAATATGATTGAATTCTCTGAGTTCTCTGCGTCCGGAGTTTACCCTCGATGTTAGCTTACTTGCTTTTGAGTTTACCCTCGGTGTGTGCCTACTTGCTTTGGAGTTTACCCTGAGTTTACCCCCGATAAAAACTCTCTTGGCATACAACAGGGGGCCAGGGGTCGGGGGCTTGGGATCCTGTGTTTTTAGTCTCCCGTCTTAATATCCGTTAAGATAGGCAAGAATTCAGCGAGAAATCAACCAAAAACGCTGATACCTAAACACAAAAATTAAATTTTTCATAAATTTTTAACTCACTTTCTCAAAACGAGTTACGAGCGACGAGCGACGAGAAACGGTTATATTTTCGTATCAAACGTGCAGCTACGTC
>SDBU01008901.1_pt1 | contig 11333 bp, 10 predicted proteins | sample 2277071 | NCBI WGS metagenome assembly SDBU01 (sample SAMN10397929, study PRJNA504765) | marine sediment metagenome | isolation source: marine sediment core GS08_GC12, 126 cmbsf | place: Arctic Ocean: Gakkel Ridge, Loki's castle | collected 2008 | reverse complement strand
AGCACCGCCAACATCGAGTTCGTGAACGCCGGCACCGAACTCAAGATCACGCCCAACATCAACCAGGATGATAAGGTGGTGCTGACCGTGAAATTGGAATCCTCCCAGAGGCGGCCGGGTGAGGTGATTCTTGGTGGTGAAATTCTTGACACGCGAAGGTTTCAGACGGAAATGGCTGTCGAGCATGGCCAGACCATGGTGATAGGCGGCATCATGAGGGAAGAGGAGAGCGAATACATCCGACGGATACCCATACTGGGCCACCTTCCTTTGCTCAAGTACCTCTTCAGCAAGAAGGACACCCGATTCGAGACCACCGAGCTGATTGCCTTCATCACTCCCAGGGTTATGCGCACTCTGGAAGATGACATTGCGGTTACGCGTGACGTCTCGGAACAGCTCAATGTCCCGGAGGACTGGCACCCCCGGTTGGACATCCCCAACGAAGAGCAGGAGACGGAAGGGGAAGAGAAGGAGTGAGCTGCAGGGGAGAGTGCTTCGTCACCGGCTCCGACAATCTCGTCGAGCGAGCTCTCGCCGGGGGGCGTTTTCTCTTTTGATTTGACCTGGAGGCTTTCTCTCACTACTATGCTGGAGGCTCGGAGTGCGCCCGGTGCGCGCCGTCTGAAAGTAAGACAACTCCTTGACATGGTGCAGAGGAGAGCGAATGGAAGGCCCCTTGAGAGCGACGATAGAGGACTTTGATTCCCTGATTGAATGTGTGGACGAATGCTTCCCTCGTGACCGTGAGCGGGGAGGGATGCTCCCCCGCTGGCCCCACTGCTACATAAGGAGTCCGGAGATACTCAAGAATTGCCTCATTATGAAGGATGGGGATAGGGTTGTCTCGCACGTGGAATACGTGGACCAGACCTTGCAGGTGGGCAATGCCAATATCAAGGTGGCAGGCATCTCAGGTGTAGCAACATTACTCAGTTACCGCGGACAGGGGCTGATGACGAAGCTCCTAAATCACAGCATCTCCCTGATGGAAGAGGAGGGCTACGTGTTCTCTGAGCTGGGAGGCAATACCCAGCGCTACCGCCGCTTCGGCTGGGAGAATGGCGGACGGGCATGGGTCTTCGACATCAACCATGGTTCCTGTAGTGAGGTGGCTTTGCCAGTGGGCTGGAAGGTGCGCACCTATGTAGGCACTGTGGAAGACCTGGCGCTGGTGCAGGCCCTTCACGACCAGGAGCCCATGGGCGTGGTGCGCACACCGAAGATGTATCCTGCGCTCTTGAGCCGCCTGGGACATGAAGCCTACCTGGCAACAGGCCCGGGCGGAGAGACCGCCTACCTGGTGGCAAATATCGATGATAGGCAGCATCAGAGAATCATGGAGTTCGGCGGCGCCGGCGAAGGTGTCCATGTCCTTCTCGGTTATCTGTTAGGGGAAGGGGGCGCGGAATCGCTGACCGTATCTTCGCCTTGGTCCCACCCCGTCAATCCCACCTTCTTCAAGCTGAGTGTGGGTTGGCATGTGAGATGTCTGCGCATGATTAGAATTGTTGACCTGGCCGGTGCGCTGCAGGGCTTCTCCGGGCAGCTTAAAGCTCGGTATGCCCAGCGTGGGCTTGAGGGTGATCGCGAATTCTCCCTGGCATTAGCCGACACAGACCAGCAAGCGACGCTTCGTTTTTCGCATAAGGGTGTCACCGTAGAAGAAGGAGTCAGCAAGCAAGCGCTCACATTGGGCCGCCTCGAGATGGTGCGCTTTCTCTTCGGTCCCGGCTCCCCGGCGCAGGTGGTGGAGCTACCTCCGGAAGCAAAGTTTCTGGAAGCGCTCTTGCCTTTAGATTTCTATGTGTGGGCGAATGAAAGCGTCTGAGGCAAGTGGTCGTTTGCTGGCGCTAATACGCGGTTGAAAAGCGAGCTCAGCAGGGCTAAACTTGCTGTTGCGGGGGTTTGCTCAGATGAGGTCTGTCACCTGCTCGGAAGGGCCGGGTGATTAAGACCTCCGACATGGGTAAGAGGTATCGCTGAAGCTGGAAAACTCCAAAAGAGAGCTGCCGGATTACTACCTTGCGGTGGCACGGGATGTAGTTCGTTACTGCAAGCCTATGGAGGGCATCTGGGTTGACCTGGGTTCAGGCAGCGGACCACTGGCCCGGGCGCTGGCGGGAATGACGAAAAGCCTTCTGGTGTTGGTGGACCCTAAGGCGGAAGCGCTCTCTCGTGCTACAGCGAAGGCAGCGGGCGCTGAGCTACAAGGACGCTTGCTGGCTTTGGTGGGCACTGCCGAACACATGCCTTTGGCTGAGGTGTCCGTTGACTTGGTGGTGAGCCGGGGGTCCATTTTCTTCTGGCAGGACCGCGCGGTGGGCCTGCGAGAGGTCCACCGCATCCTGCGGCCGGGGGGTAAGGCAATGATAGGTGGCGGGCTGGGTTCGACCTATCCGCTGTGGGCCAGGGGGGAGTTCGTTCGTCGTCGCCAAGAGAGTGCCAGGCAAAAGGGTGGGGACGCCTGGCGTTCCTTTCAGGAGGTGCGCAGCGCCCGGACCTTCAGGAGTTGGGCGCAGCAGGCGGACATCCCGGATTTTAAGGTTATCGGAGAGGGTGGCCTGGAGGCCGACCGTCCCCGCGCCGGGCTGGGTATCTGGCTCCTCTTTGGCAAGGAGACCTGAGGGTATGTCAAGCATCATTGAAGCTCGAGGGCTCACGCGCCGCTTCGGCAAGCTGGTAGCAGTGGACCACGTGGGCTTTGCCGTCGAAGAAGAGGAGATATTCGGCTTCCTGGGACCGAACGGCGCCGGTAAGACCACCACCTTGCGCATGTTGACCGGCGTGATTGAGCCTACCGAAGGCACTGCCATCGTTCAGGGCCACGACATCTGCGAGGAACCCATCCTGGCCCGACAGCATCTCGCCGTCGTCCCCGAGGAGGCGAACGTCTATCTGGACCTGAGCGTCTGGCAAAACGTCTCGCTGATGGCGGAACTCCACGGCGTGCCCCGCAGAGAGCGTATCCAGGAGGGCCGACGCCTGCTGGAGCTGCTGGGTCTGGCGGACAGGATGAAAGACAAAGCCAGAGCCTTATCCAGGGGCTTGCGTCAGCGCCTGATGCTGGTGACGGCGCTGGTGACCGCTCCCGATATACTGTTTCTGGACGAGCCCACCACCGGCCTCGACGTCTCCAGTGCTCGACTCATCAGGCAGATTGTCTCTGAATTGAACCATGATGGCCTCACCGTGTTCCTGACCACTCACAACATGGATGAGGCGGAGGAGATGTGCGCCCGGGTGGCAATCATCAACAATGGTCGCATCGCCGTGGTTGACACGCCTGATAGGCTCCGCAGCGCCATACAGGCCAGGCAGTACGTTGAGGTCCGTTTCCGGGGAGATGGGCCGGCAGCTTCAGAGCTGAAATCGCTGCTCGAGGTTTTGAGTGTGAGACAAACTGAGGAGACCTGCCACCTGTACACCGAGTCGCCCGGTCAGGTGGCTGTTGAGGTTGTGCGACTGGCGGACCGAAGAGGGCTTGAAATTGCCCAGCTTGCTACTCGCAAGCCCACCCTGGAAGATGTGTACCTTTACTTCACGGATGAAGGTCGCCGGGAGGTTGAGAATGACGGCACATCCTGAGAGCGTCAGTATCTGGCGCCGTCAACTGCACGGTATGCTTGTCATCGCCAAGAAGAATGCGCTGCTCTATTACCTGAAGCCACCGGTGCTTATCTTCGGGGTGCTGTTTCCGGTCTTTTTCTTTATTGCCTTCAGTCAAGGGCGGAGCATCCCGGCTGGGCGCATCGTGCCTGGGATGGTGGCTATGGCGCTCTGGTTCACAGCGAGTGCTGTAGGCCCAATGGTCACCCCTTGGGAGCGACGGGCCAAAACCTACGAAAGGCTCATCTCCACGCCTCTCTCTCTGGAAGCCATCATCGCAGGCGACGTTGTGAGCGGCTTTGTCTTCGGAGCTGTTTTCTCCGTCGTGCCCATAGTTCTGGGACTGGCGCTCACCGGGGCAAACGTGACCAACCTCTTACTGCTGACCGTTGGTATAGTGCTTGGTGCGCTTACGTTTTCTGCTCTGGGGGAACTGCTTGCGGCACCGCCTGTGCCCAATCCCTCCTATATCATGATGCTTTCGACCCTGGTGCGACTGCCTTTGCTCTTTATCAGCGGGGTTTTCGTGCCCGTTGCTGACATGCCCTTCTGGGCGAGGTGTCTGGCGCCGATATCGCCTCTCACCTATGCTGCCGACCTCATCCGCTCAGGCTTTGGCCAGACCCCCTACTTTCCAATCTGGTTGGACGTTATAGCCCTTCTGGCTCTGACCATCGTCTTTTTCGTGCTGGCCCGACACTTCCATCGGCAGTTGCGCTACAAGGGACTGTAAGAATGGAGATACACGGGGGCGAAGGCAAACGTGATTGACAAGATTCGCAAACGCGACGGCACGGTCGTGGCTTTCGACCCGGTCAAGATTCGAAACGCCATCCTCGGTGCCCAGAGCGATGTGGGCAGGTCCGACCGAGAACTTGCGGAGCGCCTCACCCAGGAGGTCGTCAAAGAGCTGGAACTTACCTTCCCGGACAGCATTCCCCAGGTGGAGCAGGTACAGGACATCGTCGAAGAGAAGCTCATCCATGCTGGTGAGGCAGACGTGGCCAAGGCCTACATCCTCTATCGCCAAAGACATACGGAGGCCCGGGAGGTCAAGCATCTCCTGGGCATCCACGATGACCTGAAGCTGGGACTCAACGCGGCCACCGTCCTCGAACGGCGCTATCTCTTGAGAGACCAGGAAGGCAGGCTCACGGAGACGCCCCTGGGCATGTTCGCGCGGGTGGCAAAGGCGATTGCTCAGGTTGAAGCGAACTTCGGGAGCGAAGCGGATGTGCGCCAGATGACGGAGAGCTTCTTCGAGATGCTTTCTCGTCTAGAGTTCCTGCCCAATTCCCCCACTCTGATGAATGCGGGCACACCCCTGGGTCAGTTGTCCGCCTGCTTCGTGCTGCCTGTGCCCGATTCCATGGAAGGCATCTTCACCGCCATCAAGAACATGGCGCTCATCCATCAGTCAGGCGGGGGGACCGGGTTTTCCTTCTCGCGCCTTCGGCCCAAAAACGATGTGGTGAGGTCCACGGGAGGGGTGGCCTCGGGGCCAGGCTCCTTTATGCGTGTCTTTGATATGGCCACCGACGTCATCCGCCAGGGAGGCAGGCGGCGGGGCGCCAATATGGGCATCCTCAGAGTGGACCATCCCGACATCCGCGAGTTTATCACCGTTAAGACCACCGCTCAGGGCTTTCGCAACTTCAACCTGTCCGTAGCCATCACCGGGGCGTTCATGGATGCAGTGGAGAAGGGCCTTGCTTACGCACTCATCAACCCGCGCACCGACGAGAAGGTGGGAGAGTACCAGGCCCGCGACATCTTCGACCTTATCATCACCTCCGCCTGGCAGTGTGGCGACCCGGGGCTGGTATTTATCGACCGCATCAACGAAGCACACCCACTGCCTCAGTTGGGAGCCATCGAGAGCACCAACCCCTGTGGCGAGCAGCCCTTGCTGCCTTTCGAATCCTGCAACCTGGGTTCCATCAACCTGCTGCGCATGATGAAGGATAGCGAGCTCGATTGGCAGAAGCTCCATGACACGGTTACCCTGGCAGTGCGCTTTCTCGACAACGTCATCGATGCCAACCGCTACCCGCTTCCGGAGATCGAAGCCATCACCCGTGCCAACCGGAAGATCGGCCTGGGCGTCATGGGCTTTGCCGACCTGCTCATCAGGATAGGCATCCCCTATGCCTCCGAGGAGGCACTCAAGGTAGGTGAAAAGGTGCTGAAGTTCATCACTGAAACCGCCCGACGAGCCTCCGTCGAGTTGGCCAAAAAGCGGGGCTCCTTTGCCAACTTTAGGGGCAGCCGCTGGGAGCAGGAAGGCCTGGACGCGCTGCGCAATGCCACCGTCACCACCGTGGCACCTACAGGCACCATCTCCATCATTGCCGGCGTGTCCAGTGGCATCGAACCGGTCTTTGCCCTTTCCTACTTCAGGCGTGTGATGGAGGGCCACAGGCTGTTAGAGGAGCATCCGCTTTTCGTCGAGGAGATGAAGAAACGGGGACTCTACAGCCGCGAGTTGATGACTCAGGTTGCTCGCCAGGGCTCCGTAAAGAACATTGGGGGCCTTCCCGCTGACCTGAAACAACGCTTCGCCTGCGCCCTGGACATTGCACCTCGTTGGCACGTCAGGATGCAGGCTGCCTTCCAGAAATACACCGACAATGCAGTCTCCAAGACCGTTAACCTCCCCCCTCATGCCAGCCAGAACGATGTGCGCGAGATATATCTCTTGGCCTACAAGCTGGGCTGCAAGGGCATCACCGTTTATCGCTACGGCTCCAGAGAGGAACAGACGCTTTCCTTCGGCAGTGCCGCGCATACGACTGTGGAGGGGGATTACCAGGCCCGGACGAGCTCCTCAACTGACCTCCTGGAATTGGATGCCGAGGAAACCGGCGCCTGCCGCCAGTGCGCCACTTGAAGGATGGAGGGAGCTTCGATGAGATTCCTGAAGTTGGGCATCCTATCCCTTGCCATCTGCACCCTGGGGGCGATTGCATCTATAGTGGTTGAGACCGCCAGGTGGTGGGACATCGATGCCCAGACCAGTTGGACATTGGTGCTGGTCCTGGGTGCCCTCATAGCGGTGTTCTACGGCGGCTGGCTGGCTCGACGTCCATTCTGCCTGGGGGAGGTTCTCTTGGCCACCGGCGTCTTGAGCGTAGCAATGGCACTGCCGCTATTGGTTGGCTTCGGCTTGAAGGGCGCCGGGGTTCACATTCCCTGGCGGCTGCCTGAGTTTGAAGGGCGTTTGTGGATTAACGTCGTCTTTAGCTGGCTTTATTTGTTCCTCCTGATAGGCATGTCGTTCTCGATTGCCAGGCTTGTCTTGAGCTTCTTTCATCGCCCGAAGCATGTTCCCGAGCCAGGCCCAGGTTCCGAAACCCCCTCGAACAATTAGTCCAACATATCCCAGCTAGCAAGCACCTGCCGCGAATGCGCCGCGTCGCAAATTCGTGTAAGGGTATCCCGAGCGAGTTAGGGGCAGCTGCACCTTAACTCTAGGCATATGCCGGTCGAATGATTCCTCAGGTGATGCTAATCGGGGAAAATGTCTTTCGAAAAAAGCGATAAATAGTATTGGCAGATACCTGGCAATGCGATATAGTAATAATATGAGCAGCTTCTTCTTCGACAATTGGACCACTCAACTTCGCAAGGGTGTGCTTGAACTCTGCATATTAAATGCCCTCAGACGCAGCCGTCTATACGGATACGATATTGTGAGGAAGTTGCGGGAGATCGAGGGACTGATGATCAGCGAAGGCACTGTTTACCCCATTCTCAGCCGATTCAAGCGGGAAGGACTGGTGGATACCTCCATCGAGGAATCCCAGGAGGGACCGCCTCGGAAGTACTACCAGTTGACCGAGCGCGGGGAGAGGCTCCTGTCCCAGATGAATGGTCACTGGGAAGCGATTAAACGCGGTACCGATGCCATCCAGAGGGAGAAGGGACAATGACCCAATTGAGCAGAGAGGCGCAGGAACGTGTGGACGGGTATCTTGCCGAAGTGAAATCTGCCCTGCGCGGGTGTAAGTCAGTGGAACCGGACGAAGTCGAACGCGATGTCAGGGCTCACATAGAACAGGAACTGCAGGGGACACCAGAGCCGCTCTCTCTTCGTGAAGTGAATGCCGTCCTGGAGCGGCTCGGCAGCCCGCTCAAATGGGTACCGAAAGAAGAGCTGCCCTGGTGGCGGCGTACCATCTTGCAGTTGCGCACGGGGCCGGAAGATTACCGCTTGGCCTACATATCGTTCAGTCTGCTCATACTCGCACTCCTGTTCGAATTCACTGGGGGGCGTGGATGGGGGCGCCGAGCCTTCCTTGTCCTGCTGGCTGGCAGTTTCTGTGTATCAAGGGCAGCGCTGTCTCTGGCAGCCAGTCGCAAGGAACTGCGCACGCAGCTTTGCCTGCACGGGTGACGGAATTCGAGAGTGTTACTCGCCTGACTCGTAGACCTTCCCTGGGTCGAACATGCGCTCTTGGGTGATTTCGAGGGTGTCGGTTTCGGGGTTGTATTTGCGGAAGTAGCAAGTGAAGTAACCTTGATGACAAGCAGCCACGTGCTGATGCACCTTGAGCAGCAGCGAGTTGCCTTCGCAATCCACATAGATTTCTTTCACTTCCTGCGTGTGTCCTGAAGTCTCACCCTTGAGCATGACTCGTCCGAGGCTTCGCCTGAAGACGTGCACCTTGCCTGTCTCAAGCGTCTTCTTCAGTGCTTCCCGGTTCATGTAGCACAAGGTCAGAGGCGCGTTATCCTCTGCGCAGATGATGGCCGGGATGAGCCCGTGAGCATTGAAGTTGAGTTTGTCGATAAGCGACACAATGCTTCCTTTCTCTCACAATCACAAATCCAGGGAGTTATGGACAATCTTTCCACCCACACAGGTCAGCAGTGCTTTGGTCTCACCTATCTCATCGGGTGCGATGCTCAAGAGGTCGCGGTCCAGTATGACAAAGTCAGCAAGTTTACCCACCTCTATGGAGCCCCGCAGGTTCTCCTCGAAGGTGAGATAGGCGCCGCCGACGGTATAAGCGCGAAGCACCTCTTCGATGGTAATGGCTTCCTCAACTCCCAGCACCTTGCCACTGGCAAGCCTCCTGCTGACGGCGGCCTCCATCCCCAGGAAGGGGTTGTAGGAGGCCACCGCTGCGTCCGAACCACCGGCTAAGACAATGCCTTGGCCAAGATAGGTGCGCAGGGGCTTGAAGCGCTCAGCTTGGCAAGGGCCGAGGTGGTCGATGACGGTTTCCCCCCACGCATAGAGGAAGCGGGGCTGCACTGCCGCGATAATATTGGCGGAGGCCATCAGGTCCAAAGTCCTCTCGGTAGGGAAGTAGCCGTGGATGGCAGAATGCCTGACTGTTCTGTCGGGCCAGCGCTCAATGGCTTCTGCCAGGTAGCCAACAGCCAGTTCCAGTGCTCTGTCCCCTGTGCAGTGAATGCCTATGGACCAGCCCCGCTGGTGGGCTTCGAAGATACGTGCCTTCAACTTCTCCGGCTCCACGAGTGTGCTGCCTACGTTGTCCGGTTCGTTCTGGTAGTGCGCAAACATGTAGGCGGTCCGCCACATCACCCCGCCATCGAACATCAACTTGAGCGGGCCGATTCTCAAGTTTCCCCCGGCAGCTTCAAGTTCCTCACGGAGTTCTTCCACAGGGGCGAGGTCAGCATCGAGAGGCAGCCTGGGCATGGCGCGCAGGCGCAGGTCGAGTTTGCCCTCCCGGTCAACTTGGCGGTATGCGTCTATAGCTTCAAGGGTAGAACCGGCATCGACGAGGGTGGTAAGACCCACCTCGCGACAGGCCTGAGAGGTGCGGAGCAGATTCGCCCGTGGGTCCTCCTTCATCGCAGGCAGATGGTCCCAGATGAGGCTGCGGGCGGCGCTCCAGAATACACCCGTGGGCTCACCAGTTTGTGGGTCAATGTCAATCGCCCCGCGCGCAGGCGCTGCGCTATCCCTGGTTATGCCTGCAAGTTCCAGCGTCTTGGTGTTGACGATGAGCTTGTTGACATCGCCTATGAGGACAGGGATGTCCATTGATACCTGGTCGAGGTCGCGTCGGTCGGGAAGTCTGCCTTCTTTCATCTGCCTGGGATGCCAGGCTTCTCCCTTACCGAAGAGGTATAGCCCGGCAGGGAGGTCAGGCAATGTAGCTTTGAGCTTAGCCAGGATTGCCTTTATGGAGTCGATTTCGAAGAGAGGCACATTGGCCAGCGCTCCACCCAGCATATTCACGTGCATGTGTGCATCGGTGAGTCCGGGTATGACGGTTCTTCCCTGCAGGTCAATCACCCGGGTGTCGGAGGTGATGAGAGGCTGGACCTGTTCGCGTGTGCCTACCGCTATGAACCTGCCGCCGGCAATGGTAGCAGCCTGCGCAATGTGGAACTCCTTGTCAACCATCACCACCTTGCCCTTGATAAGGGCCAAATCGGCGCTCGTTTTGTTTGACATGATGGCCTCCTCTTGGACAATATAGAGGCTAATTTTACGTCCTGGTATGCGCTCGAGCAATGGAAATGTTCGACCCGTCCGGGTCAGCAAGAGCGTAAAGATACACATCTGGCATCACTGGCGGAGTCGGGAAGGAGGATTTGTCGATGGAATATCAGCTTTACTGGGGTGATTCACATGCGAACATTCATCCCTGTCACATGGCGGAACTGGACAGGTGCTTCACCGCCGCCCGGGACCATCTGGACTTCTTCCCGGTGGCCTACTATCCCTTCACCCACGACAATGTGAAGGGATTGCTGGTGGAAACCTGGGGCCAGCGGCCTCAGTTCCTCGAAGAGTGGGAACGAATCAAGGAGGCGGTGGCGGGCTTCCACGTCCCGGGTGAGTTCGTGACCTTCCCCGGATACGAGTGGCACGGCGACCGGCGCAGGTGGGGTGACCATAACGTCTATTATCCAGGCGACGAGGGGGAACTCCTGGCTTCTGAGTCGCTGGAGGACCTTTCCCGGGAAGTACGCCAGGCCGGGGGAATCGTCATCCCTCATCACACTGCCTACCTGGTGGGTGAACGTGGAAAGGATTGGGACTTGCACGACGAGGAGCTTTCGCCCTTCGTGGAAATCTACTCCGGGCGTCACGGCTCGTCGGAATCGGTGGATGGTCCGGTGCCCATGCTTGGCAATCACGATATGGGGCCTCGGGTCTCAGGAGGCACGGTGCAGGACGGCCTGGCCAGGGGGTATCATTTTGGCATCATTGCCTCCAATGACAGCCATGTTGGCTTTGCCGGCACCTGGAACGAAGGGCTGATGGCCGTATATGCGCGGGAGCTCACGCGGGAGGCTTTGTGGGAAGCATTCCTGGCCCGCCGGGTGTATGGCGTAACCGGTGACCGCATACAGTTGGACTTTCGCGTGAACGACCATTTCATGGGCGAGGTCGTCCGAGTAACGGGACCGGTGGAAATCGTCTGCCGCGTGAAGGGTGCCGAGGCGCTCGACCGGATAGAACTGCTGCGTAACAATGCAGTCATCCACACGCGCTGCTGCCGGGATAAGGAGGTGGCGCGGGAGGAAAGGGGAACCGTCACGTTCAAGGTGCGCATTGAGACCGGCTGGGGACCGGTGGCGGCGCAGGGGTTTCCGCCCACGCCTGATAAGCGCTGGCAGCTGAGACTCTCCGTACCCAAGGGACGGGTGCTTTCGCTGGAGCCCTGCTTTACCACCTTCGGCCAGAACGTCGAAGCGGCCGGGGGTGAGCAGGCAAGCTGGAGACACACCATACC
>SDBU01008900.1_pt1 | contig 11336 bp, 9 predicted proteins | sample 2277071 | NCBI WGS metagenome assembly SDBU01 (sample SAMN10397929, study PRJNA504765) | marine sediment metagenome | isolation source: marine sediment core GS08_GC12, 126 cmbsf | place: Arctic Ocean: Gakkel Ridge, Loki's castle | collected 2008 | reverse complement strand
AGGAGATAAAAATAGAGACCGTGGCAGCAGAAAGAGATCTGGAATCAGTTGTACAGGCGATGAAAGATGCCCATCCTTATGAGGAACCGGCTTATGATATATACGAACTTAAAACAAAACCTTCATGTGGGATAGGTCTATTCGGAGAGATAGATAAAGAAGTAGAAATTTCTAAATTCTCCCTGGAAGTGAAAAATCGGCTCCGGGCCCGCTATGTAAGACTTATTAAATCTAATAACCGTAAAATAAAAAGGGTGGCTCTTTGCGCAGGGGTAGGAAGCTCTCTATTAGAACAAGTTGGCCGCAAGAATGTTGACCTATACATAACCGGAGACATTACCTATCATGTTGCACTTCGAGCCAAAGAATTAGGATTGAATGTTTTGGATATTGAACATTTTGATACCGAAAAATTTTTTGTTGAGGCACTTTCTAATCAATTGATAGAACTTGGGATTCCCCAAAATATTTTGATTAAAAGTAAAAAAATGGAATCGCCGTATGAAATACTGTAAAAGAAAGAGTATCGCGTGAATAAAAATAGTACAAATATGGCTTATGCTCTATCATTGATTAATAAATATTTAGAAATAAGTTTGTTGCCTTATTATTGCCCAATATTAAACCAATTAATTGTACCACCTTTAATAAGAAATGCCTTTAAAGTGGAAGAATAGATTTTAGAGCAAAATAATTTTATTTCCAGTAACATTTTTTTAATAGACCTTCTAATCAACTAAAAAATCTTGAAAACCTGAGCTAAATTCCTGTTCACCGTTTGGTAATACCCAAAATGCCTCAGTGTGGGGTAAACTTTCGACCAGTGCTTGCCCTTGTTTTAACGGCATAATATATACCGCAGTAGAAAAGGCGTCTGCTTTACCAGAGTCCTCACATATAATAGTGATAGAAGTGAAGTAATCAGCAGGATACAATGTATCCGGATTTATGATATGATGGTACTCTTTTCCGTCAACCGTATAATAACGACTGAAGTTACCGCTGGTTACTAGTGATCGATCTGTTAAGTAGACCACAAGCAGGTTTGATTTCTCATTAGGAGTTTCTGGATTTTGAATTCCTACATTCCACAGCTTACCATTGGAATCTTTAGTGCCAATGCTTCTTACATTTCCTCCTACACTTATCAATCCGGAGGTGAATCCCCTTGCAATTGCCTTTTGGCTCACCTGCTCTACGGCATATCCCTTGGCAATTGCCCCAACGTCTAAACGCATATCAGGATCCTCCAGAAATACCGTTGATGCTATCTCATCAATGATCATTTTATTAATATCAGTATGCTTAGCTTTTTCTTGAAGTAAATCCAGTGGCGGTAGTTCGGCATTTTCCGGATCCATTGTTCCTCTTTCCCGATATTCATGCCAAATAGAAAGAACAGAACCAAGTGCCACATTAATCCGCCCATTAGTCTTTTTATAGACCTCTTTGGTAAAAAGAAGCATATCGATGATACGTTTTTCAACTTTTACGGGTTGTTGTCCGGCACTGTTATTAATTGTCTTGATATTGACGATACCCGGATACTCATGATATGTGTCATAGAGTTTATGATATTCTTCCAAATCTTCGTAAATCCGGTTTACCTGTTCGTTGAATTCTTCTTTACTATCCATATACGACACTATCTGTGTCACAGTGTCAAACAACATTATAAATTGGGCTTCATATCGTTTTTTTTCTTGGCCTTGACAGCCTATTGTATTTAATAACAATACACATGCAATAATGATTAAAAATATTCTACGCATCTTTTTTCCTTAATAGAACACGAGCTGACTGCTCATTTATTAGAATCTTCTTTCCGGATTTTTCCTAACCTACTTTTCTTCAGATTTACTTTCAATTTCAGCTTTTATTTGGTTTATATAAACTAAAATGAGAGGCAGTTATTTTCTCTACCTCTCATTTTAGTTTACTTTTATGTTATTTTAACAGGTAATTCTAAGCTACTTTGCTGCATGATAAGCCTTTTCAATAATCTCCATAAAAGGACCAACATGAATTGATACTGAAGAAGTCAATTCAGAATCAGCAGGGTAACCTTCTTCATCCAGAGAAATTCCTTTGACTTCATCGACTGTCTTGCCGACAACATATTTTGCAAATGCATCTGCCTGTTCATACCATTCTTTACCGATCTCAGAAGCAGACTTCATACCGTAATCATCACCTAGCTCATTTTTAGTTTTGGGATTAACCGATAAGTCAGAGGTGATAACACCCTCCTGGTTGAAATTAACGTTCGCTTGGACAGCATCGATGATACAGCTCGTGATTATACCTTCACTAGTGAAAGTTACTACAGCAATGTTCGAATATGCCTGAGCTACGCCTTCTTCCTCAGCAGTAGCATTATTTGAATGATCAAGTGTGGTGATTACACCAATTCCAAGTATATTATTGAGTCTTCCTCCGATTTCATCTGCATTGGCAACTGCTTTTTCCATTCCTTCAATATAGTCTACAATACCCATTGTGACAGAAGAAGCCAATTCCGAATCAGTTGGGTGTCCTTCTTCATCGATTGAAATACCTTTGATTTCTTCCACTGTTTTACCGATCACATAGTTGGAAAGTGCAGTAGCCTGCTCATTCCATTCTTTACCGATCTCAGAAGATTCACCCATTCCATAGTCTGTCCCGAGCTCCTGCTTCCCTATAAATACTTTATCCAGGGGAGTAATAATCTCACCTGTGCCCGAGAAGTAAATCTTGGTCTGGGCTGTATCGATAGCACAGTTGGTGATTTTACCATCTACATCAACTGTTACTGCCACAATGACTGCATTAGCTTGAGCCAATCCATCCTCCTCTCCTACATCGGCTGATTTAGTAAGTGAGACAGTCACATCCAAGCCGGTTTTTACACCATTGGCAGCATCCTGGCTTAACCCATATCCTGGTAACGTAAATAGTAACACAAATACGATCAGTGCAAGTACTAATTTTCTCATTTTTTTCTCCTTTTATTTTTTTTATTTTGGTAATAGTACCAATATTTTTCCTTCTCTTGTTGTCAGTGCCTCTATTTGCTTCAAGCCAACCTTTTTAATGCTGGTAAAAGAACCTTTAAAAGTGCTGCCGTCAACAAACCTGCGATAACACCGGATATTAATAATACAGGCAAGTAAGCCCAAATACTAACGCTCACATATATTAGGGTAACCACCAGAAATTGAGCGATATTATGAGAAACTGCCCCGGCTATACTGATGCCTAAATAGGAAACTTTTTCTTTTAGCAAAAAAAGTAGCAAAAACATAACACTTATTGATAACAATCCCCCGGACAAACTCAAGGTACTTGCGATAAGACCTCTGGTAACGAAAACGAACAATGATTTTAGAATAGCAATCATATAGGCCTGCTTAGCTCCTATAAAAAAGAGCGAATACATTATGATAATATTTGACAAGCCAAATTTGATTCCCGGCACAGCAATCGGTAAGAGCGGAAGCATATTTTCCACAAGAGAGAGCACCAGGGCAATAGAAAACAAAAGGCCAGTTAGGACCAGGATCCGGACCTTATTCATATTCTCTGACAACCGAAGAATTTTCATGTTTTCCATCATAAGCCTTTCCTAATATCCAATTACCATATCTACACTCTCATTATCATCTTTAAGAGGTACAATCTTTAACACTAAACTATTGGGCAGACAAGCTGCAAACTGACCAGAATTTTTTAGTCTGCCGGGCCGTATACACAATTTACGAGGGCAATCAGATTCTTCAAAACAGATACTTCCGTCTTCGAACAAGTGAAATATTACGTTGGGATTTTGCTCTATAGAAAACCATTGTTCAATCCCCTGCCCTAGATCCACTGTTCTAACCAATTTAGAATAATAATATATTTCAGCTTTCGGTGATTGATCAGCAAAAAAAACCTGATAACTCAACCACGAAAGAAAACTTGCCAACAAGATAACTATAATTATATTAATATCATATTTATTATAAAATTTCATTTTCCATCAACCGATAATAATCCGCTTAAAAAAATCAATAATGTATTGGTTCCCATGATGATAATATAATTCTTGATCGATACCAAGAACGTAGTCTCTTTATCCTGAACCTTGAAAAACTGCCTTATATGTTTCTGCACTATGAAGAAAGTCAGCAGAGACAATAAGGTAAAAGGTGATAAAATATTTAACAACACCATCAGAATGGTGGCTATATATGTCGCATAATAAATTAAGGCAAACAAAGGGATTGCCCAATCTTTAATATAATAGGGTAGAGTATAGCGCTTAACTGCCACATCTTTTTCCAAATCACAGATATTATTTGCCAGCATAATATTTGCAGTGGTACATACCGGGGCAACTGATAATAGAATCACAGTTACTATTGGTAAAATATTCAGCCTGAGATACACAGCTAAAGAAGTAATATCAAAATGAAAGCTTAAAAATGTTCCCTCCGGCATGTTAATATACAACATCAAAAAAGGAATAAAGAATCCATAAAATAATCCTGACACGATTTCTCCCAGTGGTAACCTGGATATGGGAATTGGGCCAAAAGTATAAAGAATTCCTGATAAAAAACATATCACTCCCAAAAGCAGTACTACAGCATCTGTAAGTATCACCAAATAAATTCCCAATGCTGTACTGATTGCCAGTAATCCTAGCACTATTACTAGAGCATGGCTTCTTTTGAACTGCAGCGCCTGATGATTAGTTTTGGTATCGATATAGTTATTGATGGCAGTTGTTGCTAAATCAAAAATAAACATAGAAGCAAAAAATACCATCGTCGCTTGCCAATCAATCGGCTGTTTAATATAAAAAAGGTAAGCTAATACCAGTAAAAAGGCAAATATACTTGTGATTTTAGTTTTTATTTCTATATAGCTCAAAAATTTTTTGATCATGCTTTTTTTTCTTTCATTTTCCAGGTCAAACAGAACTAAAAAATCCGATTGGCCTTATCGGCAATTGAGGCAATCTTTTCTCTTTTGTCTTCTGATATTTCAAGAAGCTGAAGTGTTTCCATCGCTTTTCTATGGTATTTTTTAGCTAACCTCCTGGTATATAAAAGACCGCCAGCCCTTTTTACCATTGTATTAATTTCACTTCTGGTCAAACTGTGAGCTTTTGCCCTATCCTTCAAATTTTTCAGGATCTTGAATGTATGAATCAATGGTAGTGTTATGACATTTTGCTCATAATCGGACTGTACCGGTTTTTTGGCTATGCTTTCGCTAGTCTCAAAATCCATACAATCATCAGTTAGCTGGAATATCATCCCGATATATCGACCGATTTTGGCATATCGCTTAATAATGCTCTCTTTTTCTTCAACTAGGGAAGCACCCACATAAAATACTCCTTCAAACATACACGCTGTTTTCCCGGCAATAATCTTCAAATATTGAAATACGGATAAATCATAATTCCCATTATTAATATGCTGGTTTAATTCTCCCAGGCAAACCCGGCTTACAAAGTTCGGCATTTTCCTTTCTATATAATCTTTCTTCTCTGACACTGAAGCAACTATATTGAGGGATACACTTAGCAGGTAATCACCACAAATGACTGCTGTTCGGTTTCCATACTTTTTCTGCAGCGTAACAGCCCCCCTGCGCAGATTCGCATTATCAATCACATCATCATGAACCAGTGTTGCAAGATGCAATATTTCTATAGCAGTTGCCAGCATGATAGCGCTTTGAGGTATCATGTTTCTTTCGTTTTGAGCGCAAACCAGAAGGGATTTAGCCCGAATAAATTTACCTGTTGTCCTTCTCAAATATTTGGTGTATTCACGGATTATTGCAGGAGAGGTGGATAGTATCCTGTCCACCTCTTTTTTCATTTTTTTAAATGCTTTATTGTAATTGAATTCAATGTTGAGACAATCATTTTGTATTTCTCTAGTCATTATAGGTATACAACTTTCTTACCATGGGAATATTTTTCCACCACTTCTTCAGCCGTGGTATTACATAATAATCTAAACCAAAAATTTTTCCTCCGCCGATGAGAACCGCAATAGCGGCAAATATCATCCAGAATGAACTCAAATAGAGACCGGTAGTACAAACAAACATGAACAGTAATACAAGTGACAAGGCCGCTACCGGAAAGGTAAATAATCCTCCTATTAATCCAAGCCCAATCAAGATTTCTGCAATAACAATAGCTGACTGCATAATTATCTGAATTGTATCACCGGATAAAATAACTTTATCAATAAACCAATTCAATAGGGGAATATCCAGTTTAAAAGCAAAATCACTCAGTGCCGATTCAACAATCGTTTTTCCACTAACAAAAATCACCTTGAATAAACCCAAAAAATCCCAATTCAAGATAGCAGTGCCTACTGCTTCTGCTGCTTCATTAGCTCCGGTTACAGTTGTAGCTGAACTTGTAGCTTCAACACCGTTGGCAGTTATCCCACACACAGAATTAAACCAGGCAGTGGCTGCTCCAAAAAATTCAGTACATTTTGCTTCGCTAAACCATCCTTCATTAACCTTTTTAATTGCCTCAATTAACCATGCTACACCAAGCCATATTCGTAGTGCTACCAATAAGAAGCTGGGAGTCCGGTTGGAAAAATGTCCTCCCAAAATACTTCTGCAATTCCTTATGGTAAAGAATTCATGTTTTGCATAGCTATATGCTTTATTCCATCCCAGGATCTGAACAAAGTATATGATGTTGATGAAATGTTTAACAAGCATCGCCAGGAAGGATGGCAAGTTGACCATATAGTTCGGGAATCCGACACGAGCTACTCCATAGCGTCCTCCTATCGATACCATAAATCCATGAAAACTTGGCTTATATTCTTTCATTTTTCCTTTGCCAGTGATTAAGCAGGAAAGGTTGTATGCCGCTGTTGCCGCACTGTGCTCACAGTTTTCCACAACCTGCGGAGCGGGTATCTCTTCGCCTTCCGGTGTATAAAGCATATTATCCCCAATAACAAAAACATTTTTGTTGTCGAGTGAACGTAGGTAGGCGTCAGTCTTAATCCTATTTCTACCTCCGGTCGCAAGTACCCTGGCTGCCTCTCCGGTAATATCGGCACTTTCGATACCGGCACACCATATCACTGTTTGGGTGTCATATTGAATAGACTTCCCGTTTTGTATGATTTTTATATAACCACTTCCTACCTCACAGACATTGGAATCAAGAATAATATTCACACCCATTTTCTTTAACCGCTTTTCTGCTTTTCTTGACAATTCTACTGGCAGATTAGGAATCATTCTATCCAGAATATCCAATATGTTAATACTTATGTCATTCGGGTCAATTTCGAATTTATCAGTGATGATGGGGATATATTCAGCCAGTTCACCGGCCATTTCAACACCGGTAAACCCTGCACCCACTATAAAGAAGGTAAGCTGCTTCTTTCTTTCTTTCGGATCTATTATACGGCAGGCCTTACTGAAGGTATTTTGGATATGTTGACGAATGTTCAATGCGTCATCATAATGCCAAAGAGAGAAGCTATGTTCCTCAGCCCCGGGAACTCCAAAAAATGTTGGTTTAGAACCCGCACTTAACACTAAATAGTCGTAATCATAGTTATTTCTTTTTGCAATAACCTGTTTTTTCTCGAAATCAAAAGAGGTTACGGTATCCAATTCAACATTGACTTTTCTGCCTGCAAATATTTTTTTCAAGCTTGCACGAATGCTATCTTCATTTACGCGGTATGCGGCTACTTCATGAAGTTCGGTCAACATAACATGATAAGGATTCTTATCAATGATCGTAATCGAGACTGCAGTATTTTTTTTGAATTTCTTAGCTAATTTTTTTGCAGTGAGAATACCAGCATATCCTGCACCAACAATAACAATTTTTGAGCTCATTTTTTCCTACCTATATATTTTGTTTTTATCTTAATCTATTTGGTGGTTATTTCCTGTTTTAAGAAAATGTTAAGCATGTCTTGGCAAATTGCAGAAACATCCGGAATCACTCGATTATATTGGCTACAATCGATTTACAAGCAAGATAGCCTTTTCAGATGCTATTCCAATATCCAGTCAATGCTGTAATCTTTCTTTTATATCTTGTTATTATAATTGTATTACTTTTAAGTGGTGTTTACGCGTTTTTTTCTTTCCGATAAAAAATCATACCATATTACTAGGGAATAAGTAAAGCATGTTTTTGAGTCCAATGCATAAATTCTCTATCTGTCTTAATTTTCTCTCCTGGTTTTCTCTGAGTAGGCTACTTTTTTTTATTAACGATTGTCTTATTGCCTCGAGGTAGCGGGGATCACCGATTAAAAACCCTATTCCTTCTACTAATCCCCGACAAGAGGAAAAAACAAAAGAAAATACTCACTCCTGTTTCGAGATAAACTGATGTGTTAGTTTTTCTTAATATTTAAGGATTCATCCAAGAGATAACGGCTTATGATATATATGAACTTAAAACAAAACCTTCGTATGGGATAGGTATATTAGGAGAGATAGATAAAGAAGTAGAAATTTCTAAATTCTCTCTGGAAGTAAAAAATCAGCTCCAGGCACGCCATGTAAGACTTATAAAATCTAATAACCGTAAAATAAAAAGAGTAGCCCTTTGTACCGGGGCAGGGAGCTCTCTACTGGAACAAGTTAGCTACAAGAATGTAGAATTTATACCTAACTGGAGACATTACCTATCATACTGCCCTTCGAGCCAAAGAATTAGGATTGAATGTTTTGGATATTGAACATTTTGATACCGAAAAATTTTTTGTTGAGGCTCTTTCTAATCAATTGATAGAACTTGGGATTCCCCAAGATATTTTGATTAAAAGTAAAAAAATGGAATCGCCGTATGAAATACTGTAGTGAGAAACAAGTAATGAGTAATAAGTGATAAATAACAAGTGCGGGCTTGATTCATCGAACCCGTAAAGAAATTCCAGAAATACTCGGGTCGGATAAATTCGACCCCTACCTCTCATACTAAAAGTCTAATCGGGTACTGTAAAAGAAAAAATATAGGGTATCGCGTATCGCGTGAAGAAAGAAAAATCAGGAGTCAATAAAATAGGAAGGGCACAACTCATTGTGCCCTTCCGCCTGAATCTTATTTTTTTCCCCGCGATTGTTCCCCACACCTATAGGTTACCCGCTATGCGCTATACGTCGATTTCGTATTAAGAATTATTCACCCTTCTCAATGATAATTTTTGCTCCTGAGTTGACTTTTTTAAATGCTTTAGAATCCCCTATTATCTTTCCGAAAACATTTACCGGACTGGCAGGTCTGATTTCATCACCCTGACTTGCCGGAGTTAGTCCAAAGAAGATACAAAAAGCACTACCGGGCGGCCAATAACCTAAATCTCCTTCTGAAACCACTTCCTTCGCGTTTTCCGATCCAACATTAACCGATATGGAAAAATAAATTTCATCACCCCAGGTATTCACACTTCCTTCAATGGGAAGAGCATCCCATATTTTTTGAGCAGTTTCACTATCATTTAACCCGGCATCTATTTTAAGGTCTTCGGTTTTAATGGTAATCTTTTTAACAGCCATTTTTATCATTCCTTTTTATTTATTTCTTTTCGCTTAACGCTTTTGTTCTTTCCGCAATATGCTCGGCAGTAAGTTCAAAGGTCTTAAGCAGTTCCCATGAGGCTCCGGTTAAGCCAAATTGGTCATCCACGCCCATCATCTCCAATAATAAGGGGGCGTTATACTTTTTGCCGGCGGCAATCACTCCGGCAATGATGTTTCCGAATCCACCCTTTTGGTGTTCTTCCACGGTCATTACCAGTCCGATCTCTTCAGCAGCTTTAAGAATACTATCTTTATCCAGTGGTTTGACCGTGTGAATGTTTAGTATCCTGGTTTCAAGGTTATACTCTTCCTTTAGGATATAAGCCGCACGCATCGCCTCTGCCACCATGGGCCCACAGGCAATAATGCAAACGTTTTCTTTTTCAGATTTATAGTCAGAAGCGAGTTTGGTCTCAAAGGCATCAACAAATTCTTCTTTTTCCTCTCTGAAACGAACAACGTTGGCCTTACCGAATGCATAAGGTGTATCCTCTTTGGTAACAATGGGGGTGGCTTCCCGGGCATATCTGATCACTGCCGGACCTTGAATGTTGGCTACAGCCGTGGTCCCTTTTTCTGTCTCCAGAGCATCGCTGGGAACAATGAGGTGCATATTGGGTAAATAATACATATTGCTGATTTCTTCCAAAGCCTGATGGGTTGCTCCGTCAGGACCTACCGATAAACCGGCATGGGCGTTGGCAATCTTTACATTATAATTATTATAGCAAACGATGGTTCTAATCTGGTCCCAATTCCTACCGGTAACAAAGACCCCGTATGAACCGATAAAGGCAGTTTTACCTTCTTTGGCAAATCCGGAAGCTACTTCGGTCATGTTTTGTTCGGCAATACCCATCTGGAAAAACCGTTCTTTTCTTTCCGGATGATTTTCATAAAATTGATTCATGCAGATTGAATTGGTAATGTCGGCACCGAAGGCTACCACCGATTTCGCTTCACCTAATTTCTCAAGGGCATTCCCGAATCCTTTTCGGGTTGGCACCATCTTCACCTTCATGTTCTCTGCTTTATTCCACCAGTAATCGCGGCTGAATTTGGGCATCGCTTTATCAACCTTCTGATCGACTTCTTTCTGGTATGTACAGGCCTTTTGAAGTAGGGCATCTACTTTTTTCTCATCAAAATTATTGGCATTAATATCCTGTAGGGCCTTATCCAATGATTCTGCTCCTTTTCGTCCATCCTTGGGGCATACACCATGATAACCGACTACATTTTCAGCATAAGATACTCCTTTTCCCTTGACCGTATGGGCAATAATGACTGTGGGTTTACCTTTTAGGGTTTTTGCCTTCTCGAAAGATTTTAGAATCTCTGTCATATCATGTCCATCAATCTCTATGGTATGCCAGCCAAATGACTGCCATTTGGAAAGCAAAGATTCCAACTGCATAACCTCTTCGGTGGGCCCGTCAATCTGCAGATTATTTCTATCCACTATGGCTGTCAGATTATCTAATTTGTAATGAGCGGCAGACATGGCACTTTCCCATATTGAACCTTCATTTAATTCACCGTCTCCTAAAATACAAAAAGTCCTATAGTCTTTTTTTTCTAACCTGGCATTTAAGGCACAGCCTATGGCTACCCCTAAACCCTGTCCCAATGAACCACTGGACAGTTCTAATCCGGGTAATTTAAAGCGGTTGGGGTGTCCTTCAAAACCAGACCATAATTTTCTTAGTTTTACCACTTCATCAATGAAAAAATAACCAGCCTCTCCCAGGGCA
>SDBU01008899.1_pt1 | contig 11336 bp, 6 predicted proteins | sample 2277071 | NCBI WGS metagenome assembly SDBU01 (sample SAMN10397929, study PRJNA504765) | marine sediment metagenome | isolation source: marine sediment core GS08_GC12, 126 cmbsf | place: Arctic Ocean: Gakkel Ridge, Loki's castle | collected 2008 | reverse complement strand
ACGGGCGACGCAAGGCCGCCCGCTACACGGTGTTAGAAACTGAGCATATAAACAGTGGTAAGGACGACGTATTGAAAACCGAGTTTTGAGACAGCCTCCCTGGGGGCGATTCACCGCCATCTGGTTCCCGGCGGTAAACTGATTCTCGACCTGTTCAATCCATCGCTCAAAATGATTGTCAGCGACAGAACAAAAGAGGAATTCTGTGACGAACCGGAATTCACTGTTGCTGATGGTCGTCGTGTCCTGCGTCGCATGCGGATGCCGAACAAGGACCTTTTCAATCAGATCAACGACTGCGAGATCATCTACTACGTTACCCATCCCGATGGCCGCAAGGAGCGGTTGGTGGATGAGTTCAAGATGCGCTATCTATACCGCTGGGAAGCGGAGCATTTGCTGGTGCGCTGTGGCTTCGAGGTCGAGCATCTGTATGCCGACTATGACAAGTCTGCCTTCGGCTCCAAGGATCCGGGTGAATTGATTTTCGTGGCCCGGAAGGTGTGAGGAATCGCTTGGTATCTCGGCAGATGTGGACATCTGCCGGGCACGTCGTGTTTGGGTTCTTCTCCTATTCATACCCCTTCGAGTCGACCATATAGCCCCCACTTTCAAACCTTGCGGGTCGACCCGACCGTGCATAGGTTGTGTCCATGTCCGACTATGCCAAACTGCGCGATGATCTGGTTGTCTCGCCCACGGTCGTAGAAGGCGAGACAGTTTACAATATCAAGGACCCCATCAAGGGTACTTACTTCCGCCTGCGCGAACCGGAATACTGGCTGGTCAGTCAACTCAACGGCGTGACCTCGTATGCTCAGATTGCCGCGCGCTTCCGCAGCAAATTTGAGTTGAACATCACCGAGGAAAACGTCCTGCAGTTTGTGCAGGCCTTGGAGAAGCTCTACTTTCTCGATAATGTGCGAGCCGAACAGGCCGTATCACGCAAGAGCTACCTGGTAGACAAGCATGGCTCCTTGTTCTCGAGGTTGCTGTTCGTCAAGTTCAAGGCGTTCAATCCGGGCAAGCTTCTGGATCGGCTGACATCGATCTACCGTCCGTTCCACAATCTTTACGGTTTTGCCTTGCAAGCTCTGTTGATTGTACTGGGGATGTGGATCCTCTTAGCCAACTCCAACCAGTTCTCGGTCAGCTTGCACAGCATCTTCAACCTCAGTTCGATTTTGGTCGTGATCACGGCGGTTTTCATTTTTTTCATAGTGCACGAATTCGCCCATGCCGTTATCTGTCGTTACCACGGGGGAGAGGTGCGCGAGATGGGTTTCTTGATGCTGTATTTCCAACCGGCTTTTTATTGCGATCTGTCGGACGCCTGGCTGTTTGAGAAAAAGCGACACCGACTGGCGGTCACAGCAGCCGGACCCTATTTCCAACTGGTCCTCATGGCCGTCGCGACGATAATATGGCGGATCACAGTGCTCGGTAGCGGTCCCAGCGATCTGGCTCGTATCATCGTGATCATCAGTTGGGTCACGCTCCTGGTGAACCTGAATCCCCTGATAAAACTGGATGGGTATTACTTGCTGTCGGACTGGTTGGACATTCCCAACCTGCGCCGCAAGTCATTCGGTTATCTGGGCAACGTGCTCAAGCGCCGATTGCTCGGCTGGCCGGTGGATGCGATGGAAGTGTCTGTCCGACAGAAAAGAATCTTCCTGGTCTACTCGGTGTGTGCAGTGCTCTATACCGGAGTCCTGCTGGCGTGGGTGTTGTCGGTGGTGGCCGGGTTCCTGGTGAGTATTGCCGGGGGGCTTGGATTATTGTTGTTGATTGCTTTCCTGTTCCTTACTTTGAATTCAAGTATTGTAGGACTGAGTCGAGGAGTTGTCAAACATATCAGATTCATGAAGACCCTTTTGAAAAGTCCGCTGCGACTCGCTGTGCACTTGGCCCTGGCGGCGATAGTTGTTGTTGTGATGGTTGCCATCCCGTTCCCCAAACGGGTCACCGGCGAAGTTGCCATCCGGCCAATCGCTGAGTGTACCCTGCGGTTGAACAAACATGGCCAGTTGGAAACGGAATACCGGCAACGCGGCGCCAACGCCGACCGCAAAACCAGTTTCCTGCAGATGACCTCAACCGACCTGGCCGCTCTGAAACTGGTGCGCCTCGTGAAGGACGGTCAGGAGGTGAAGGCCGGCGACTCGGTGGCTGTGCTCGCTTCCAATCAGGTGGCTAATGAAATTGCAGCGGAGACATCGGTGCTTGAGAAGGTGGAAAGTGAACTGGCGCTCTTGATGGCTCCACCTAAGAAAGAAGCCGTCGCTGAGGCGGAGGCGCAGGTGACAGCGGCGAGAGCCAACTATCAGCAGCGTGACCGTGACCTCCAGCGGATTGAAGAACTGGCGTCTAAAAATCTAATCACCCATGAAGAACTGGAGACGAAACGAGCCGAAGTGGCCATTGCCAAGGCGGAGTTGGTAAATAAAGACGCGTCCCTCCAGTTGTTACGGTCTCCGCCGAAACCGGAGGAGGTAGCAGTCCTCCAGGCTGAGGTTGATAGACAAACGGCGAAGTTGGGGTTCCTGAGGTCCCAGTTAGCGGCGCAAACCATCAGAGCGCCGATGTCCGGTCGGGTAGATATCGGGCAGGCCGACGATGAGATACTCTCAGTCGTGGACGACCATAAGGTCGAGATACTGGTGCCGGTTTCTGATTTCGATGTCGGGTTGGTCGAACTGGGTCAAAACGTGCAGTTGAAAGTACGCTCTTATCCAAGCGAAGTTTTCTATGGTAAGGTCGCTCATATAGCGCTGAGTGCCGAGGTTGTTGACAACGATGCGATCTTTACTGTGTCCGTGGTTGTCGACAATGCCGACGGACAACTCCGAAATGGGATGACCGGTTACGCCAAAATCGAATGCGGACGATCGTCGCTGATCAGGAAAATAGTCCGCAAAATTGCGTCCAATGTGAGAGTTGAGTTCTGGTCCTGGTGGTAATTTCATTCCCCTCACGGAACAACTTTCCGATTTCGAGGAGAAATGAAGGGATTACAACAACAAAACCGCGATTTAGAGGGGCTGAAGTCCACATTGCGCTTGACAAATCTCGTCCTATTGCCTATACTCGGTTGGGCTCTGGAGTCTGGTACGTTGATGGTTAAAGTGTGATGGTGACACTTGCTCCAGGGTGAACCATAGGCTGCAAGGAGGTGAGTTAATGAAAGATTACAAGCTCACAGTCGAGGTCTTGGAAGCCCGCATCGCTCCGGCATTCAGTCAGGGTGGTCAGTAAGGCTTCAGGCCTTCTTTGTTTTCAAAGACTGGAGGCAGGTGTTTCAGGCACCTGCCTTTTTCTTTTGCGCCAGTGACTGCGCGAGTCTTCTTATTTCGCAGACGAGGTACAAGATTGTGCGCCGATTCTGGTACCTCTCCCGATCTTGCGGGTCGTCAATATTCCCGGCTATCTTCTTGGCGGCGTCGAGTGCTTCTCTAAAGCATGAGAATGCTTGCTCGAAATCTCCGAGTTCGGCGTGCATTCGTCCAAACTGAGTGTAGACGTCCACCGTCTCCGGGAGTAGCCCAGCCGCAACGGCGACTCTCTGGGATCGTTGCAAGTATCGTTCGGCTGCCTCATACCGCCCGAGGTTGATCATCAATTCTCCCGCCAGGTTACATAGCGACGGGATCTCAATTTCGTCCGGCGTTTTGTCCAGGTCGACTAAGATATCGACGTACTGGTCCGGGTTTACTGCCTGGTCTTCACAACGCAACGTTCGGCCCAGAGCGTTGAACTCGATCAGGAGCTTTTCGCGTTCCAACTTGAGTTCAGCGGCCAGTTCTCGCGCCCGCTGAAAGTACTCCAAGTTGTCTGCCAGCTTCGTGATCACCAACAGCGATTCCATTTCGGATGTCTTGTCCCTGGCGATCACTCGCCGCCGCATGGTTGCTACGGCTATACGCATGGCGTCGTCGCTGTCACCGATTCGGCGGCGCAGATCGGCATGGAAGATCTCCAGTTGGGTGCGGCCCAAAGGTTCGTCGATTTCGTCGTAGATGACCACTGCCTCACGATAAGCGGCCTCGGCGTCGCTGTATCGACCTAGTCGTTTGAGAGTTTTTGCCATACCGGCCTTGAACGCTGCCAAATGGGGACGATCATCCAACTCAACCGCCAGCGCCATGCCTTCCGTGAGGTACTGGATTGATCGTTTTAGCTGTCCGGTAGAAGCCATGATGGCTGTCAGGTTCTCCAGGTTGTAAAGAATCTCTTTCTGTGTGCCGAGGCGACGGTTGATTACCAGTGAGCGCTCGAGGTTCTCGACGGCCTCGGACAATTCGCCGCGCAGATGATGAGCGTATCCGAGATTATTGAGAATGCGAGCTTCTTCAAGCTGATTAGCCGCTTCTCGACAAATATCGATCGACAGACGATACAGACGCACCGTCCGCCGCAGATTTCCCAAGATAGCGAAGATCGTGCCGATGTTGCTCAAGGTGGAGGCGACGTCGTCCATCGCTCCAAGTCGTCGTTGAATCCTCAGCGCCTGACGATAACTTACCAGTGCCCTTGAATAGTCCGATCCCACCCAGTGCATGTTGCCGAGGTTGTTGAGAGTGTGTGAGAGCTCCAGTTCGTCGCCCAGTTCGGTGTAAATGCGTTGAGCGGTTTCCAACGCCTTCAGACCTGCGCGGTGGTCCTGCTTCATCTTATACAGATCGCCGAGGTCCTTGTATGTCTCGGCCAGCAGCTTGTCGACAGGACGATCATGACAGTGCTCAATGATGACGTTGTAGGTGACCAATGCCGCCTCGGTCGCGCCGGTCTCCTTGAGTATGTCTCCCCGGATCATCAGTAGCTGGCGAACATCGAAGGTCCTCCCGATCATCTCAGCATAGCTGATGACACTGTTCAAGAGGTTGAGGGCAGTCTCGTTGTCGTGGTTCTTGTTCAGCGTGACAGCGGCCTGATAGGTGCAGCGCTCGCAGGCAACCAGATCACCGGCCTGCAAATAGAGTCGTGCGGCCAACTCCAACCAATCGCGCTTCTCCGCTCTGGGAGCCGCTTTTGCAGACAGCGCCCGAACAGTCGACGGTTTCAGCAGCGGCCGGATGAGCTCGGTCAGTGCTCGGGACCTGACCGGTGCTTCGCTGACGCTGAACAGTTCGAGAGCAGCGTCGGGTGACGGTTGTCCCGCTATGGCGGTCTGTATCATCCGGCGCCGTTCACGGAAGGAGGCGTCCCCGAAAAAACTAAGCGTCTCGCGACGAGAACGTGACGGCCAGTAAATGTCTCCGGTGAAGACGAACCTGCCCTGGTCAAACACCAGGTTGCCCTTGAGAAAGTTGGCTGTCAGGACGGCCCGGAGTTGTTTCGAATCAGAGTCGGTCAGGAGGTCAAGCCTGCGACGTTGCCGTGGATCGAGGTTCAGGGCGGCCCTGATGTTATCGAGATAAGAATCCTGTGGATTCACGAGGTGTTTTGGTTGCAGCGCCCGCTCGAACGGATAGGTGGCCCCGATGTCACGCAGACGTTGGCATACTTCCCATCCATCGGCGGGACGATCCTGAGGGTTCTTTTCTAACAGGGCGGCCACTATTTCCCGTACGGCTGGATCCAGGTCATTGCGATAATCATCCAGCGGTGCTGGGTTGGCCTCGCTAACGCGACTGTTGATACGTACCGGATCGGCGTCATTACCTTCGATAAACGGATGATGTCCGGCCAGGAGGGAGTAAGCAGTCACTCCGAGCGCAAACAGATCGGAGCGATGATCACAGATTGAGTCAGCGATAACCTCCGGCGCCATATAACCTACCGTGCCCAAACCGGCGCGAGCCTCTGAAGTTTCATCAGCGTGTCGACCCAGCGAGAAATCCGACAGCTTCAGATAGAACAAGTCGTCGTCGGTTGTATCGGACCACGCTGACGGCAGAAAAACGTTTTGTGGTTTGAGGTCACCGTGGACCAAACGGCGCTGCTGCAAGTATTGCAGGTTCAGCGCCAGAGCACTGACAAGGTTCAGCATCAGCGGGACATCATCTACCCGTCCGGTTCGGTCCAGGGTGGGACCCTGGCACAACTCCAGCAAGAGGTAAGGCTGATGACCGTCAGAGTATCCGAGTATTCGTACCAGCCCGGGGAACCTCAGGCTGCCGACAAGCATGTTTTCGCGATGGGCGAGATGAGCAAAGGATGATACGGTCTCAGGATTGTTGTCCAGCGGATACTTGAGGGCTGCTTCACGCCTCCGGTCGGCGACGTAAACTCTGATGACTTCGGCCGTTCCCCCGCGACCGAGATGATCCAGGTACTGGAGACCGGGCGGCAGGAGCGGAGAATCCATATCACTCTCGCAGCGTCGGGGCGGTGCGGAGGCGGGGCAGGATCACCGCAAAAGTAGTACCACCGGCGGCAGATGACCTGACCGTCAATTCTCCCATGTGGCTTTCAATTATCCTCTTGCAGTTGGACAACCCCAGCCCATGACCACCTTTCTTGGTGGTGAAGTGCGGCGTGAAAACCCTGACCAGAGTCTGTTCCGACATGCCGGTGCCATTGTCGGATACCTCGATAGAGATTCGTTCTGTTTGACCATCGTAGTCGGCGATAATACTGATTTCGCGTTTGAAATCCTTGCCGGTGTCCTGCTCCTTGATAGCTCTTTCTTCGATAGCGTCCGCAGCATTGTTGAGCAGGTTCATCAGCACCTGCTGAATCTGACCGACATCCATCTCCAGATTGGGAATGTTGTGACCAAGGTCGATGGTGAAGTGCATCCGTTTGAACCTCGGCTGTACCCGCATCGTGAACAGAAGATCCTCGATCAGGTGCTTGACGTCGTAGCTGATGTACTCCGGCTCCGGCTTGGAGAAATCCATCAGGTTGTCAACGAATCGCTTGATTTTGAAGACATTCTCAACAATCGACTTGGCGTTGAAGCGGGCCTTATCGTACTTCTCGCGATCGAGATTCATCCCCATCAGTTCGGCGTTGGTTGAGGCGATGGCCAGATAGTTGTTGAGTTCATGAGCGATGGAGGCAGCCATTTCACCTTTGGCGGCAAGCTTTTCTGAGATGATGACATATTTCTCCATCACCACTTTCTCGGTGATGTCTTCAATCGTTATTATCAACCCGTTGTCACCATTAGGTAATGCCGAAATCGAAGAAATCTTTATCGACAGCACTTTTTCGACATAACCGGTGTTGTGAAAATAGCGCGGGTCTGAAAAGTCTTCAGCGGTAACAAGAGCTGTATTGATCATGCTTTGCCAACTGCCCCGCTGATCTGACGGCAGGAGATCGAGGAACATGGTCGGCGGTTCACCGTCGCCCAACATCCTGACGGCGTCAACATTTACCTCAAGAATCTCCAGGGCGCTCGAGTTGATCGTGACTGCCCCGCCGCGCTCGTCTATCACCACCATCCCGATCGGAGACTTGCTGATCACCGACTCATTGTATTTCTTCAGCCTTAGCAGCGAATCGTAGTGCGCGGCATTACGAAAAGCCCCTGAAACCGCCTGCGCGTACAGTTCGAACAAGTACAGATCGGACTTGAGAAACATCCGCGCTTCGTTCGAGTTGTCGACGTATATGACGCCGATGATCTCATCCTTGTCCTTGATTGGTACGCACATGATCGAGCGCAGGTGCAATTCCACAACCGACGCCTGCTGAGCGTAGCGCTCATCGGAGAGGGCATCGGAAGTATAGACCGACTTACCGGTGGCCGCAACCTCTGAGGTTACTGAGTTCGATATCCTGAACTCCTCCTCCATCATCTCTTCCTGACACAGGTTGTAGGCGGTGCGAATCTGAAGCGTCCCGTTCTCGTCCAGCAGCATGATCAAGCCGCGCTCAGCTTGCATCAGTTCGATCGCCTTGCGCATCACGATTTGCAGCACATCGTCCAGGAGCAGCGACGAATTGATGGCATGCAAAACGGTCAGTAGCGCCTGAAGATCGGCGGTTGCTTTGGCGCCGTCAGGGTTTCTCAGATCGATGCGCGGATTGGTATCGGCTACCTCATCCAGCGTTGCTTCCAGGTCGGCGAAAATGTCAGCGGTATCCCCGGACGACACGCTCTTGTCGTGCGGATCAGGAGGCTTACTGGTGCTCCTGGAGGTTTTATTCTGGTCAATAAATGCCATTCAGCCTATCTCTCAAACAGACGTTTACACTGTTTCAGTTATCGGCCTTAAGGGGCCAGGCATTAACCGACTCAAAGTCCCAGGCCGGGCTAAACCGATGTTCTCTTTGTTACTTGCGACGAACCTCGGCCGGCGAGAATGGCAGGGTGCGGCCGGAGAAACTCTCTCGACCGAAACCGGTGAGTTTCAAGAAATGTCGAAAAAGGTACTCGAGAGCCGACTCATCGTTCTTAAGGGAGTCGCTTCTCGGCGCTAAGGTATAGCCGGTCATGGAGATACACGTTAGTTCAAGGCTTAGGTAGTAGCGGCTGAGGCTATCCAATCGGGCGTAATCGATCAAGTCGATGACGACTGAGTCAGCCAGGAATCGATGCATCCCGGCCAGCGTGGCGAATCTGCCGGACTGTTGGAAATCCTTACCGCCCGTCTGGATGATGAAATCTTCGGTGACTATTCGATATCCAATTTTCACCATCCCACCCTTGACTCCTACCGTTTCTGCGCCCCAAAGGTGTCGAGGACGTTTCAGGGTCAATTGGAAATCAATGACCAGATCGATTCCATCACGGATCTTATCGACCCGGGTCGACGACACCAGTAGGGCCAGGTCCAGCCAGGCTGCCAACCGCGGTTCGTTGTCGAAAACACCGAAGTCCAGTTGCTCGGCGCTGTGCCCATCAGGAGCCGGGGCGATAAGAAGTACCACCACCGTCAACAATCGCGCTAGATGCAAGATTCTCTGCATACCTGGTGCAGCCTGGTTCTATCCCTCTGACAGACTGTTGAAAAACGGTTCAGGCGTCATTGCGTGGCGTTCCCGCGATGACAAAGACATCATTTCTTCAACAGCCACCTAAAAAACCTGGGCCAGGCGGACATAGATTTTGGGATCGTCGTCGTCGGAACTGTCCAGCCGCCTGGCGAGGCTGATGCGGAAATCGCTGCCGAACGACAGGGCAATCCCCAGCGAGTGTTTAAGTTCGATGTCATCGCCCAGGCTTGTCTCGTTGGCGATCTGGCCCATATCCCAAATGATCGATGCCGCAATATCAGTGGCCGGAAAGCGCGTACGGTATTCAACGTTGGCCATCCAAAAGCGGGTACCCATGTACTCCTTGTGGTCATAGCCGCGAAGGGTGCCGAGACCACCAAGGAAGAACCGCTTGTAGATCGGAAGGTAGCCGTCGCTGCCGCCGTACATCCCCCGCAGAATCAACATCGAACGCCGGTGCACCTTTTGGAAACGAGTAAGAGCAAGGGTGTACCGACGGTAGTCGAAGTCTGACGACAAGTCAGGGTGAGCGTACTCCAACGAAGATGCGAGCCGCCATGAGGAATGGCCGAACCGATCATCCGGATCGCCGTTGTCCCAGTCAAGGTCAACGGAGAGGTAGGCGTTGGTTGTCGAGTCGATTTCGCTAATCAGGGCAGTTTGGTAACCGCTGTCGACGGTGGCGAAGTTGTCGCAAAATCTCTTGTCGCCGCTGAACAGATGCCACAGATTATGGTGAGCCGACAGCCACTTGGTTTCCTCGTAACTGTAACCAACTTGAAACAGGGCTGTGTTCACAGGTCGGAAACGCGCATAGGCCCATCCGCCCTCTGCTTCATAGTAGTCCTTGTAGTCCTCACCAGCCAGCAGCGCGAAGGCGGTGTTCTCACGGTCACTCAACAGCCAGTCATCCTCCGAAACCAGGTGGCGGTAGTATTCCCCACCGACAGCCAGCGCCGGGTTCCGCAGGATGGTCTGCTCCAGACCGAAATCGATGCGCCACCTGTCCGAAGCAAAGGGGTATGCTCCACCCATCCAGATTTGCGGCAGGAGTGAATCGGGATCCTCGAATTCCCAACCGAGACCGAGCAGCAAACCATCGACCCGGTTGTACTTGAGGGCCCCGGTCATGTCGAACCGATCCACTCGGCGATTGAAGCGATGACGGCGGGTGACGCGGCGTTCGTCATGGGTGTACATCTCGCCATACACGGTGGCATCGCGCGCCACGTCGACCCGGCCGGTCAGGGTAGCCAGATCACCTCGAGCCACCGCTGCCGGTCCTACGTACACATTTCCGAAAAGAGACAGTACGTCCTTATTGACCTCGCCGTACACCTCGATATCCCCAACGACACTTAGAGCCAAACCTCGAACAAACTCGTCCTCCTCGATGACAATGGGTTGATCGAAACTGATTCGATTGCCTTTCCTGAGACGGGTCACGCGGCGCGATTCACCGGGGACAGTCAGGAACGAGATGGCGAAATAATCACCCTCATCGAGAATACTAATATCGATGACATCCTCAAGATTGCGCCTCACTCCCTCCAGAATCAACCCGTGCTCATCGAAAATGGGCACACCGTCGGCACTGACGACCCCGTCCCTGATCACAAGGCTCTTGCGAGGGAATTGAGACGTGATTTCGCGATTGGAATCTGTAACGTGAATCGAGATATCGTCCTTGTGATAGACAATGCGAAACAGTTCCTCGTAGCGATCCGACCGTTGATAGTCCTGATAACCGGTTTCACCCGGAGCCGCTGCCGCATAGGCTGACAGGATGATTAGCGTTGTTGAAGCGAGAACCACTATCCGTTTGGTCATAACATCCTCCGTTTTTCAGAAGCATGAAACAAATTCCGTGCCGGCGAGTCAAGTTGTGATTATGCCGCCGTTTGCAGCACACTCCTGGTGGTGAACGTGGTATCTTTACACACCCATGAACGGATTTTGTTCACGATGTTGAGCACGGGGGAGGTGTGAACTCTTTGTGCGTGGTGTACGTCCTCGTGCGCCACGCGGATGCAGGGGCAGACGAGGGCGTCTGTTGCCCACAAGATTACTCGGTGCCCCGCCTGGAAGCGACAGGTGGGTTTCTGATTTCTTGATGCTGTTTAACCGACACCTGACTCCCCCAAAAAAGCGGGGTTGCTGGGACACATATCGAACTCTGATTGCGAACCAAGCTGCCATGGTCCGACGTTACTACTAGGGTGTTACAGCAGAAGAGTTCTACTTTTGCGGCTTCGATCTAACTTGCTAGTACACATGAAGATCCTCTAGTCCCGTAGGTCGGAACCCCCTTGCGGGTTCCGACTCTCAAATTACTCACCAGAGTTCCGTGTCGGGAGCCCTGAGTTCTTGACATGTTGTCGGAACCTCGCCCTTCGACTCCGCTCAGGACGACCCCTTCGGGGCAGGGGTTCCAACCTACGAAG
>SDBU01008898.1_pt1 | contig 11337 bp, 16 predicted proteins | sample 2277071 | NCBI WGS metagenome assembly SDBU01 (sample SAMN10397929, study PRJNA504765) | marine sediment metagenome | isolation source: marine sediment core GS08_GC12, 126 cmbsf | place: Arctic Ocean: Gakkel Ridge, Loki's castle | collected 2008 | reverse complement strand
TGCCATTTATTCTCACTTTCAGTTAGTTACTTTTTTGGGGCCTTTTGTCTTGCTTCAGCTACTTTTTTTTTTCGTCTTCCTCTTCTTCTTCTTCCGGAACATCTTTGTCTTCTTCATAAAGTAGTTCATATGCAGATTCAATAAGATTGTCACGAAGAATTTTATATGAATCTTCGATAATTGTTCCTTCCCACTCGTTTAGTTTGTCAAATTCTTTAGATTCAGAAACAACACGAGCAAGTAGAAGATTATCAACTGCAAGACTAAATGCTTTTTGTCTGATTTTACTTTCAATAACTGCTGAAATATCAAGATCCTTATCTTCTTTAATCATCTTTTTCAATGATTCTTTTATATTCATTCTTGACTTGCTTGTAGAAACTATTCTTTGAGCATTTTCACGAGCTGTCTTAGCAGATTCTCTAGCACCTTGTAGTAAGGCCCTTGAATTAACTTTTTCATCTATAATTTCTGGAGTATGATTAACCAGTTTAATCATTTCAACAAATACTGATAAAAGCGCTCCCTTAATTGAAAGGTATTCTTCTTTCACAAGTGGGCAACAACTTTCAACTTGTCCAACATTTTTTCCGAAAAAAACATAATCTAATGCATAGAAGTTTTCTAGCACTCTAATTTTAGACTCTTTTGATAACATTTTAAATTTTCCTCCTAATTAATATGAATAACTTGAATTTTCATCTTCAAGTACTTCTAGCATAACTCTCCTTGAGTCGTTAGGGAAGTTTGTATTTTTAATTGCTAGACATAAAACTTTAAGGGCATCAATAGTTCTACCCCTCTTTCCAATAATTTTTCCACAATCTGACTGATCAACTTTAACTTGGATAATTATTGCTTTGGTCGATACAGCTGCAGATACTTCGACGACTTCAGGTTTATCAACAACCGCTTTTGTGGTTTCTTCAACATAAACTTTTAACAAAACTGACATATCACCCATTTTTCAATTCTCCCTTTCAATGTATTTCATTATACAACTCTTATTTATTTTTTGTTCTAAAACTTATAAAGTATTAGTTCAGATCTTATTACTATCCCACAGGATTAAACTTTTCTATTATTTCTGTATTTATTGCTTCTTTGACTGCTGCATCATATGCTTTTCTAAAATCATCATCTGTTTTATAAAGTTCAGGAGCATCTTTAGTCCTAAATTTCTTTTCTGGTAATGAAACAAGATAATTCCATGCTCCACTAGTCAATCGTTTTGTATTTTTTAAGAAATTGTAGTTAGTCCAAAAATTTGAAAAACCAGTTGTAAATGAACCCACAATTTCAATTTCAATATTTGGAGGGAATAATTTGTTTTTTACACATTTCAATTTTACAATAACGCCTTCAAATCCATATTTAGCAGAATCTTCTGTGGCACCTGGTGCAATTGCAGATTTAACTTTCATTTCAACCAATTGAAACGCATTAAACTTTAACACATTTCCTCCTGGCATATCTTTTGTTGCTGACATAAATTTTAGATCTTTTGGTGGGGCAAACTGACCAATATTTAAAACATCTCTTAGTTGATTTACAGCCAAACAACATATATTATTTTGGGCAAACTTTGCAACATATTTAGGAATTAAAATAGAAAGCAATCTTGCTTTATAACCGATCACAGTATTTGGATCATCAGTTTCTCTTTCTTTTTGTGATAGAGTATTTGCAATACTATCCCACACAACTATAGAAGGAGTATCAACTATTTTCTTTTCTTGTTTAAATACTGATAGTCCTTCAAGAAATTTAAATACTTTTTCAACTGTTATATCAGTATATGGTTTTAATTGTGGATTATTAACACCAAGGTTTGCTAGTCTTATTGTTGTTGTTGCTTCCTCAGAATCAAGAAATGCTCCAATTAATTCACCTTTGTATTGTATCTGTCCTTGACCGAGAGTTTTAATTGCCAACATTGTCTTACCACTTCCTGGTTGGCCAACGATAATACATAATGAACCAATAGCAAACCCACCACCAAGAATCGCATCTACAAGATCAATACCAGTGGAAATTACTTCTTTTGTACCTGAATCAGCTATAATTTCTACTTTAGTTTCAAGAAAAGAACTAAATTCATCATATAATTGTTTTGTCTTTTCCTTATCTTCATTTATATTTCCGGAATCAACAATTTCAGATTTGACTTTATGTGACTCTGCTGCTATTTCTATTTTATCATTTAATTTTACACTATCCAAAACTTCTTCGACTGTTATTTCATCGACAGGATTTGTTATTTCATCTGACATATTTCGCCTCCATTATAAAGCATTCATTTTTCTTACGTCTACTGCTATTTTATCAGTTTCTTCTTGAGCCTGTTTTACTGACTGTAGTTTTATTTCATCCCTTTTCTTCTTATAATTTTCAACCTTCTCTGATAATTTCCGAACATCAATTATATCTCCAATATCCATTGACTTTTCATGAACATCAATTTTTCTTCTTAGATCAATTTCATCTTTCAAACTTTTTTGGACTTCTTTTCTCATTTCAAGTAAAGCACGGAAAAACTCAGTTGCAGTTTTTACTTTCTCTTCAAAAAATCTTACATATCTAGCATCAAGTTTATCTGGTAATATTTTATCAATCTTATCTCTTAAGATTTCAATATCATCTACCATCTGCATAACAGCATCACGATGACCTTTAAATTCACTAAGAAGTTCTTCTATAATTTTTTCATTTGTTGGCATAATAAACTATCCTCTTTTTATTATTTGTTCTTATTATTCCATGATAATTTTCATATTTCCTGTCTGATCGTATTTGTTTCTTGTACCACCTTCAATTATTTTACCATTTTTAAAATGTGAACAATTGAATTTGACTTTACGATTAAGTTTAGCTCCCCAACATTCATTAGATTCATTATATGGACAATTATTATAATATGGGCATTTTTCTCCCACTTCAAGAATTAATGACATAATATCTCCTATGCAATATCTTCTGGAATAGTATCTGGTTTTTTATATATAGATAACTTTGTAAGTTCATATCTAACAATTCCAGTAATAATACTATTCCATGTTTTTTTATTAAAAGGACCGTCTGGTAAATCATTACCACGCATCCAGTTCTCTCCTGGTCTTGCTTTTCTAGTTGAAACTTGACATCCAAGATAACCTTCATCACCTTCTTTATCAATTGCAACAATACTATAGACATGTTCATCTGTATAAAAACAAACCTTAAAATAAACTTCACCATCTCCAGTTCCATGTCCAGCTATATCTTCAATAAAATCCTCAACCTTCCCTGGAAATACAAGTTCTGCCATCCACATATCAAGAAGTTGATGTTTGCTTTTTGCTTCGACTGCATCTTCAAAATCAATTACTTTAGATTCACATACTTTAGATTCACATACTTTAGATTCACATACTTCACATTTTTCTCCATTCTTATCTAACCATTCGATCAAATCGTCCATTTTACTATCACCAACGTACCATTCTAAATCTGCCCTCTTGTTTATTTTTATTGTATTACCAGGCATAATTATTCTCCTTTTTATAAATCACATGTTCCAGTAGTACACTGAACATCTTCCTCTTTAAGATTGCTTTCAACTTTTTTATTTAATTGAAGATATTTTCGTACTTCTTCTTCTGAAACTTTGTTTAAAATTTGTCCTTCTTTTGAACCGTCACGATACACAGTTACGCCTTTGAGATCATAAATGTATTCAAGTAATAAAGTACTCAAGTCTTCTTCTGTTGTATGACCAGGTAAATTAATTGTTTTACTTACCGAAGCATCACAATATTTTTGGCAAGCTACCTGCATCTCAAAATGATCTTTTGGTTCAAGATCATATGAATCAACAAACCAATCTGGAGTTTCTTCCCCACTTTCAATCAATTTTTGATATCTATGATGAATATACATTCTATCACTAACTCTATCATGACGCATCATTGCTTTAGCGAACAATGGTTCAATTCCACTTGGATAATCAGCTAATAATGAGATTGTGCCAGTAGGAGCAAGAGCCATTAATGTACAATTTCTGACCCCATACTTTTTAATTTCCATTCTCAATGCTGCTGGAAGTTTTCTTATAAATGATGCTTTTCCGTATGCCATTGAGTCAAACTGAGGAAATGCTCCTTTTTCAATTGCTAATTCAACTGATGCTTGATAAACAGTATTACGAATAAATTGCATCAATCCTTCTGTTTCACGAACTGCTTTCGCTGAACCGTATCTAATTTTCTTTGCAAATAGATACTCAGCAAGACCTAGAACACCTATACCAATACGTCTTGATTTATGTGCATTAATATCAATCTCTTTTAAAACATATTTATTAACTTCAATCACATTATCTAAAAAGCGAACAGCTAACTTTATAGTATTCTCAAGTTTTATCCAGTTTGTATTAATATTACCTGTAATGAAATTGGGTAGGACTAATGAACCAAGATCACAGACTCCATATGGTCCAAGAGTTGTTTCTCCACAAGGATTTGTACCAAGAACTGGTTCAAAGTAATATGAATTATTTTTTACAAAGTTTGACCAATTAATTAATCCCGGTTCTGCACAGTTTACCATATTATGGATAATTTTATCCCATATATCTTTTGCTTTAACTGTTCCATATGATTTTTGTTTGAATTTGAATGTCCAATCTTTATCTGCTTCAACTTTTTCCAAAAAGTCGTGATTTACCATAACAGATATATTAAAGTGAGTTAGACTTCCAACATCTACTTTCTCTTTAACAAACTCACGAATTTCTTCTGGAGTATCTTCTTTTAACCATTTGCTGATATCTGGTTTATTCAATTTTGCATCAATAAAATTTAGTAGTTCAGGATGTGAAACATCAATATGACCAATAGCAGCAGCTCGTCGGCTTCCCCCACTTTCAATTAATCTTGATATAAAATCAGCTCCTTCCATGAAGCTAACCAACCCTGAGGAGTTTCCACCCTTTCCATGTATAGGATCGTTTTCTGGTCTTAGTGGTGAGAAATTTACGCCAACTCCACCTCCCTCCGACCAGAGCGTTAAAGCGTCTTTATAAAGCTGACCAATTTCTTCAATAGAATCTCCAATTGGGAGATGATAGCAGTTGAATAATGATCCTCTTGGTCTTGAACTGTTTCTTAAAATTCTTCCTCCTGGGATAAAGTCCATGTTATAAATCATTTCATAAAATGAATCTCTTATCTTTTCTCTATTAGTTGATTCTGCTTCTACGATTGTATTGACAACTCTTAATACACATTCATTCCAATCCTCGTCTTCGTTTATAAAATATCTACTTTTTGCAACAGTTAACGCATTTTCTGACAGGGTAATTTTTTTCATAGAGGTTTTTCTCTCCTTAATAATCTGTAGTTATAGTTAGATGAAATGGGAAATCTATTTCATGTCTTTTAGTAAAAAAGTATCCATCAACTTCTGCAACATTCCAGTTAGTGATTTCACATATTTTTTTGATAGTAAGAACAGTTGCCGCACGAATTTCACATTCCATTAACGAACCTTTCTCAATTAATTTGTTTGTATGGATTTTTGAATACAGTAATTTATGATAAGTAAAACAACCGAAATGGTAAAGCATTTTAGGGATCTGGTAATCCGCAGGGACGTGTAGAGTGTGAAGGTCTTTTTCAAACCAACCGAAGCGTCTAAATAATTGAATAAAAAATAACGAGGATCTTTTTAAGAATATATCTGAAGCAAATCCGGGAAAAGTTTCTACTAATTCATTTAACCAATAATCAATGCTAGCATATCTAAATCCATCTTTATATTCTTCTCTAAGTAACTCTATAAAGCTTTCTCCATTAATTAATATTTGGTGAAGATGTTGTACTCTCTCTTCAATAAGAGGGAAGCGTCTTATTGATAATAATTTAATAAATCTTTTAATACATATTCTAAAAAGATCAAAATCTCTTCTTTCATAATCGAAGAAAGCATTTTGAAGTAACTCATACATCAGTGTGGATGATGAACCATTTGGTCTAATATCATGTTTTCCATACCAATAGCAATAATTAATAGAAGCTGCTATAAGTTCTAATAAAAGACCTTTATATTCATTTTCAATATCTGGTAAAGGAAATTTTGGTTTTACATGTTTAATAATATCGTCTGCTACAGATTCAATTTTCTCGTTATTCATATAAACATAATCTGGATCTTTCATAAATCTTTCGGAAATTTCATACACAGAATTCACCAATTTCATAATCCTACCTCCTGTTTAGTATTAATTTGTTCTAAAAAATACTAAACTATTCTAAGTTCTTTTTATTCTTCAGGACTTTCAACACCAGCTTCTTTTTCCATTTTATCTAATCTAGTATAATAATCTGGAATTTCAACTAAATGATCTACAACAATTTTTCTAGAGATTATGGGCATAGTTGTATGTTCCATTTCAACTTTAATTCCCATTTCTAACTGACTCGGATCTACTTCTATATCTCTACCTTTAGATTTACCTTCTGATAAAAGTGAACTCAATACTGCATAGATTTCAGATTCAAATTTATCTGGTTCTATTCCTAATGATTCAGCGAAAGCATGAACTTTATCGTCATCGGGATATGGGTTCTTTAAAAACCATTTGACAATTTCATTTTGAAGATCACTGTTTTTACTATTTGCCTGTATAATCAATGCTTGTTCAAGAACGATATCTGACATGGATACCTCTTCCATTAATATTTCTTCTTTTGATTCTTTAACTTTAACTTTATCAGGTCTTAAGTTAAAACTTTTTAGTGTATTAATATAATCTTTTTTATCGTTATCCATTTAATATACTCCTACTTCTTTTAAGTATTTATCCATACCAAGTTGTTTCATTTTAATTCTGAAAAATTCTGATATTGTTGGTGCTGTTGGGTTTCGTTTCAAATACATATGTGCTTCAGATGGAGTTCTATTACTTTTTTTATGATTACATAATTTACAAGCAGTAACACAATTTTCAAAGTTTGATTTTCCACCTTTTGAAACAGGAATGATATGATCAATAGTTAGTATCTTATTACCACCACAATATTGGCAAGCAAATCTATCTCGCACAAAAACATTTTTCTTTGTGAACGGAACTTTATTTCTATATATCATTCTAATGACTTTAATCAACTTCATTACCAATGGGATTTTTATTTCCGAACCATCTATACATCTAATTATTCTATCAGTATATTTAAGAACTTCTGTCTTGCCTTTCAGTATAAGACATACTGCTCTTTTCCAATCTACTGTATTCAAGAATGTGTAATCTCCATTCAATACCACACACCTTTCCATTTCAACACCTCCTTACGGATTTAACCTTAAAATATACCATTGCTCATATGATTGTTTCACATGTAATGTTTTAAATTTAGCCAAATCTGACATATCAACAAATACTTTTGAACCACTTCCATCTGGTGAAACTCCCACAACAGAGGAATCATTTAACATAATTTTTGCTCCTTCTAGACCGAAATCATCATCATCTTGTGTTAACGTAAGTTCTAATAACATTATTTTCCTCCATTACTCCAAGATAGTTTTTTACCTTTTGATTCATCAGAGTCTTCATCATCATCTTTTCCATAAGATGGATCACGTATTACTCCAGTTCCTTCATTTACTATCTTTCCTTTAAAAAGTATATATTGTTTTCGTTTATAGTTAGATTTCTTTACAACTCCAGTATTAATAAAATGATAAAGACCTTTTACTTTACGACCTTTAAAATCTACTACAATATGACTGGGTCCAAATTTTTGAACAGTACAAGATCCATCATCCCATTTCTTTAAACGTCCTGCTCCATATCCCGATTTTATTGTTCCTATAAAAAGAGCTTCTTTTTCTGAATGGTCATGTGTTCTTACTGCTAATACTTTTTCCCCTGGTTTTAAAGGAACTCCTTTTCTTACAGCAAATGATGCCCAGTTTTTTGACTTAGGCATTCTAAATCTAACGTCCCAATGTAGTCGGGCTTTTTTAGCATCATGTTCAACTATAATAAATTTTGATTTGGTCATTATTTAATTACCTTAACAACTACGTTTTATTTTATACCCAAATTTATATTTATTTTTGTTAATATTATGTCTGAATTTTTCATATTCAATGTTATTCTCTCGACACCAAACTGATAGAACTTTAACTTGAATTACAGTTCTTGACCTATCTTCAATTTCATATAAATATTTGCTTTTTCTTTCCAGCTGTTCTTTTGTTATATTATCAAGATGCCAACCATTCATCCTTCCGTATTTTGTTTCTCTTATTTTTTGTTTGTGGGTATTAGTAAGTTTAACTCCCTTTCTATTTGGAAGATAATTAAGTTTCTTTCCCTGAATTTTACTTTTTTCCGAAATACACATTAAAGATGGATGATCATTTTTTGTTAAACCTTTATTCCATGGTATTTTACCAAACATTTTTTGTCTTCGTTTTTCAATACTTTCTTTTGAGATCTTTCTACCGGTTAACGATTTACTAATTTTATCCTTTGTATTTTGTGAAGGTATCCATCCGTGTGTTCCTTCACCTCCCAAAGTCATATTATATCCGCTTGGAAATAAAGCGTTGTATTGTTTTATATAATAAAATTCAAGTTTATCTAATTTTTCTTTTGAATTACACTCAACTAAAACCTTCCACTCAAATTCATTCATATATTTCAAAAGAGCATTGTGAAACGGTAAATTATCTCTCTTTGCTTCTGATAAATGAGATTTAATTCTTGTATCTAAACTAAATATTGTTTGCCCAATATATGATTTGTTATTTTTTGTGTTTGTTGCTTTATAGATTATCATTATATTTTAAATTTTTTCTTTTTTACATCTCGTTTAACTTCTGCCGGTGTCTTTCCAACGCCTCTCCATCCTACGCTATCATGTGCCTCGTCCTTCAATGCAGCACAGAATCCTTCTGGACTATCAACTTTACCTTGCATCTTTTTCACACATTTATCAAAGAACTTTTCTGACTTTACATTACCTTTCATTTTACTACTGAATGTTTTTGAATATTTTTTAATACTTTTATCAGTCCACCCTTTTGGTTTATCTTCAAAGCCAGCTTCAGTTATAGGTACTTTACTTTTAACCATCAATTGTTCACAACAAAGAAGTGATCCTTTTCCATTATTAAGAGCATGAACTTTGCGTTTACATATTAAACATGACATACTATCACCCTTTTTGGGAATATATGCTTCTTCTTGAATCTTTTCTAATATTTTAGTCATTGTTTTCATCTGTAAAATCCTCAAGAGCCATGCGTGCTAAACCATACGCATCACATAAATTATTATCGTCAAACTCAACTCCCCATTTTTTATATGTTTTGAGAAGCATTAACTCTTTCTTTGCATTTCCTTTTCCTACCCCTGCTACAAATTTTTTCAATGCGCCAGGTGCAATTATTTTATAATCTACATCTTTTTTGAACAAAAAAATTCTCATATAATAATGTAAAGCACCCATTTGCAGTTGAAAGGCTCCGTTGCTTGAGTAGGATGGCCCTTCAATATAAACAGAATGTAAACCTAAAATATTTGGAATGAATTTAAATCCAACTTCTAATTCAATAATTCTTTCCTCAGCCTCTTTTTTAGTATCTGATTTTAAGAGTTTCTGTTCAATAATTTCTCCATTTTTATCAATAACCATAATACCAAATCCATTATATGAAGGATCAAGACCAACAAACATTGGGTCTTTTAATACTTTATGGTTTGTTATTTTTTCAACAGTTTTTGGTTCTTCTTTAATAACTCCTTTTTTAGCTTTATCCATTTAATTTTATTCCTTATTTACCCATGATCAATGGTTACATTAGGGATATATAACCTTTCTAATTTTTCAAGAGTTTCTGATTTTAAAGTTTTTCCTTCATCAAAAATATCGCTTTCGAGAGGAATTTCCCCAAAAGGAGTCCTTAAAGTTCCTCCACCATATCTTTTTCTAATACGACCCAAAGCAATCATAACATCAGCCAGTGAAAGATTTAAAAAATGTTGTTGAAGGTCATTTGGAACTTCACTAAAATCATCTTGAGACATTCTTTCATATTCCACAGTAACTGTTGCTACTTCATTTGTAGGGTAAGGTGATATGCGAATAACATTAGGATGTGTAAATTCAAACGTATAATCCCAAGATGAAAACATTTTTGTAGTCATTGCTTGACTTACTCTTAAAGCCCAATCTCTTATTTCAAATTCTGAAAATACTCCAAACGGAGGATGCCCTAAAGCATATAGGTGACCTTGATCGAAAAAGATATCTACAACATTTAAAATTTCTCTACCTTCTGGTTCATTTAAATACCATTCATTAATTCTTCCTGGAACTTTATTTGCATCAAGTTGAAGGTTGACTGGCATTTTCTTTACATCAGGTACATAATATGACCATTCTCTTATTGTTTCTTCTTTTATATATTCAAGTATTTCTTCATCTGACCATTCTACCTGCATAAATGGAAAACCGAGATTTTTTTTGATGTAGCTTAACACTCTAGCATCATTTAACATAATTTATTACCTCATATATATAGAAAGTCAATTGAACTTTCTGTTAAAAACACGCCATTTTTTTCAAGAGCTTTTTTCATTGACTCTAATGGATATACTTCTCTCTCAGCTAAATATTGTGTCTCAACAATTTTTCTTTTATCAATCATTTCCGTTGAATTGGGATTATCTAGTGCTCTAGAAATAAGTTCAAAAGATACAAGTTTTAAATTTTTCGATATAGTTTTTTTCTGAACTTCAGCATCCACAATCAGTCTTAATTTTTTGTTCGAAATACTTTGAGGTATGGGATCTATTAAATCTTGCCTTTTTTCTACTTTATCATATATACAATCCATATCTCCAGTTAAAGCAATTAACTGATTAAATGCTTCAACAAATCCAACAGGCCCAATACCTTTAACGCCAGTAACATCGTCTCCTGGATCACCAATGACTGACATAGCTAATGGTAAATATTCATCGGAAATGTCAACATCTCTTTTTAGAAACATTGACATTACCTTTCCTTGTTTATGAATCTTTTTTGACTTTGCTGCTTTAGAAAATATAAAAACATCATCACTTAGACATTGCCATAAATCATGATCATTGCTATAAACCACATTACCAACTCCATCTCTTTTTGGTATTAATCCTCTTGTTAAGACATAATAAGGAACAAAATCTGCTTCAAGATTTGGTATTCTAATAACTTTTATTCCTGGCATTTTATTGCATGCCTTTTCAACTAACTGATAATTCGCGTGTAGAATACTAAAGAAAAGTTCTCGATCTTGTCTATC
>SDBU01008896.1_pt1 | contig 11338 bp, 23 predicted proteins | sample 2277071 | NCBI WGS metagenome assembly SDBU01 (sample SAMN10397929, study PRJNA504765) | marine sediment metagenome | isolation source: marine sediment core GS08_GC12, 126 cmbsf | place: Arctic Ocean: Gakkel Ridge, Loki's castle | collected 2008 | reverse complement strand
ATTTATATCAATACAAACTTTAATATGTTCATTACATAATTTATTTCCAACTGAATCATATAGAGTGCATATATTTTTAAACATCATTTCACTTCTTTTATTTTTATTGGTTTTGAACTTTTCCATGATTCAGTTAATTTAAAACATCCAACAGCAAAAAATATTCTTTTATCTTCAACCTCTCTTTGTTCTTTTGTAACATCTACCCACACACTACATTTTTTATTATCTCTTAATGAGGATTTTAATTTTGTAGGTTGTTGGAATGTAGTTTTACCGGTATTAAAATATTCTTTCATGTAATCCTTTGGTATTCCTTTGCATTTATATTTATTATCAATAGAGTACATTTTAGGATAAAGAAAAGTTCCATTATTTGCTTTCATCTCTAATTTTAATGATCCTAATTTTTTACCTGTTGGATATTTAGCATAAGTCATAAGTGAATCAGTATCACAGTAAATAAGATCATGTGGATTTTTTTCTATCAATGAATATAAATGTAATCTGGCTAATGAAGTTATATAACTTGCCCAGATTGTTATCATATAAGGGGTTTGTTTTGGAGGTAATGGAATCATAATATAATCAAAATTCTGTCCGTAAAACCTACCTTTACACTTCATTATATCTACATTTTTCACATGTTGTAATATTCCAATATCGTTAGTATTCATATCCTGTCCGAATTTACCATAAAGAGTATTCATAATAATTTTAATTAATTTTTCTTGTGGATTATTTTCTTTTTTATAATTCATTCTGAGTGAATAAAGATCGTTAACAAAATCGTAAAAAGGATTACAGGTTTTTTCACTCCAGATGGAATAATGATATTTTTTAATTTTATAACCTAATTTTAATGCTTTTCTTAATTCACAATGAGTATATGTGCCGGTCCAGGAGCCTATAGGAAACAATAATTTACCGGATTTACTTCTATATGGTAATAATGGAATATATAAATCTGGCGCTTCTATATCTACATTAGAACAGCCTTCGTAATCCCAGATAAAATTATCGTGAAAATCATTTCTTTTTATATGAGTATAATTAGGATGAGGAAGTTTTGCTGTTTGCATGATGAACGGATATAAAGAATTAACATCATAATAATTAAAATCGTGATGTGTTCCTTTTAAAAAAACTTCTGTTCTACCTCCGTAATAACTTTCTCTGGCAATTTCATTATGAATTGGAAAAGGAGTATAGAAATCATTTTTTAAATATTTTCGTCGGAATAAATTTAATGATATTTTTGCAAGTGTGGATTCTAAATTTGAGCCTATGTTATTAAGCCAATCCTGATAATAGATAACAAAGTTAAAAGTGATTTTAGCATCCCTCTCACAGTATTTTTCGAGTTTTTTTGACCATTTTAAGGTTTTGGCGTTAGTTATATCGTGTTTTAATTTAGGTAAATTAATAATCTCACCCATCTTTTTTACTGAAAAGAATGGAGTGATATTAGTAGTATCAAAAAACTTAATATATTGTTTTCTTTTATTTTTTTCTGCTCCATATTGATAAATATATTTTGCTGTAATTAATTTAGACTTTACCATTAACAATTCAAAATCTTCAAAATTATCCTGATATAATATTGGAAGATCGTATTGAAGATTAGTTGCGAATATTCTCGAATCTAAAAACTTACGTGAAGTTAAATAATTCCCCATTTCTTTTTTATTGATGAAATTTTTAGGCCCGTTTTTATCATATACGCAACCGCATACGAAGTTATCAGCATCGCCTTCTATATCAAAAGCAACTATATCGTATTTTTTTATTTTTGATGTTAGTGATTTCAGGTTTCTTTTTATCATTTTATTTTCTCCCTTATCGTTGCTCTGAAATACATATGTTCTATCGTATGTAATTTCACCCATCCTGATACTTTATTCATTCCCATTTCAGTTTTTAATTCGTTGAACATTATTCCCATGAATTGCTGATTCATTTCTTTTTGATTCCATTTTTGTCCTCGGGGTAATTGAAGGAAAATCGTTTTTAAAGTTTTATCCGGGAGGATAATAACAAACTTCTCACCTACAAATTGATTATCACCAACTTTTAATCTTTCTACTTGTTTTTTTGAATAAAACTTATATTCAATTATTAGATATTTTGTTATTTTTACCCCGGGTATTCTTTTTGAATGATAAGTTATTTTTCCTTTTGTTTTTTTTGCCATCCCTCTATGTTGAGGATGACTTTTAGGTAATCTCCACCTCCATATTGCTTTTCGATTTACTTTTAATATTTTTGCGGCTCCTGATACGCCATGAGCAGCAACCAATTTATCTAATTTTTGTTTATATGTCACATTCAAATATGTTCCTCCAATAATTATAATATTTATGTAATAATCGAACATCTATTCCATAAATATGTTTGGCGTATTGTAAATATCTCAATAAAGTATCTTTTCGTATACTGTTCATCCAACCACCGCATTTAGGGCAGTAACCTTCTGCCGGATCCGTGGAAAAGCCAATCGCATAATGGCAGTTAAGACAAACATTAAAATAATATTTATCTTTTATTTTTTCCTTTTTTCCTCTTCTACCTTTTAATTCGTACATTTTGCCTCCTCACACTTATTACAAGTATAGCGTATTATATTTGCTTGTATTATGCTCATATAACATACAGTTCTTTTCATAAATCTACCGCATTTATCACATTTTACTATCATAATTCACTCCCCCAACATACTAAGGGTATGTCTTCCTTTAATATATGTACTTTTCGACATGTTGCGAGGCGGTCCATCATTATGAAGGAAAATTGCCGAATGTTCTCCTCATGAATTCCTGCTAAGTGTAAATGGGATTTAAGGCAGTAAACATGAAAAGTGCAGTTACCGCATATTTTAAATACGATTTCAACTGCCCACCATATGAATTTATAATATACTATTCCCTTTATTTTGCCCATAACGGATTTAAGCCGTTTTTGCATATCTGGTATTCGTGTCATAATTTCTCCGATAAAAATATTATAACTTCGGCAGGGAGATGTGTAGACACATAATCTATATGCATTAATATATCATCTAAACACACATTAAAAATACACGGTATAATAAAATATTTTTCGAATGAATTCATTCTAACCTCACATTTTTAAATGATGGGGGATTCAATAAAATATACTGAAATATCTTATCGAAGATTTCTTTTTTAGCAATTTTAGAAAGTATATGATTTCTCGATAAACTTCCCTCGACTTCTCCCCCGGCAGTTATTCGGAAATAATCCGTTGGTGCCTTTTTAGGAACATAACCTTTTTCAGATTTAATCTTCTTGGTGATCCTTTCTGTGTTAAATTCCACAATTAAAAAACCAATACCATCATAAATTCCGATAAAATTATTTATCTGGAATCTTAATGGATTGACATAAAAAACTATATGCCGTATGTAGTCAATATCTCTTTTTATTTTCAGGTTCTTTTTTGACATTATTTCACATCCAATAACATCTTTAATGCTGATATTGCTCTTTTTATATTACTATCAAATAATTTATGAGAATGTGTATTATTATCTCTTCCTATTCTCTCTTGTATATATAATAATTCATTTCTATAATGTATTAAGAATTTATATTCCATTATTTCACCTCATTTAAAATCATAAATAGTTGGAATAGTAATTGTTGAAACTATTCTATCGTTATGTCTGTCTGAATCCCTGCAAGTAAGATAATACTCGCATCTTCGACATTCATCTGTACATGTTTTCATTATCACCTCATATAACCGTCATGCCTTGCCGTTCCTGGACTCTACTATATAACCGTGGTAAGCGCATCATTATAGCACACGTTTGTAACAAGACATGTAAACGGTATGGAGGGGGAATTACCCCCTCAGAAGTCTCCTCCATCTTTTATGATAATGGATAGTGTTCCTCCAGATTGATGATTCCATTGGTTCAATGCAAGTTCATAATCATCAAACTCTTTATGTCTATATCCATTACCACAGTCGAGTGTTTTACTTACTATATACTTTTTTGAGTACATTTTTCCCTCTTTATATCAGATCGTAATACCTTCCGGGCATTACGAAAGTTCCCAGGACCGGAAATGCATTCTGTTCTTCGAGTTGTTGTAATTTCTTTATTACAACCGCGCCTCCTGTGGATACTGCTTTTGCTTCTCCTTCAATATCCATAACAGCATAATGCTCATTTCCTTCATAAGCACTTGTTCTCAGTTCAAACCCGTTTATTTGAACTTCTGTATCGAGAATATTCTCGATATTATTCAACTCTTCTCCAGAGTGATCAGGGATAAAATCCCCCACTCTTTTCATTTTTGTGTTTTCCTTTTTGGCTGTCATATTTACTTTCCTCCTTTGTTGTTATCCAAACCTCATAACAGTTTGGGCATAATACGAGTATACCTTCGCAATCCTTATATCCACAGTTATTGCAATATTCACACATAGATATATTCACATTTCCACATTAAGCGTTCATAATAAGTATATTTTTCCATGCAAATATCACACATTATATTATTTGCTTTACACATTTTTACCCTTCCATAAGGGGGAGATTACTCCCCCAATACCCATTTCAGTCCCATAATTCGTTCTACGAGAATTGATGACATTCTTTTATCTAATTTAGTTTTTTCATGAAACACAGATTCTATTACCCATAATCTCTCTATTTCCTTTTTTATTTCCGTTTCCGTTTTTGTTGTCATAATTAAGCCATATACCCCCTACTATATAATACTTTTGGCGAATTTTTAAAATAATAGAAATACTTATATAGTAGTTTAAAGAGTATATAAAGATTCTACTTAATTATAATTTCATATAGAAAACTTTATATACTATAAAAAACATACTTATATTTAAGAAGTGTTTAATATGTTGGATGTAATTTTTAAGTTTGTTTTATTGATTGGTGGGGGCATTGGGGCAATTTTAGCCAGGGATATGATCCCTGTAGATGATACTAAAATCGATATGGTAAATACCGCAATCGGCGTAATCGGTGGAATAGGAGCGAAATCAGCAGGATTGCCGGCAGAAGTTACTATATTATTCTTAGGTTATGGCGCGGGAGCAGGAGTGGACCTCGTTGCTCAACAGATAGGATAGTGATCATATGTTAGAAAAATTAGAAATGAATTGTATAGAAAATCCACAGGCTATTACCTTCGGAACTGATGATAGTGTGAATTTAACTTCTGGAAATCAAATGGCTATCGGATGGACCATAAATCTTTCTGTTGTAATGAGTTCTCAATCCAGTATTAATTATCAGAGGATGCTGGCAAACATCAGTATTAACGGTTCAGATGAGTATGTGGATATTAATGGGCGTTCATTATTCGCTATTGCAAGGGATAACGGTTCTCTTGTAGTTGTGGACCAACTTACAACAGGTAAAGAAGGTGAAATTGATGAGGATGCTGCCACTCATGATATATCCATATCAGGAATAATCGAGTTGGAACTTGCTGTTTCTGAATTACCTGTTGTATCAGTAATATGGGCTGCAGAAGCGCTCTGGAGTGAAACTCCTGGGAATTCTACAGTTACAGGTTCAATGAAGTTCTTCCAAATGTTCGTTAGAGAGGAACCTGCATATAGGACTTTCTACAGAGATGATTCGGAACTTGCAATCACAACCGGAAATAATAGAAGCGAAGTTTTACCAATCGTGCCAGGAGCAAACCTGGATAATATCGGATTAAAGATTCATTCTCAACTCACTGTTGGTGCGGGAGGAGTGAAATACGGATTTGATGATATAGACTTCTGGATTAAGAATGGTGCTAATAAGGTAATGGAACTAAACAACTCTCAAATGCACTCAATAGCCTGTTGGCTTCAGGATAACATGGCACAAACCGCAGAAGCGCTTTTCGCTCCTGTAGGTGATGTTCCTTCTACTGCTCAGGTTCGTTATAGGTTTGTGAATAACACTGGCGCAACTGTGGACTTTAATATCTATTTCCAGTATAGCCGGGCGATAGTTCTGGAGTGAGGTGATTTAAATGGGATGGGGATTCCCGAAAATAAAATTACCGAAAATCATAAAAACCATAGTGAAGGCACCCACTAAAATAATCACTCAGGCTAATAAAATTATTAAACCCGCGGTGCAGACAACCATATCATTCGGTAAATCAGTAACACAGGTGCCTAAAAAGGTTTTACGTCCTCTGGCAAAACCTATTGGAAAAGCAGTTACTTCTATTCCTAAAATTGGCGCTGCAATCGTTAAACCTGCCGGACAGATAAAAAATAAGGTTTTTAAACCTTCTGCAATATTCACAGTTAATGCAGCTAAATTTCTGGCAATGGGAACCGCTAAAACCGGAAAGGGAATTATATCTGGTGGAGGGCAGGTTTTTACCCAAAGTGGTCAAAAACTCGGACAAGTTGCCGGGGGTATTAGTGGAGGAATTGGTAAAATAGGTGGAAAAATTCAATCTGGTGTAGGTGATGTTCTCGGTGCCGGTGGAGAACTTATAGGAAAAATCCCTATTATCGGAGGATTACTTACAGGTAAATCACAAAAATATGTTATGATTGCTCTTGTTGCTGGGGCGCTTATTGTAACATTTCTTTTAATACCTCATTCACCTTCTGTGTTAGGAAAAACATTAGGAATAAAAGGTGGAGGCGCGCACGTCGAGGTATAAATGTTTGGACTATTAATGTTGGGTATTGTTGCTGTTGGTATTTATGTTTTATCAATATCAGAAAGAACGCCGGAATCTAAGCAACAACAAACAATTTCAGCACGTGATCAGATGAGTAAATCCACTGTTCCAACTACAATTGTAAAACATAGACCTCTGGCACCAAGAGGAAAATTACCCCCTCCAATGCCAAAAGGAATTACTAAAATGAGAATCACTGAAGTAAAAGATATTGATGCTGTAAAAGAATTTACTGAAAAAATGAAACGAATGGGGATTATGTAAATGGCAATAATATCTTATACCATACCACCAACTTCCGATACTTACGGAAATGCAGATTCAGCAAAAGGCGGAAGCGTTCCCGAATTTGTTGTTACTGATCTTGCTGATGACGCGCGACAGGAATTAACATTAAGAATCAAAGAAACCAGGGAAATGGAATCAATTATCTATAGGGGCGATGTCGGTATGACTTGTTATTTACGATTCGGAGGAGCAGTTATTCCTCTGATCGGAACTGACGAAGTTAATCATTTAAATGTTGCTAATAGTATAGTGAATAGCAATATCGTTGGGAATTTCACTAATAATATAGGCACCGGCGCACCTGGTGATTTTTATGTTATCTTTACCTTTAAAAGACTTAAATTAAGAAGAAATAAATATAAGGAGGGATTCGATAGTGGATACGTTAGTTAGTGTTTGGGTGCCTCGGGAAGAATTAAAAACTATAGATTACGCTCCTCAAATTGATAAGGATTATTTTGTAAATAATCTGAAACTTAAAAAAGGTTATTCCGGGGAAATAATTACTTTAATAAAAAGTACTGGAATTATTTCATCTATCGAAACCGGGTTTTATGATAATAATCATAAACAAGTAGTATCTGATGATGATCCTGAAGTTATTGATAAAGGAATGGGAATTGTAAAAAGAAATATAAGAAAAAACTCTGCTGCAAGTATTTACACTACAATCTGGGGATGGCTCAATATCGATAACATAAGTTTAAGAGATTGCTATCATGGTTTTATAATTGATATGAAACAAAAAACAGGATCATATCAGTTATGTATCAGAATTAATGGAATCGAGAATTTAATTCCTGTGGAAGTGGTTTAAATGGCAACTACTCCAGATGTGCATAAAGTATCAAGTGAAATTATACGGGATGGCACCAAATTCAATACTCAAAAAAACATGGAATTATATTTACAGATTCTAAAAAGTATTAATTTCTCGGGATATGATGTTTTATGGTCCGATAATGCTCTTGTAGATAACACAGGATCATATTCTATTAACACTAATGCCGGGCATACTTCAGCCCGAGATGGCTATGAAGTACCAACAGGCGCCAATACCTCCGGGGAATTAACAGATGAATTTCCAACAACCGATTTTCAAGATTACTGGGTTGCGCATTTTAATTTCGAATATCCAAATACTGATGGCGATGTTAATTTTAGATTTGTTGTAGAAGCAGATATAACAGACACTTATCATTATGGAATTGAATTTGGAATAACTCAAGTTGGATTCGGATTATATTATTTTAGGGGATTGAGCGCTTCGGATAGAAGTCATTTACATGTAGAAACTTATAATTTTGCTGCTGCTCCTGCTCATAGATATGATGTAACAATTTATAATCTACCTCAGGGATGTATAGCAGTTATAAGAGAATTTACTAATCTTAAATCCCCTACAATTATAGGTGTATGTATGGTGCCTCCAATTATGGGATTACAGAATGTAACCACAGCAACCAAACTTGTTAATCGAATCGGATTAAAAGTTATTGCGGTTCCAGCAAGTAAACCCGTTCAAGTTTGGGATATGAGTTTAGCATCGGTTGAGATATGATATAATGGCAGAAATTAACGAATCCAGCAGAAAAAGCATCATGCGAAGGATTATTACTGCATTAGGTGGTTAATATGGATTTTGCTTTAAAATTTATATTTGTAATAACTTCACTTACTGCTTTAGGTTCATTTTATCTCGGCTTAAAAGTCGATGAGCAATTACAAAAAGATAGACCTAAAATTGTGTTGGTCCGTCAAACATTTTGGTCTAAATTCAAAAGAGCAAAAATATATAAAGTTGTGAAGTGTGTATAATGGAAAAACAATTACTTAGAGAAATAGAAGCCGCTTCGGGTGTTGGGGGTGGAGGTGCTTATATAGATAGGGGTGACCCAGCAGGTTATGATTATACATTAGCCAATTTTACTCGTGATGGTGCATGGCATGATTTAGATTTATCTGCTATTGTTCCGGCTGGTGCTATTGCCGTTAAATTAATTTTTAGAATTGTGGCAACTAATAATAATAACGTAATAAGTCTTAGAGAAAAAGGTAACAGTAATGTGTATAATAAAGATAGTTGTTATACTATTGTAGCAAATGAAACTTGGTTCTTTTCTCCTTTTGTGTTTTGTAATTCAAATCGAGTTATTCAGTACTTAACTACTGCTACTAATTGGACATCGATAGATGTTGTTATTTGTGGGTGGTTTACAAGCGGTGCTACTACTGGTTATGTAGATAGAGGCGATCCTGGAGTAGTTGACAAATCAATAGGGGATTTTACCTTAGATGGTAATTGGTACGATCTGGATTTATCTGCTATAGTTCCCGCTGGTGCCAAAGTAATACATATCCGTTTCGTTTTAACCGGTAACGCTAATGGATTGGCTTTTAAATTAGAGGAAAAAGGAAATACAAACCATATTAATATATTAGATGGTTGTACACAGGCTGCAGATTGCGCTATGCACAAAGATGGGTTCGTTACCTGTGACAGTAATAGAGTTATCAGTTATGCTGGTTCACCATCAGTAAATTGGAGTAATATTTTATTGGTCGTAAGAGGTTGGATAATATGAATACAGATAAAATAAATAATAAAATAGATGCCGTGACTGCAATGTTGTGTATAACAATGTTGGAATGTGCTGCCCTTCTCCAAGGGATAAATGGAGTAATGCTCACCGGAGTAATTGGAATCCTGGCTGGTTTAGGTGGGTATAAATTCGGAGTGTTGAAAAATGACAAAAACGGAGAATGAATCAAATGATTCACAGGACAATGGGCTGGAAGTTGAGAATAATACTCCACAGAAGCGTAAGCCTGTGGGCGGAAAAAGTACTACTGAAATTGATGAACTGGAGGATTCGTTTGCAAAACTCAAACATTATGAAACGAGAGTTCAGGAAATTATGAAAAAATACGGCTTAACCAAAGTAACACAAAAAAAGGATAGTGTAGAAAATGACAAGAAAACAAAAACAGAACCAATCCCCGATGGAAACACCAACGAAACCGACGGTACCGGAACCGAACCAAAAAAAGACTACTGGTTCGGGTGATGAATCACCCAGAACTATTTTTAATAAAAATAGTACTTCGGATAAAGAACCTTCAATAAAGGTTAAATTACCTGATAGTGAGAAACCTCATTTCGGGTTATTTGAAACGCTCTTCAAAGGCAATCCCGAAGGAACTAAAAGAACTCCGAAAGAAGCAAAAACAGAAGCGGGTTTTTTCAGAGAAGTGTTTCAGGCCTTTAACGAAGGAGAAATAGTTTCTCAGAATGAAAAAGGAGAATCTGAGATAAAAATCAATCGCCAATCAGTATATAACATGTGGGAATTGTGCCTGGGCAAAATTCTGGTTAAGTATAAAAAAATCCCGTTAGCGCCTGAATGGGGGTTCCTCGCATGCACTGGAATGCTGATACTTCCCAAAATACTGGAAATGCTCCCTGCAATGGGTAAAGCAGTTGAGAAATACGAATGGTATCATTCAATCATAGCATGGAAAGAACGGCAAAAAGCCAAATGGGATAAATGGACGAGTAAAGATGAACCTGAATCTAAAGTTTGAATACCATGAAAGATATTCAATATTAGGCATGACCGGATCAGGTAAAACTGTCCTAGGTAAGCATATCCTTAAATCACTCCGAAATACTCTTATATACGATATTGAACGAATGGATTACGATAAAATGGGGGTTATCGTTCATAATCTTAAGGATATGTGGTTTCAGACTAAAATACTCAATAAACATAAAATCGTTTATCAACCGAGTTTGGATAGTGATCTAATTTCAGAAGCGGAAGTGTTGGTTAAATCCGTGTTCGGTAATCAGATTATGATCGGCATTGATGAAGCGCATTTAGTATATCCCAAAGGAATGATAAGAATACCGCGATATCTACATAATTTACTCAGTAGGGGTAGAAAATATAAAACCGGAGGAGTTTTTATGTCACAAGCATATACCGAATTACATAATATGGTTATGAAACAATCTAATTATGTGTTTTTACTCTCAGGATTAAACGCAGCAGAAGCGGATTACTTGCGAAAGTTAAAATTTATCGTTCCTGAAGATTTTATTAATAATATTAATTATCGAATTTGTGATATTAAAATAGGAACGGTATATAATCCGGTGCCGCATAAGAGGAAGTAAATGGGAAGAACTAAACGCCCACCTAAATGTTATCATTGCAATCAATTCATACATGATATGGATCACCGAAAGGCTATTCTTACAATGAACGGAATTTCTACAAAATATAGAGTTCGAATTTGTGCAAAGTGTTACAAGAAAATAAATGAAGTGAAATGATATGGTAATATTC
>SDBU01008895.1_pt1 | contig 11338 bp, 9 predicted proteins | sample 2277071 | NCBI WGS metagenome assembly SDBU01 (sample SAMN10397929, study PRJNA504765) | marine sediment metagenome | isolation source: marine sediment core GS08_GC12, 126 cmbsf | place: Arctic Ocean: Gakkel Ridge, Loki's castle | collected 2008 | reverse complement strand
GCTCCTCCTTTTGCCGAGCAAACTATTGTTCACGGAGGCAACCAGTCGATGCCGCTTTACTACGACAACAGTGTTGGGTACTCTGAGGCAACTTTGACGCTGACTTATCCGCGTGACTGGACGGAGAATGGTGTTAGCACATTAACGATTTGGTTCAGAGGCGATTCAGCTAATGCTGCCGAGACGTTGTATGTCGCTCTCAATGGCAGTGCTGTGGTCACTCACGATAATCCAAATGCAGCACAGATAGCGACCTGGACGGAATGGAATATCGACCTGCAGGCGTTCGGCGTAAACTTAGCCAATGTCAACACGATTGCTATTGGTTTCGGCGACAAGAAGAATCCGCAGCCGGGTGGTTCAGGTACGGCGTACTTTGATGATATTCGCCTGTATGCTCCGGCACCGTAAGCCGGGATTTAAGTGGCCTCCATTGCTTCTTGTGAAGCAAGATATGGGAGCGTGGTTAATGTAATAGATTTACATCAATTCGGGGCTTATACCAATTCGGTATAGGCCCCTTTTACAACGATAAATGATTATGGATTACGACATGGGCGGTACTGCGATATTGAATTTTATATTTCGTGTTTGATTTTGTGTCTTTTATTCCAGGTCAAACGGCGTGTTATTTATCGGCTCGAACCACCCTAACTTCATATCGGCAGAATCAACGCCATAGACATTTTCGTTGTCTAACTTCGCTATCCGGCGCGTCTCAATGTGACCGTCGGCCCAGCCAACATTCGCACGGCCTCTGTGCCTAAAATGAATAGATGGTGACATGTAAAAGCTCGTCACGGCCCGGCCGTAGCTAACAGCAAAAGGCGGCTCAGCAAAAGAATATTCAATCAGAGACCCTCCATCATTAGCCATTGCAGTATCGGCAAACATCAACGTTTCACCCGGCCCGGCGACCTCCGTCATACGGGTCGTCCGGGCATAGGCTTCTTTCCAGCCTTGCCCACCGTTGATACCATATTGCCAGATACGACTGCCGATATAAGTCATATTATAACCGTAACCGCCGCAGCCCTGTTCGAAGTTTGCAGTCCAATCCTCTCCTTTTACGAAACCCACTTTTGCCGGACATTCTTTTACCTGGCCCTCAGCCAGATACCCAACCAAAGGACCTCTGCCCGCGTCAAATGGCTCATCAAGAGCATCCCTCACGCCGTGCCAGCGATGCAAACCGGCGCTGTCCCACATATCGCTCGCAGCCGGAACATAAAAACCATCGTTTTCAGCGGCATAGCCGACTATACAAAACATTATTCTCCCAAATAGACCAGGCCAAAGAAAAGAACAGCAACTTCAGCAATTTCACTTATCGCACCAATCGTATCCCCCGTCATTCCGCCGAGTTTTTTCTTTACGTAATTTATAAACAGCAATATGGAAAGAAAAGAAAGGACGAGCAGAATAACTCCTTCAAGTTTCATCAATAATAAAAATAGAATCATAGTAAAAATACTTCCCACAAGAAGCTCGGTTTTGCCGGCATATTCCACAAAAAATTTGGCTTTTCCTCCTTCGCGGGCATAGTCTGATGTGCAGCATGCCAAAATCTGAGACCATCTCGCAAATACTGTCATCATAATTAATAATTTCCAAAGAACATTTTGGGGAATACTCACTATTAAAGTGAATTTTAAGAGCAAAAGACAAACTACTCCAACTACCCCCATCGTACCAACACGACTATCCCGCATTATCTCCAATATCTTTTCCTTGGGCCTGGGGCAGTAAAAACCGTCACAAGTATCTGCAAATCCATCTAAGTGAATTCCACCTGTTATGACGATGGATATTATTAAGATAAGCATACCCACAACAGAAATCGGCCAAAAACAAGAAAGCAATGCTGTCCCAGACAACACAAGGCCTATTAACATCCCGACCACAGGAAAATACAACAGAGACCTGCCAAAATCTTCCTTCGCTATCTCCGATTTAATCTTTATTGGCAAAACAGTTAAAAACTGCAAGGCGATTAAGAACCGCTTCACTTATCAATCCTTTCGCAGACAGATGCACTTTGAAATGTAGCCATCTTGGTTAAAATCTTGATTGCAGCTTCAACAATATTCATTGCCAACGCCGCACCGGTACCTTCTCCAAGACGCAGGTCCAAATCCAACAACGGCTTAAGACCTATGTAATCAAGGATGATTTTATGGCCTTGTTCCACAGAGCAATGGGCGGCAATCATATAATCTTTTACCTTTGGTTCTAATTGGTATGCTATCAAACCAGCCGCTCCCGAGATAAACCCGTCTATTACTACAGGGACCCTTTTCGAAGCCGATGCTAAAATCACTCCCACAAGTCCCCCTATCTCAAATCCACCTATTTTATACAGGACATCTATGGCATCTTCTGGAACCGGCTTATTTAACTCAATAACCTTTTTGATAACTTCTACCTTGTGAGTAAAAGTTTCATCGTCTATTCCAGTTCCTCTTCCTGTTACATCTTCAACCGCTTCACCTGTTATAACCGCAGCTATCGCACTGGAGGGCGTGGTGTTTCCTATCCCCATCTCTCCTGTTCCGACTATGTCTATACCGTTTGGTAATTCTTCCCCAAATACCTCTATTCCTGCTTCGATTGACCTTACTGCCTCCTCTTTTGTCATGGCTGGGCCTTTGGCCATATTCTTTGTTCCGAAGTTTATCTTTTTAACTTTTAAGTTTTCATTTTTATTTTTTAACTCTTCTGCTACTCCCATATCAACTACGACAACTCTGGTCCCCGTATGCTCAGCTAACACATTTATACCAGCGCCGCGCCTGAGGAAGTTATAAACCATCTGCGCCGTCACTTCCTGCGGAAAGGCACTTACACCTTCTTTTACGACACCGTGGTCGCCCGCCATTGTAAATATAACCTTATTCTCAACCGGAGGGTTTTCGTTCTTCGTAATCTCTACCATTTGTTTGGCAAGCTCCTCCAATCGCCCAAGACTTCCCTGCGGCTTGGTAAGATTATCGAGCCTTTGTTGTGTCTTTTTCGCAAGAGAATAATCGATTCTTTCAATTTTACCTATCGTCTCATTCAGTATCTTCATCTTTTTGTCCGTCCTTTATTATTACCGGTATTCCGGCCTGCATAAAAATGACCTTACCCGCCTTTTTTGCTATCATTTGATTCGACAGTCCGAGCAAATCCCGAAACCTCCTGGCCAAAGCATTCACGGGAACTATGCCGCTTCCGACTTCATTTGATACGATAATCGTAGTGAAGTTGACTTTCAGTATGGCGTCAATGAGTTTGTTTATTCTTCTTTCTATTTCCTCGTTTTTTAAGTTGTCCGCTAACAAGTTGGAAACTAACAATCCTAAACAATCAATTAAAACTATTTCATATTTATCTTTTATCGCCGGTAAAATCTGGCCGATGTTTTTACCTTCTTCAATCAGCTTCCACTGTCTCGGCCTTGAGCTTTTGTGCAATTCTATTCTTTTGGCCATCTCCTCGTCGAAAGCAACAGCCGTGGCAATGAAGGCTACTTTTTTCTTAAACTTTTTCGCCAACTCTACGGCGTAGCTGCTCTTTCCGCTTCTGGCGCCACCTAAGATAAGAATAAGTTTTTTCATAACGTAACTTTTTCCTTAGCGGAAAAATGAGAAACATCGTTCATTTTAACCACTATCGGCGGCGATTCTTCAGAGTAATCTATGATATTCAAAGCACCGAGCCGCTGCTCTATCTGCCAAAACATTTTCAAATCGAACTTCAACGCCTTACATAACACAACCCTTATCGGCCCGCTATGAGTAACAACCGCTAAGGTTCTGTCTTTATGTTGGGAAAGGATAAAAGACAATCTCTCTTCAACTCTTTTACTTAAGTCCCCTAATCCTTCGCCATTGGGAGTTTTGACTTTTTCCGGATTATCTACCCAATCTCTGTAAAGTCTTGGATATCTACCAATAATCTGTTCATACTTTAACCTCTCGAAAAGACCGAAATTCATTTCACGCAAATCCGGCGTCTTCTCAATTGGATTATCATCAAAGATTATCTTCGCGGTCTGGTACGCTCGTATCAGGTCGCTCGAATAGACCTTATCTATTTTTGTATCTTTTAACCTGACGGCCAACTTTTCAGACTGCCGTATCCCTTCATTATTCAATGGCGGATTACTAAATCCACAATATCTGTTTTGTGAGCTAAAATTCGTTTCACCGTGACGTATTAAAATCAGTCTTACCATCGTTCTTACAAAGCCGGATGTTGTTAGGAGGGTAGATACCAGGCCTTTTTATTTCAAATCGTAAGCGCTGTTATCAGGCGACAAAAACCCTGTTCCTTTCGCGATTATATTTTTCGACCATTTATCTGTCTCAGTATAGAGCTTACGAACGGTTTTGGCACTCCCATCACAGTACGTTGCATTGGTCGCCCCAAGGTGACGATAGTCCTGTGTACCTGCATACCTATCGTTAAAGTTCATATCGCCGGGATTGGGCCAGGGCGCCCGCATAAATTTGTTTGCGCCTGAAATGTAACCGCCGTCGCCGAAAAGAACGCAATTGCCCGGCCTTATAACCTGCTCGACCTTTGCAGGTGTTTCAATACTTTCTCTCTGACCATGACCTATATAGCTGGTATTGTAATTGTAACCGGTATATGGGTCATTAAGCCAGTTGTGCGAACCTTTGAATGACGGACACTGATGAATTTTTTCAATCGTTCGGCCCTGCCACAACAAACCCGGAACCACCTTTTCCTCATTTTTGCTCCAGTCCTTTATTGTGGTAAAATCCCAGGCATAAGAAATAACAACCGGATGACCTGCTTTATACATATACGCGATAGGATAGTACCCGTCATTACTGTTGGTGTACATATCAGCCGCAATCGTTAACTGCCTCAGGTTGCTCAGGCACAAAACAGTTTTACCCTGCCGCCTTGCCATAGCTAACACCGGAATTAACACCGCCATAAGCAGTGATATTACCGATATCACAACAAGCAGCTCAATTAGTGTGAAAGCGCTCTTTCGCATTCGTCTTGTTCTTGAAACTGAATTTACGAATTACTCACAATCCCACGTACATTCCATCCAATTATCAAAAATCAAAATCCAGTCATCAATGTTAACAATACCATCTTCATTGATATCTGCGATTACAGCCGGGTCATTCGGGCCGCTTATCTCAACCAACCAGTATTGGATCAATATCCCAAAGTCATCGTAATCGACTTTGCAGTCTTGGTTCAAATCGCCAACAGGGTACGGATGTTTATAATCACCACAGCAGCTCACATCCGCAATCGCATCGATTTCCGTAGTAACACTGCTGTCGGGGTCATCCTCAATTTGAACATATTGAATCCATTCCAGTCCCAGAGCACCTATATCAAAACCTGTCCCGCCTGCCGAACCGTCGTAGGCCGCAATCATCTCTGCGAGGGTTTTGCCCGCAACGCTGAGATTAGGATCCACCGGCCGGGTCGGGTCAAGCTCCTCGCCCCAGAGGTCATTAACATCGTCCCACCATCGGCCCGCCGTCGGAGCAAAACCGTCGGCATATGGGCCGAACGAAAAATAAAACCAGTTCAGACCATCCTGACTGACCGAAACAATGCCCGGCTCAGCACTAACCGAGCCGCTAACTATGGTTTCTTCCGGATTGCCGTTGGTCCAGCCCTGACCTGCCCCGATTATCTGGCGAGCATTGCCATAAGTGATAAAATCTATTCCGTAAGGATTATTCTCGTCATTTGCAACCGGATGGCTGAACTTAACTGTAAGCTGACCACCATTACCGATAGTAACCAATTCGGAAGCTCGAAAAGGCGGGTAAACCGGCACAACGGGCACATTCTCATCCACCGGTATGTACCAGCCATCACCACTTGTTTCCAGAGCGGGTTTGCCAAGAGCAACGTTAGGATCATTAAAAGGCTGGCCTGTTAGCCAATCGGTGCCTACTCCGGTGCCTTCAACATACTCGATGACTTCTATTGCAAAATCATTTGGGTCGTAATCCAGAGCAGGAACAACTTCAACCGGCGCACCGGCCCGGCCGTAAATCCAGCCGTCCATATCTCCATCCCCTACTACCCTCACATCACAGCCAACAAAAGAAGATGACCATTCTGTTGCATCGGAATTCTTATTCCAGTAGTGCCACCATTTCTCACCCTCAACCCAGCCGGGATCGTAATGGCTCAGGCCTCCATCGACATATTCAATTCCCTCAATGGCGATACCCCAGCCGTAGTCTTTTGTCGTCAAAGTAAAATCAATCGAATTGGCTTTATCTAACTCTTGCAACAACTCAAGCCCTGTTATGGTATCAGTTTCGTTTTGTCCGAATTTTATTTCAAATTCTGTATAAAAGCCGTCAGACCACTCAATATATACCCCGGCCGTATTCGCACCGCTGCCGACGCTGACAACTGTTGCAATTGCCGAAGAACCTGTTATTAGCAAAACAGCGACCAGACAAACCATGTTCCAAAATTTCATCAATCTTCCCGAAGCCATAATTTTTTCTCCTCCAATTCCAAATATTTCCATTTGCTCTTCAAAAACTTTCCGCTTCATTTGTTCTCTTACCTCCTTTTTTGTTGGCCCTTATCGCGAGGGCGTTCGTAAAAACCAATAAAAAAAACCGCCGTTCCCACAAAAGGAACGACGGTTTTTTTCCATTCACACCAAACCAAATCACAGCCTGATTAGCATCAGGCCGGACATATACACTTACGTTCCAGCTCGCGAGAACATCAGGGCTCCCATTCCGCAATCCAGAACCAAAACAATTTAAACTTTTGCTTAAATTGTTTAGGTGCCGGGCGAAACAGGCTCCCCTACGAGTGTGCAACCAACTACAGGCAGGTTTTCTGACTTGCCTCTTACCTCGAGGTTCCTTCCCATCCAGCACTAATTTTTATAGCAATAATCTATGGTGCTATAAAAATTAGTGCCGGACAGTGGATAAAAATTGCCTCGTGGATTTCCGATTCACTAATCGGAACAGACGCTTACAGCGGCGCGACCGTCTCGGACTTAAACCGAGTTCCCATTTGATTATCCCAAAGTAAAACTTCAGGACCTGCAATCAGGCTATATTCTTGTCAAAGAACAAAAAAATGCTATCACACTACCCTGCAATGGTCAAACAAAAAAAATTAGTATTTCAAATAAATGACGATGCCGGTCAGAATCAAGATAACAGCTACACATACGCCCATAGCAGTTATAAATACCCAGACAAAGCGTTTGTTCTGCCTGGATACGATGTATTTCAGGTATCTGTCGCTCGTGGCAAAGGTACGGCTCATCTGCATGATACTGTCAGTCTGGGCGAGGGTGCTCTGGTCCAGCTTGTCCATAGTCTGGTTAAATTTATTAAAGCTCTCAGTCATCTGCACATCGGCATCGGCAGCGGCGCCAAGCTGATGGTCGATATCAACCAAAGCATCGGTCTGTTTGGCGGTTTCATTCGGAATTCTTTCAACAGCATCTAAGAACTGCTGGTTCTTAGCAGCGGCTGCTCTCAACTGCTCGAGAAGCTGCTCTGTTATCTGCTTTTGATTTTCTACAACAGAAGGAAAACTTTCAAGCAGCTTGGGCAGTTGTTCGATTCGGCCCATCAAATCTTCATGCTGAGTGACCTGACGGTTCAAATGCTCGTTAATATCCTGCAATTGCTCAACGAGTTTATTAAAGCCCTTATGAAGTTTTTCGAGCGATTCATGCTTGTCTATCGGCGGAATTGCTTTTACGATAAGCTTATCATTTTGCTGACCGGTTCGCCCGGCATCATCAACAGCCGTCCCCGTGGACTCTGCCTCCCGGCTAATCAAACCATCATCATCTACGTCCGGCTTATAATTTGCAGAACGGGATGGATTGTGAGAACGCAGCCACTTACCCGTTCCCGACCAGATCTCTTTTATTGTCATTTCTCAATCCCTAACTAAATTCCCAAATCCTGACACCCTGATAACCTTTTATCTGTCTTCTGCCTTCTGACTTCCGTCTTCAGTTCTTTTACCTGATGACCAACTGGCCATATTAAAGAATTTTCTTCCTGTGTCAACAGTAACAAAGAAAGAACTCGTCGACCAAATTGCTCAAAGCACTCGAACAAAGCACGTGTTGTTAAAATGCTCACCTTCGCTCTACGAACGACTCCCGGGCGCCACTATTTGAGCTGCATCCAGAGATAGGCATAACTCAGGGCCGTTTTCAGCGCGCGCTGTTTGTTTGTAACCGCCCCGGCATGGCCACCCTCCATGTTCTCGTAGTAGAAGACTTTGTGACCCATGCCTTCCATTTTAGCCACCATCTTACGGGCATGTCCCGGATGTACGCGATCATCCCGAGTAGAGGTATAGAAAAGGACCTGTGGATACTTCTTGTCGGGAAATAGATTGTGGTAGGGCGAGTACTTTTTGATATAGGCCCACTCCTCGGGAATGTCGGGATTGCCATATTCAGCCATCCAGCTGGCGCCGGCCAGCAATTTGTTGTAACGCCTCATATCGAGTAGCGGCACTCGGCAGACCACCGCATTGAAGAGTTCCGGCCGCTGAGTAAATACAGCGCCTACCAGCAAACCACCATTCGAAGCGCCCATAATACCCAGGTGTCGCGGCGAAGTGATCTTGCGTTTGATCAAGTCCTCTGCCACAGCGATGAAGTCATCAAAGGCCCGCTGGCGGTTTTCCTTCAGGGCAGCCTGATGCCATTTGGGGCCGAACTCGCCTCCCCCGCGAATATTGGATAGAGCATAGAGGCCGCCCTTCTCCAGCCATACTGTGCCCAGAACGCCGGAGTAAAAGGGAATCTGGGCACTCTCGAAGCCGCCATACCCATACAACAACGTCGGATTGGAGCCATCCGTGTTCATCTCCCTGGGTTGCACCAGGAAATAAGGGACTCGGGTGCCGTCCTTGGAAAAGGTCTCCAGTTGTTTTACCTCCAGGCCGTTGGAGTCGAAAAACTCGGGAAGGCTCTTCACCTCCTGCATGTTTTGGCCATCCGCTACGTAGTAGAGACTGGTTGGGCTCAGAAAGCCCTCATAGCCGACGAAGTATTGGTCTGACTGCTCATCCGTGGCGGCAACGTAAAGGGTCCCCAACTCCGGCACATCGACCTTTTCCCTTCCCCAGCCACCATTCTCGAACCGGTATTTGTAAAGCTCAGTCCGTACGTTGTTGAGCATCCTCACCAGAAGGAGATTCCGGGTGTTGGAAAACGAGATGATATTCGACCGTTCATTGGGCTCAACAACGACGGTGAAGGTGCGATCACCCTGGAGATACTTATCATAATCAATGCTGATCAGTGAACCCTGTCTATAGGTTCTTGGACCTTTCGTCCAATCTGATTTGAGCCGGACGAGCATTTGATTCTTGAAGAATCCACCGAAATCAGCATCTTCGGGGATTTCAAGTCTGACAGGTTGGCCCTCTTCGATCACGTAAACGTGCGACGTGTAGAAAGTCATCGCTCGGTAAACGACCTCATACTGTCTTTCCGGAGTATTGATCACGTAACAACCGGCGGAGACGTCCGTTGTTTCACCTTCGAAGATGGTTTGTGCCTGACTTAACGGCGTGCCCCTCTTCCATCTCTTTGCGATCCGGGGATAGCCTGACTCGGTCAAGCTTCCCTCGCCGAAATCGGTTCGCACATAAACCGTATTGGGGTCTTTCCAGGAGAGGCTGCCTTTTGCCTCCGGCAAATTGAACCCCTCCTTGACGAACTGCTTGGAGCCGGCGTCAAATTCGCGCCCGACCCGAGCATCACTTCCGCCTCGCGACAGGTAAACCACGTATCGCGAATAGTCTGGGTACAGTCCGGCTGCCCCTTTGTATACCCACGGTTCACTCTCGTCGCGGCAGAGCCTGTCAATGTCCAAGAGTATGTCCCATTCGGGTGAGGGCTTAACGTACTCCTCTAACCTGGTCCGGCGCCAGATGCCGCGCTCATATTTGTCGTCTTTCCAGAAGTTGTAGAGATACTCGCCGCGAAATTGGGGGTACGCGATGCGCTTGTCGGAGTTCAAGACTTCCAGGGCCCTCTGGTAGATTTCCTCGAATGCGGGCTGGGCTTTCAAGACCGCGAGTGTTGACTCACTCCTCTTCTTTGACCAGTTCAAGGCCTTCTCGCCTTCGATCTCTTCCAGCCACAAATAGGCGTCCACTTCTTCTTGGGATCGGGCGTCATGTGCTGATACAAGAAGCAACAGTGCCGACAGCAAAAAGGGAATCGGGGCTCTCATATGCCGCCTCCTTCCATTGAGTGTGGTTCCCACACGCTTCTTTGGAACAAAATGAACCTTTCATACTGACATTTCCCATTTATCCCTGCTCAGCTATCCCGACACATCGGGACTGAGCCTGATTATCAATAGAATATCAGGTCTGTCTTGAAAATTCCAGCTTTTTATGATACCCCTCAAAACGAGATTATACAGACACGACTTTAATTGTTGGCGGAGGTTGTCTTTTTTGTTAGAATTGCGGCAACAGGATAAAACAAATGCCGTTAGTATTGAGAGACACCCTTATGGAAACAAGAATTTTTACCCGGTCGCAGCATAATCCAATCATTTCACCTTTGGATTTGCCCTTCCCGGCGGCCGCCGTCCTTAATCCCGGTGCCACCGAGCAGGGCGATGAGGTCGTCTTGCTGCTGCGTGTCGAAGACCACGCCGGACACTCGAACATCTATATAGCACGCAGCAAGAACGGAGTGACTGATTGGAAGTTCGAGCAAGAGCCAATACTCCGCTACGGTGAGCAAAACTGGCGGTATGAGCAGTGGGGCTGCGAAGACCCACGGGTCACATACTTGGCAGAAGAAAAACGCTGGTATATCACCTATACTGCCTACTCGCCCAACGGTGCTGCCGTGGCATTGGCCTGTTCCAATGACCTTGTTCATGCTGAACGAATTGGACTGCTCTTTTCCCCAAACAATAAAGATGCAGTGCTATTCCCACAAAAATTTGGTGACCGATGGGCGGTACTCCACCGCCCGGACGCTGGTGGAATGGAACACATCTGGTCGGCCTATTCGCCTGACTTGGTGCACTGGGGTGAGCCACATTGTGTGCTGCCGGAGCTTGGGGGCGCTGCATGGGATGGTGCAAAGGTAGGTGCAGGGCCACCTCCAATTCTCACGAAACACGGCTGGCTTCTCATATACCACGGTGTTAAGGCTTATGGTGGCCAACTTGTTTATCGAGCCGGTGTGGCTCTGTTGGAAAAAGACAGGCCTCACAAAGTTGTTGCCCGCTCACGAAACTGGATATTCCAAGCCGAGGCGCCATACGAGATGTCTGGTTTGACGCCAAACGTGGTGTTT
>SDBU01008894.1_pt1 | contig 11339 bp, 11 predicted proteins | sample 2277071 | NCBI WGS metagenome assembly SDBU01 (sample SAMN10397929, study PRJNA504765) | marine sediment metagenome | isolation source: marine sediment core GS08_GC12, 126 cmbsf | place: Arctic Ocean: Gakkel Ridge, Loki's castle | collected 2008 | reverse complement strand
AGTTGGAATTGTGCTCAAACGGCACGGACGCAAGAGCCGGCACGCTGTAAGCTCGGTAACCCGTATGAAACTCCAACAGGTGCGACTTCATAAGCCTGTTCTGAATGAAAGTAAGGATCTGGTTTCCTATCCATTTGTACATCGGCATATGGCCTTTCAGGGCATCCAGCTTGTGTATCATTCGCGAGCCGAACACTACGTCCGCCTCGTCGCCTAAAATAGGCTCAATCATCTGTCCCAGATACTCTGGTGCATACTGGCCGTCGCCGTGCAGCAATACTACAGCATCGAAGCCCTTCTTGATAGCGTACCAATACCCGATTTTCTGGTTGCCGCCGTAACCCTGGTTCTTGGGATTATATAAGACTGTTAGGTTCCACTGTGGGCGTCGGCGGCGATACTCCTCGGCCATGTGAAAGGTTCTGTCCGGTGACTGGTCATCGATGATTAATATCTCTGTGGAGAAACTCTTACTTTCCCAGATATCTTTGGGGATTCGGTCAAGCACCGACTCGATTGACTTTTCGGCGTTATAGCAAACGATAAATATCAGAACCTTCTTGGTCTCGGCTGTCGAGGCCGTTTCGCTACTATTTGCATTGACTTGTTGCATAAAAGCCTCCCGCCTTGCAGGTCGAATTACCAGCTGGCAGATTCGGGCATCATAACTTCTTTGTCATTATAAAGTTGCCAGACGGTTGTTTAGCAGAAAAGATGCATTAAGTCAAGTTCCTTAGCAGCCAAAGCTAATGAGTGTCTCGGCTTATGGCAGGCAGACCAATACCAAAATTTTTGCCAAAAATTTGCAGTAATTTGCTGGCAGGTGCCGATGTTTACTATAAAATAACTCCACCCACCAGGTGATTGACCATTAGTCCTGAGGGCTTTTTCAGGGAAGAAATAATGCCGAACCAGCCACGGTCAGTAAAGGTCTTAGCGGTGCTTTTGGTTTCAATGACAGCCGGGGCTATAGTTTTAATGGCCCTCGGCAATAACCCCCCCTCTGCGGGCCCGTTTTGTCTTTCCAGCTACTACTATCTTGACCGAATTGAAAAAGCAGTCCTTTCGCGAGCCCCTCAGCACCCCGGACGCTGGAACTGCATCGAGATTTACTATAGTGCCACCAAAGCCGGCAACATAGAACAGTTAGCCTCGCTCAGCGGCTTGGTCAGGCCCGACGACCTCAATTGTCACTTTGTTGTCTGTAACGGCCTCGGCGGCGGAGACGGGCAGGTCCAGCCGACAGAAAGGTGGCAGAAACAGTGGTCAATCATACCTGGCCACGCCTGGTATGGCAGCAGTCTGACAATCCGAATCTGCGTCGTAGCTGACGGTAAAACTGCATATTTAACCAACTTCCAGATGAAAAGGACCGAGGCGCTCGTGGAGATGCTGTGCAGGAAGTTTGAAATAACCCCCGACTCCGTCTACTATCCAAGCGATTGGCAGTAGCCACAAAGTCTGACCTCGCTCCGCCGTAGCGCTTCGCGAAGGCGAGTAAAAATCTGCAAAAAACCTTTTTGATTGTTATGTCACTCCCAGTTGAAATCTTCCAGCGGCGTATCCTCTGTTAGCCCCTCTGTATCTTCCCGTGGCGGTGCATCCCACATCATACCTCTGCGGTGCCGGCCCTGATGCCGTCTTCCGAAGCCTCTGGGTTGTGCATCCACGTTCCATCTGCCCCAGCCTCGGCGTTGCATACCAGGACCTTTCCCGCCGAGCCCGCGTTGGCCAAAGCCCTGCTCCCATCTATCTGCACTGGGCCTTTGCATACGCCGGCCGCCTCTGCCAAACCCCCTGTGATGTGAGCCTGGGCCCAATCTCCTCATTCTTGCTTGTGGCATATACCAGCCTGATTTATTGCGGAATTGGCCTCGCCGTATCCTGCCGTGGCAGCCTTCACGGAAACCTCGATGACGTGGGCCGACGGCCTCCTTGGCTTTTTGCATTTTCTGCCTTGCCTGCTGCATCTTCTGATTAACTTGCCCATCTTTTCCATATCGTTTTCCTGGTGGGCCTTTGCGAGTGCATCGAGCCATTTACCGAACATCTGCGGGCCGAATCCCTGACCTTTCTGATTTTTGGGGCCTTTTTGGGTGTGCTTTGGCTCAGGTTGGGGATTGCCGCCCTCATCCTGCTGAGCTGCAAGTATTTCAGCTCCTATCAGTAAAGCTGCCGCTGCGGCGATCAACGTAATCTTCTTTAACATTTTGTGCTCCCTTTCAAATTGAGGTTTTTCTGTTCCGCACAGCGATTTCCACAAGAACAGACGTAACTGGCGGGTGCCTTTATTGCAGTTTTTAGGAAAAATCCGCGAAAAGTATGGCGAAAAGCCCATTTTTAGGGTTGTTTTAACGATCCTTTTTCAACAGGCCGAAGTTTTCTCTTTCTGTCAGGACCACCCACGCCCGCCAATCTCTTTTGCTGATACATATAGGCTTAATCGCCCTGACACTTTCGAGCCAGACCAAAAAGCCGAATTTGCAGCTTGCTTTGCTTTGCCAGTAATTGTCACTGCCGCAGATCAAGTGGTTGTATTGTTGTTTGAGCTGGAGTATTTGTTTTGGCGTAAGGTTCTCGAAGTATTTAACCGCCGCTGCTGTCACCGTTGCACAGACCGGCCCGCTGCTTAACTTCAGGAATATTTCATCCCCGGGGTAAATTTGTCCAAAATGCGGGCGTCTTGTCTTTGTGAAACGCGATTCGACTCTCTTTTGCCTCTCGACAATCGCTTCCAAATAAGGCTTCTTCAGGATGACAAGATGATGATTTCTCATAAATCAGCTTTTTATAATAAAAACTGCGCTGATAAATAGCAACTGCTTTGACGCCGGGCTGTTGAGAATCTATAATCGAAGTGATTTTTTGAAGGGAAGGAGTATGGAACCGGTTTTAGCTGTTGTTGGCATCGTTTTGATACTGGCGGTTTTGGGCCTTTTGGTCTGGCTTATCGTCGCCCACTCGGCGGCAACAAGGGAAGCTGCCGGCCAGGCAGCTGGTATCGGTCTTTTGCAGCAGCAGCTCGAGACCCTAAAAGCTGCTGCCGACGGCACCAAGGATGCCCTGCAAAAGTCCCTGCAGGCAGGTCAAAATACCGTTACCCAAAGCCTGCAGGCAAGTATGAAAGTGCTTGGCCAGCTAAACGCCCAGATCGGCCAGCTTCAGGGCGCCAATGAAAAGATGATGCAAATCGGGACCGAGGTTCGCCGGCTGCAGCAGATTCTTGCAAGTCCCAAACTTCGCGGCCAGATGGGAGAATGGTCGCTGGAAAACCTGCTTAGCCAAATCCTCCCTAAGGAAAGCTACGAACTGCAATACATTTTCAGAGACGGCCAAAGGGTCGACGCGCTTATAAAGCTGGCAGATTTTTCAGTGCCGGTCGATGCAAAGTTCCCTCTGGAAAGCTTTGAAAGATTAATCAAAACTGAAAGCGATGATGAAAAGGCGAAAATTCGCAGGCAATTTCACAGGGATGTTGTGGCACATATTGATAAGATTGCGTCGGATTATATTAGACCTGCAGAAGGCACACTGGATTTCGCATTGATGTATGTCCCTGCCGAGAATGTTTATTATGAAACTATAATAAAATATGATGGCGATACTAAGGATATATTGCAGTATGCGCTCGATAAAAAGGTGATACCGGTAAGCCCAAATCTATTGTACACTTATTTGATGACGGTAGCGATGGGCCTGCATGGCCTGCAGATAGAAAAGCAGGCAGCCGAGATAAGACAGAACCTGAAAAAGCTAAATGCCTCTTTTGCGGATTTCGGTGGCAACTGGGATACTCTCGGCACGCATTTGCGCAACGCTTACAGTAAATACGAAGAAGGCCAGAAAAAACTCGACCGCTTCGGCCTGCAACTCGACCAGATACAGGGTGAGGAAACACAACAAAGCCCGAATCCTGTCTGAAATGTGGGGTTGGTTTATAGAAAAGAGTGACGCTTGCAAACAGAGTAAACAGAATGATATACGAAGATTTGAGGGGCAAAAGGGTTTTGGTTACCGGCTCGAGCAGCGGAATGGGTGCTGCCACGGCGATAATGTTCAGCCGGCAGGGCTGCTTCGTCGGTGTCCATTATTTTAAGACAAAGGCCGGCGGCGAAAAAACGCTCGAAAAAGTCAAAGCTAACAGTGACGGTGTTTTGCTCTGCGCCGATGTCCGCAATGAAAAGCAGGTCAACGAAATGGTTGAGAGATTTGCTAAGGAAGCAGGCGGTATCGATATTCTTGTAAACAACGCCGGCGATTTGATAGACCGTCAGCCATTTGAGACTGCAACCCTTGAATATCACGAAGATATATATGCCACTAATGTCCGCAGCGTATTTCTGGTAACAAGGGCTGCCCTTGCCCACCTGAAGAAAAGTAAAGGCAATATCGTCAATATCGGCTCTGTTGCCGGTCATACCGGCGGAGGCGGCGGTTCCGGAATTTACGCAGCGGCAAAAGCCGCCGTCGCAACATACACAATCGCTATGGCTAATGAATTTGCTAAATACGGCATCCGGGTCAACAGTGTCCTGCCGGGCCTTATTGAGACAAGGTTCCACATGCGATACAGCGGCGCTGAGCGAAGAAAAGCCGTCGCCGAGCAGACCCCGCTTGGCAGAAATGGAACCGCCGAGGATATCGCAAAAGCGGTTTTGTTTCTGGCAAGTGAAGCAGCTGGTTTCATCACCGGCGAATATATCGCAGTAAATGGCGGGCTGTATATGAGAGTTTAAGCTATTGACTATTTAGCACCGACTATTTACTATTGGAAATCGGTTGCTGAGCAGCTTTTATTTCACGAAGGTTTGAACAAAGATGCAGCTTACGGCAGGGATGCGACAGGGTAAACTTAAGCGCCCCTTAGGGGCGATGAGGCAATGGGTTATTCGGCCAAAGGATGCCCGTCGCGACCAGCTCGCCAGGAAGCTTTCGGTTTCACCTCTTTTGGCACAGGTTTTAATCAATCGGGGGATAACCGATGCCGTCGCTGCTTTGGCTTTTCTCAGACCTAAGCTGACCGAGCTTATCGGCCCTGAGCAAATGCCGGGGGTCGAAGCGGCGGTTGCCAGAATAAAACGTGCCCTCAGGAATCAGGAAAGAATCACTGTCTATGGCGATTATGATGTCGATGGCATTACAGGTGTCACAATCCTGGTGGCGATTCTAAAGCTCTTTGACGCCGAGGTTGAGTATTATATCCCGCACCGCATCGATGAGGGTTACGGCCTGAATGTCGAGGCTGTTCGGTCGTTAGCGAAAACAGGCTGCAGTCTTTTAATCACCGTCGATTGTGGTATTACTTCGCTTGAGTCCGCAGAGCTTGCCGGCCAACTCGGCCTTGATTTGATTGTAACCGACCATCACCAGCCTGAGTCGCAGTTGCCGCTGGCCATCGCCATTGTGCATCCGGCGGCGGACGAATCTTACGCCAATCAGGATTCGTCCGGCTCGATGGTCGCCTTTAAGTTAGCCTGGGCGATTGCAAATGAATTCAGTGCCGGGGTAAAACTCGCACCCCAGATGCGCGAGTTTATGCTGAACGCCACTTCTCTCGCAGCTATGGGTACTATCGCTGACGTCGTGGATTTACGCGGTGAAAACAGGGTTCTGACAAGCTATGGCCTTAAAACTCTGCCTGAGTCCAAGCTTCTTGGTATACAGGCTTTGATTGAATCAGCCGGTTTGACCGGCAAAGGGCTCGATAGTTTCGACATTGGTTTTCGGCTCGCACCGATGCTGAACGCCGCCGGCCGAATGGGCCATGCACGATTGGCGGTTGAGCTTTTGGCATCGGCCAGTCAAGTTCGCTCGATGCAGATAGCAGAGTATCTCAAACAACAAAATAGTCAGCGTCAGCAGTGCGAGCGAAAAATATTTACCCAGGCCTGCGAAACGATAGTTCGGCAAAATCTATATCACCCTTCCCGCAAGAGTATCGTTCTTGCCAGCGAAAACTGGCACCGTGGCGTACTGGGTATTGTCGCCTCGCGGCTGGTGGAGAAATACTATCGGCCGGTGATTATGATTAACACAGCCGGTGGTACTTCTGCGGGTTCAGCTCGCTCGATAGTGGGCTTTGACATATTAAGTGCTATAAGAGCCTGTTCGCAGCATCTAATCAGTTTCGGCGGACACAAAATGGCGGCGGGTGTAACCATCGAAGCCGAAAAAATAGACAAGTTCGCAGCCGATTTTGAAGACTATGCAAAGCAAAACCTAAGCGAAGAAGACGTAGTGGCAAAGCTTTACATTGACGCAGCTGCACCGTTAGGCGACTTCAGGCAGGAGGTGGTCAGTGAGCTGCAGATGCTTGGGCCTTTTGGCCAGGGCAATGCCGAGCCGACTTTCGCGACAAAGGGTGTACGTCTTGCCTCTGTACCACGAAGGGTGGGGATAAAGGGCGACCACCTACAGCTTGCGATAACCGATAATACTGCTTCGGTCCGCTGCATTGGTTTTGGAATGGCAAGGCTGGAGAAAAAACTGCTTGAAAATGAATTCTTCAATGTCGCCTATCAGCCGCAAATAAATGATTATAACGGCACCAGCAGTGTCGAGTTAGTCCTGAGGGACATCCGGTTTGAGTAAAGTTTAATGGTAATGCCCCGTCCGGAAACGGACGCAATATGATATACGTACGCAATTCACAGATGAAACTATGACTTTCGATGAACTTTTGACGCTGGTTTCTTCAAACAACGCCCTTATTCTTTGCACGGATTCACGTCTTGTCGAGGCAGGTGACATCTTTGTGGCCCTCGAAGGCACTGTTTGCGATGGCCACGATTTTATCGACGAAGCTCTTGGCGAAGGTGCCAAGTACATCGTTTCTCAAAAGCCCTGCCGCCGCGAAGATGCTGAGGTAATCGTGGTTAAGGATTCCGCCGAAGCTGCTGCCGCTTTGGCCCAAGCAAGTAGAGGTAATCCCGCTTTGCAGTTAACCAACCTTGCTGTTACCGGCACAAATGGAAAAACCACCGTTGCCTTTTTTGTTCGTTCCTGTATACAGGCAGCTGGCCGCAAGTGTGGTCTCATCGGCACAGTCATTTATGACACAGGTTCGCAAATCTCTCAGGCGGCTCTGACAACTCCAGACTGTTTGGCTATAGCCCGGCAACAATCACAAATGATCGAGACCGGCTCTAAATATATGGTCATCGAAGCCAGCAGTCACGCTCTTGCGCAAAACCGACTCGCACACATCGACTTCAAAGCGGCCGCATTTACAAACCTTGCTGGTGACCATCTCGACTATCATAAAACAGAGCAAGAATACCTGGCTGCAAAGGCAAAACTGTTTGAGAGATTATCGCCCGAGGCTGTTGCTGTATTGAATAAGCAGTCGCCGCAGGCACAGAAAATCGCCCAGGTGACAAAAGCGAAAATTCTCTGGTATGCCGTTGATGAACAGGCGGACATCACTGCCCATATTGAATCTGTTGATATTGGGGGGACTGTTTTCATTCTGAAATATGCTGGCGAAAAACGAACAGTGAAAATTTCGCTTCTGGGCCAACATAACGTCAGCAATTCTCTCGCAGCTGCTGGCCTATGCATCGCTGTGGGATTAGATTTACAGACGATAGCAGTTGGCTTATCAGCTTTGGAAGTGGTGCTTGGCCGACTGGAAAAAATCGATTTCAATGGTAGCTTTTCGGTTTTTATTGACTATGCTCATACTGATGATGCTCTTAAAAATGTGTTGACTGCACTTCGGCCGTTCTGCGTCGGTTCGCTGATTGTTGTTTTCGGCTGTGGCGGCGACAGGGACAAAACCAAACGACCGCGTATGGCCGGAGTCGCTGAAGAACTGGCTGATTTTGTAATCGTTACTAGCGACAACCCTCGAACTGAACAACCTATGGCTATCATCGAGGAAGTCATCGCCGGTTTTGAAAAGGGGCCTGCAATACCGTATGCAGAATTACGAGGTACGAGCGACGAGCGACAAGCGACGAGAGTCGTCGAGCCGGACAGAAGAAAAGCTATCGAGTTGGCTGTGAAAAGCGCCGCCGAGGATGATATTGTACTTATAGCGGGCAAAGGACACGAAACATATCAGATAATAGGAACACAGCGATTCGATTTTAACGACAAAAAGGTCGCTTTGGAATTTCTCAATAAGCAAAAATGAAAGAATTCAAGATAACAGACCTCGCCCAGATAATAAAAGCACACGAGCCACGAGCGACGAGCCCCGAGCAACGTTTCTTCACTGGTGTCAGTATTGACTCGCGCACTACCGGGGCCGGTGACTGCTTCTTTGCAATCTCCGGTGACAATTTCGACGGACATGATTACGTAATGGAGGCTTTTGCCAAAGGTGCGGTATGTGCCGTCGTCAGCAGGGATATTGATTCCGGCGACAATTGTCTGTTGAGGGTAAGTGATACCATAAAGGCTCTCGGTGATTTTGCTGCAGAATATCGCAGAAGGATGAATTTCAGGGTTGTAGCGGTAACCGGCTCGGTCGGAAAAACGATGACAAGGCAGATTACATATCACGTCTTGAGTCAGCATTTTCGCGTGACTGCGGCACCGAAAAATTTCAATAATAATATTGGCCTTCCTCTGACATTGCTTCGTGCCAGCCCGCAGGATGAAATTGTAATCGCGGAGCTCGGCAGCAACCATCCCGGCGAGATTGCTCAATTAACTCAAATCGCTCAGCCTGATGTAGCGGTCGTAACCAATGTTTACCCGGCTCATTTGGCCGGCTTCGGTGACCTGCAAACTATTGTGTGGGAAAAGTTATCCATATCTGAAGGATTGCGTAGCGGCGGCATTTTTTTTATCAACGGCGATTGCGATAAGCCGCTCGAAGCCTGCAGGGATAAAGGTATCAGATTCATAAGTTTTGGCAAATCGAACCGATGCGATATACAAGCGCAGAACATCGCTCATACCAGCTCAGGCAGCCAATTCACTGTTGAGGGCAGGGAAATTTTCCTTCCACTGCTGGGCCTCGGCAATGTCGAAAATGCACTCGCCGCATGGGCTATCTGCAGCCGGTTCGGAATCAGTATCGCTGATTTTGCTGGTGCTGCAAAAACACTTCAGGCTGTCACTATGCGAGCTGAACTGCTGCAAATCGGCAAATTGACGGTGTTAAGCGATTGCTATAACGCAAATCCTGCCTCGATGAAGAACGCCCTGAATATATTGTCCGACCTGGGCTCAGGTGGAAAAGGTCGGCTCGTTTTTATCTGCGGCGATATGGCTGAACTCGGCGCACAAAGCGAAAGACTTCACACAGAACTCGGCGTTTTAATCGCAAAAGCTAAAGTGCAGCTTTTACTGGCGGTCGGCAAATTTGCGAAAGTTGTTGCCGATGCCGCCAGAGAGTATGCCGATTACGGTCTGCAAACCGAATGTTTTGACAATGCTGCTGCAGCTTGTAATAATCTGCAAAAATTTGTAAAAGATTCCGATATAATATTAGTTAAAGCTTCGCGAGCAGCCAGGCTGGAAAAGGCCATTGAGAAACTAAACGAAATTTTCGGTAAATAGACAGAAAAGTCGCCGACGCTCCATAGCTTTGGCGACGGAGCGTAGCCAATGATATACCATCTGTTATGGCATTTGCGTGAGGTTTTTACCCATCGGCTGGGTTTTTATGCCTATCAGGACGTAATGTTTCGTTCTGTTTTGGCTATATTGACCAGTTTTTTTATCGCCCTTCTGCTTGGCCCTAAGATTATTCGCTTTCTTGTGCGAAAAAAAATAGGCGACCGGCCCCAGTTCCATCACGCTGCCCTTAACGAGCTAACCAAAGAAAAGGCCAACACGCCTACGATGGGCGGTTTGATTATCATTCTTGCCGTTCTTTCGACAACGTTTCTATGGGCAAAGCTGAATAACCCTTTTGTACAAAAGGCGATTGTTCTGGTGATATGGTTTGCTGCTCTGGGCGGGGTTGATGATTGGCTGAAGCTCACAAGCCGGATTCGTCACCGCAGCAGAGATGGGCTAAAACCCTGGGAAAAACTCATCTTTCAATTTGGGGGTGCGGTTTTGATAGCGTCGTTTCTATACGCAGACTTTGCCAACATAAAGGACGGCAAATTGCTCTGGCTGCCCTTTTACAAGCACGGCCTGCCGTTGGCCAACTGGGCGTTCGTGTTGATAGCCATTTTTTACATTTCAGCCACAAGTAACGCCGTTAACCTTACGGACGGTATGGATGGCTTGGCAGCCGGCTGCCTTGGTATGGTTAGCTTGGTTTTGGCGGTGCTCTGTTATGTCGCCTCTGAGACGATGACACGAACCAGCCCAATCACGTGGGCAAGCTATCTTCTCCTGCCGGCTATCCCACAGGCCGGTGAGTTAAGCATTTTCTACTCCGCTATCTTGGGAGCTGTGCTTGGATTCTTGTGGTACAACTGTCATCCTGCCCAGGCCTTTATGGGCGACGTCGGCTCGCTGCCGTTGGGTGCGGCAATGGGATACGGAGCGCTGGTTACGAGAAATGAAATCCTGCTCTTGCTCATCGGCGGCGTGTTTATAATCGAACTGATAAGTGTCGTGCTGCAAATCGGTTATTTCAGATACACTGGCGGAAAACGATTATTTAGATGTGCCCCCATACATCATCATTTTCACTTGGCTGGCTGGAGCGAACCGCAGGTAGTTGTGCGATTCTGGCTGCTGGCCGCCGCCTTCGCCGCGCTCGCACTGGCTACCCTTAAAATCCGCTAAAAGCTACAAATCGTAATACTCCTCAGTGTGAATGCGAACATTCTTTCTGTAGTCGTCTGTGTCCTCTTTGTTGAATTTTTGGATTCTTCTGTGGGCAAGGTAAATCTTAAATGCGGTAGCAAGGCAGCTGGCCCCGGCTACAAAAAACACCAAAGCCGCAAGCAGAGCAAACAGTTCCGGCAGGGCCAGAATCAAAACACCAAAGCCGACAAGCAGCAGACCCACAAGGAGTATCCACACTGCTACGCTTCGTGTTGCCTGTGATATCGCGTTTGTGTAGAAACGAAAGCTCATATTTCTAAAAGGTAGTGAGCTAAAGTTTGAAGTGCCTAAAGTTATGGATTATTTTTTCACTTTAGCTCACTTTAGGCACTTTAGTTCACTTTAGGCACTTCTCTTCTCGCACTAACCGTTTTAATACATTCCACCTCCCGGCGGCATCGCAGGCGCTTCTTTCTTTTCGGGTATCTCACTGACTATCGCATCAGTCGTCAAAAGCAGTGACGCAATAGAGGCGCCGTTCTGCAGTGCGACCCTTTCGACCTTTGTCGGAACAATCACGCCGAACGCTATCATATCCCCGTACTTCTTCTGCATTGCGTCGTAACCGAAGTTTTTCTCTGTGCTCTCTATAACCT
>SDBU01008893.1_pt1 | contig 11340 bp, 12 predicted proteins | sample 2277071 | NCBI WGS metagenome assembly SDBU01 (sample SAMN10397929, study PRJNA504765) | marine sediment metagenome | isolation source: marine sediment core GS08_GC12, 126 cmbsf | place: Arctic Ocean: Gakkel Ridge, Loki's castle | collected 2008 | reverse complement strand
TAATTGATGATCCCCTTAAAGAATTCGATCCTGGGTGGAAATGCGCCATTCTCGGCCCCGAGGTAGGTCAAACAAATGATGGCGATAACCATCCTAATGTAGCAGGTGAATTTAAAGAATGGGTTATTTCATAAAAATTTTCTGCCCAACAAGCCAATGAAGGCGACGCGCTAAAGTGCACGACTCATCTCCATCATTAGGCCGATGTCGCTAGATGCCGGGGGCAGGCCTTCACATTGGACAAATCTGTAAGGGATGAGCTTATGGCAGTATTTGGGCTTATCCCCTCTGAAAACAGGGCTTCCCACGATGCCGTTCAGGCGGCCATCGAAATGCAGGATGCTACTGAAGCTTTGATGAAAGTAAGGGACAAACAAGATAAAGAGACATTTGAGATCGGGAACGGGATCAACACAGGAAGCGCCATTGTTGGAAATGTGGGCTCTGAGGATAGGATGGACTACACAATCATAGGCGATAGCGTGAATGTCGCCGGGAGATTGGAGCAGGTGGCAGGGGGTGTGGCGAATAGTCTGTGTACACGTTTAACCTGATAGGAAGAATATGAAAAAGAAATTGATTATTATGACCTTATGCAGTCTTTTTATTTTAAGCAATCTGCCGAATTTGTACGGACAAACAGGCAAAGTCTACAAAGTCGGTATCTCTGTTTGGACCGGTTATCCCACCAGTGTTAAAGGGTTCAAAGAATCCATGACCGCAGGTGGACTAATTGAGGAGAAAAATGTAAAGTATTTATATGGAAAAAGCGCGTTAAATCGGGAAAAACAACATGAGATTGCCCAGAGTTTCAAGGCTGCCAAGGTGGACCTGGTATATTCCCTGACGACCTCGGGTACCACCATTATAAAGGAAATTATGCCGCAAACCACGCCGATTGTTTTTTCCATTGTCACCTATCCTGCTGATTCGGGACTGATTGAGTCGTTTGAATATTCCGGAAATAACCTGGTGGGAACCAGTAATTATGTGGAGCTCACAAACTATGTCAAACTGTTGAAAACTATCCTTCCCCACACTAAAACGCTGGCTATCTTTCACCGTAAAAAGGAGCCCAATTCGAAGATCCAGGCCGCCAATATGATCCGTCTCTTAAAAAGGGAAGGGATTCGGACCATTGATCTGGAGCCGGACTCCATAGAGCAGGTACGTCAGATGGCTTTGGAGCTTGTGGGCAAGGTAGATGTCTTCATGACGACCACCGATACTTTGATGCAAGGTGGAGGGGAACAGGCTTTAATCCAGATTTCTTTAGACAGCAAGATCCCGATTTTGAGTTCCAACAAAATAGGGATTGAGAATGGATCTACCTTTGGACCGGTAGCTGATTTTTATGTTTTGGGTAAAATGTCCGGCGAGATGGCGGTAAAAATCCTCAAAGAAAACATAAGCCCCGCGCGGCTTCAATCTAAGATTCAGGATTTTCCTTTAACTTTGATTAACCGAAGGAGTGCCACTATTTTGGGCATTCAAATTCCTGAAGATAAATTGAAAAACTTTCAATACATAGAATAAGAGAGTTCGAAATCGGGATAAGGAAATCTTATGAAGATTGTGTCAAAGATTCTTCTTTTAGTGATCCTTTCCATCACACTCGTGATGGGCGGTGTGAGCTATTTGATCATCCAAAAAACCCAAGACGTTGTGCACAAACAGATCGACCGTCTTTTAACCACCAATCTGGAGTTCGCAAAAACAAAAATTCTGGAGATCACAGAGGACATCAAACAAACAACGGAAATTGTTGGACGTCATCCAGCAATTTCCAAATCGCTCTTTCTCCAGTTGAGCAGAGGAATCAACAGGATTTTGAACGAGATGGTAGTTATCTACCCTTTTTACAACTACCTCATGATTGTCGAGCCCAGTGGTGATATTTTTGCTGCAAGCACCAAGGATAATCAAGGGCATAAGATAGCAGGAGAGCAACTGTTAGGACTGAATTTCAGGAAAAATCCTCTGTACTCTGAACCTTCACCAAATGTGACCACCACGGGGGATCCCGGCTCAGATCCTTTTCTGTCGTTGATTGAGATGGAGGGTGGAATGAGCCAATGGTTTATCACCCCTGTCCAGAAGAGGGGAGAACTCATAGGGTGGGTCGTGGTCTCATACGATTGGCAAAACGAACTGTCTGCTCTATTGGCTGATATAACCCGGCAGCTCTTGGCTGTTGGCAATCCAACCATTGAAACCGTTTTGACGGACGAAAACAGGAACATAGTCGTTGGTGCCAAATCCACTGAAAAAAAATTCGTGCCCTCTCCTGATAAAGTCTGGAAGGAAAAGCAATTAACATTTGGAAAATCCACCATGAGTTTGATTATTGCCAATGACAAGACCAAAACCAATGAACCGGTTATCAAAACGAGGAACCTTTTGCTCTCCATCATTATTTCCAGCACCCTTTTGTTGGTCGTCATCCTTTACTTCATTCTGCAAAAGAGCCTTTTGAAAAGGCTCACAGCACTACATGTCGGTACCGAGGAACTCGGTAAAGGTAATCTGGAGTATAAAGTAGGGACAGACTCAAAGGATGAAATCGGCCAACTCTCAAGGGCATTTGATAAGATGACCGAGGATTTAGAAAGGACAACCACATCGATAGATAAACTCAATAAAGAGGTTGTTGAGCGCGAGCGGGTGGAAGAGATATTGCGGAATAGTGAGGCGAGGATCCGTGGTATAGTAAATACCGCCGCTGACGGGATCATCACCATCAATGAACGGGGCATTATCCAGTCGTTCAACCCGGCCGCTGAGCGGCTGTTTGGTTACGATAGGGGAGAAACGGTTGGCCAGAACGTCAAGATCCTAGTGCCTTCGCCCTATAAAAAAGCGCACGATGGCTATATCGCGAATTACTTGCGTACAGGTGAGAAAAAGATTATCGGCATTGGGCGTGAGGCCCTTGGTCAGCGCAAGGATGGAACCCCCTTCCCCATAGATCTGGCGGTTAGCGAGGTGTCCCTCGGCAAACAGCGCATGTTCACGGGAATCGTGCGAGACATTACGGATCGCGTACGGGCCGAGACAGAATTGCACAAGGCCAAAGAGGCCGCCGAAGCCGCCAACCAGGCCAAAAGCCAGTTTTTGGCCAGCATGAGCCACGAGATCCGGACACCGATGAATGCAATTATCGGAATGGCCGATCTGCTACGGGAGACCTCCTTGACTCCTGAGCAACAGCAATATGTTAAAGTATTCCAGTCGTCTGGAGAGAATCTTTTAAACATTATTAATGACATCCTTGACATTTCCAAGGTGGAAGCCGGCCATCTTGATCTTGAGGAGATTGACTGTGATCTTGGCGAAATCGTTGAAAACACATGCGAAGCTATGGCCCCAAGCGCCCATGAAAAGGGACTCGAACTGGCCTACCGTGTTATGCCGGATGTCCCGTCCCAATTGGTGTGCGACCCGGTCCGCTTACGACAGACTCTCGTCAACCTGATCGGCAATGCCGTCAAGTTCACTGAAAAGGGTGAGGTGGTGGTTGAGGTAAGAATTGCGGATTTTGGATTGCGGAATGCGGATTTAAGAAAGAAGGATAACAATCAATCTGAAATCAAGAATCAAAAATCCAAAATAGAACTGCTGTTTTCCGTCATGGACACCGGGATCGGTATACCAGCAGAGAAAGTAGACACAATCTTTGACATTTTTACTCAAGTCGACTCATCAACTACCCGCAAGCATGGTGGAACAGGGCTTGGTTTGACTATCTCGAAGCGACTGGTGGAACTAATGGGTGGACGCATCTGGGTCGAAACTAAAGTAGGTCAGGGGAGCACCTTTTACTTTACGGCGAAGTTCAAGGTTCAGGCCGAGCCTGAAAGATACGTCCAACCACCTCCAGTGGATATGAAAGGCTTGAAGATACTTGTGGTAGATGACAACGCCACAAATCGTATAATATTGCGGGAGATGCTGTCCGGGAACGGTGCCTTGGTGACGGAGGCGGAGAACGGCGAGCGTGGGCTTGCTGAGCTCAAACGCGCCATGGAGGCAGATGAGTCCTATAAACTGGTATTAACCGACTGTCGCATGCCGATCATGGACGGGTTCGAGCTGGTGGAATATATCAAGAAAGAGCCGGGTATTGTGGATATGACCATTATGATGCTCACCTCCGACAGATCGAGCGGTGATATAGCCAGGTGCCGGGAACTGGGGATCGCGGGCTACCTTGTCAAACCAATCAAGCGCTCCCGACTGTTTGAGGCTATCACTGCCGCCATAGGCAAAAAGAAGATGGTGGCTGAGGGGCCAGCGGTGACAACGCCCACTGCCCCCGAAGACCTCCGCCCCTTGCACATCCTGCTTGTTGAGGATTCTGCAGACAACCGGTTACTCATTCAATCCTACCTTAAGAAAACCCCGTATCATTTAGAAATCGCTGAAAACGGCGAGATCGCTGTTGAAAAATTCAAATCCGGAAACTACGATCTTGTGCTCATGGATATGCAGATGCCGGTAATGGACGGCTATGAGGCGACCAGGGCGATAAGAGAGGCGGAAAGGGAAGCCGAGAAGGTCAAATCCAAAATCCAAAATCTAAAATCTAAAATCGAAGGTGTTCCGATTATTGCCCTGACTGCGTACGCAACCAAGGAGGAGGAGCAAAAGAGCCTTGATGCAGGGTGTAATGCCCATTTGACAAAGCCGATAAAGAAGGTAAAGCTGATGGAGGCTATCTTGGAATATACTACAATAAGGAAGGAGTAGCCATGACACAGGGTAGTAACGAAAAGCAGGGTGAAAAAATCATCGTCCATGTGGATGCTGAACTCGAGGATCTCATACCCGGATTTCTTGAAAACAGGCAGGAAGACATCAGATCTATACGGGAGGCCTTGGAGAAGGATGACTATGAGACTATTCGTACCTTGGGCCATAGCATGAAAGGATCTGGTGGGGGATATGGATTCGAGGCCATCACTGACATAGGCAGGTCCCTTGAAATGGCCGCAAAGGAGAGAAACGCCGAGGAGATTCGAAAACGAGTCGGTGAACTCTTACACTACCTTGAGCAGGTTGAGATTCTCTATGAATAATCGTGTAAAGCCTCTAATTTTGTGCATTGACGATGATCAGGATATGCTGAGGTTGATCGAACGGTTTCTTGTAAGGAGCGGTTATAATGTGATTACCGCCGACAGTGGTCTTAAAGGGCTGGAAATAGTTGGGCAGACCAAACCTAATCTTATTCTGCTTGATATCAAGATGCCCGGAATGGACGGCTATGATGTCTGTTCGAGGTTGCAAAAAAACAGCGAAACTGCCTATATCCCTGTAATATTCGTAACTGCTCTGGGAGAGGAGCAGGATAAGACCAGGGCCTTTTCCGTTGGTGCTGTTGACTACCTTGTGAAACCGATTCAAAAAGATATCCTGATAGACAAGGTTCACAAACATATTAAAACAGATATCCGATGGAAGGAGCTGCAAAAAGATGCTGTCGCATGGCATGAAAGGATACTTCCAGCCGATTTTATTCAATTCAAGGAATTTCTGTTTGATCAGTTGAACCTGAATCCTGAAAAAAAATATAAGTTCTCCAATACTTCGCCCTCCAAAATCTATTCAATATGTTCAGATATGGGAATCAATAACAGTAAGATGGCTCAATATATTGCAGAGTTCTTGAACCTATCCTATATCTCTCATATCAACCCTGAGGACGTTCAGTTAGGGGTGCTCCCAACGCCATTTTGTAGGTCAAACCATGTTGTAGTAGTGAGCCCGCCCGCCTCGCAAGCGAGCGTGTTGCGGCCGGGCGATGTTTCTGCCAAAAATGCCTTTGTACTAAGCAACCCTTTTGACTGGGATCTTCTGGACAATCTGAAGAGATTCACGGGCTTAGACGAGACATCCAAACTCATAATATCTGAACCCGAAAATATCGATCTGTTGCTTAAGTATGAGACCTCAACCCTGGAAGAGGTTTCTATGGCTGAAGAAAAACAAAAAACTTTAGAACCAGTCATAGGGACGGTTACAGAGCTTCCGAAATCGGAAATGAAAGAACATCCCATTGCCTATATCGCCAACAGCATTCTCGATAAGGCTGCATCTCAAAGGACCAGCGACATCCACATAGAACCCAAGGAAACCAATACTGTTGTGCGCTTCCGGATTGATGGGGATTTGATGGAAATCTTTACCCTGAAAAAGAACACAGGCGCTAGACTCATATCCAGACTCAAGGTGCTTGGAGGCCTTGATATAGCGGAGAAAAGGAAGCCACAGGATGGGGCCTTTGCGGCAGTCATAAACAATAGAACCTTCAATCTAAGAGTGGCTTCCACTTCTACGCCCAATGGCGAAAGCGTAGTTATACGATTACTGGAGCCATACGCCAAACCGAAAGACCTAAAAGAACTCGGCATGACAGATAAACAGGTTGACACCCTGATTAATTTGGCCAATCGGACCAGTGGGCTCATCCTGATAGTAGGACCCACCGGGTCAGGGAAGACCACAACCATCTATAGCCTGCTCCACAAGATAGACTACGAAATTCACAGTTTAATGTCGGTAGAAGATCCTGTGGAATACCGTATACCCTTTGCCAATCAGCAGCAGGTAAACGAAAAGGCTGGGGTTACCTTTGAATCCCTTCTCAAATCGGCTGTGAGACAGGATCCTGACATACTGTTCATGGGCGAGGTCAGGGATCAGTATTCTGCAAAGATATCCATGGACTTTGCAAGTACAGGGCACCTGACCGTTACTACCTTGCATACATCAAATGCGACCACTGCGATTTTCCGTCTTGAAAGGCTGGGGGTTGAGCGGGGGACAATGGCAGATACCATCCTCGCTGTTCTAGCCCAGAGATTGCTGAAAAAGCTCTGCCCGCATTGCAGGAAAATAGTACCGATCTCTAAGGAAGAAACCGACATGTTATCGCCCTTTACCGATGTTATTCCAATCCAGGTCGCTCATCCTGTGGGCTGCCCGAAATGTAACAACACCGGCTATCATGGACGTGAAGGGGTATATGAGATTCTCGAATTTGACGCGGAAATCTCTGAAATGGTTCGTTCCAATGTTCCTATTTCAGAGATAAGATCCTTTGCCAAAAAGAGGGGAGATTACCTGATAAGCCGCCATGCCGTGGAGAAGGTGAGAAATCTCATTTTAGCTCCAAAAGATGTCTACGAAAATGTGCTGGTCGAGGATATAAAGATCGAATGGTCAAAGCCAGAAAAAGTTGTTTCCACAACTCCATCGCCCGAGACAAAAACGGGATACCAGGCCTCTATCCTCATTGTTGATGATGACGAGGACATCCAAAAATTGATAGCCCGTCTCCTGGAAAACCGAGACTACAGGGTCACCATTTCAGAAGACGGCATAGATGCCCTCCTTTATTTAGGTAAGAAACACTTTGATCTGATCCTTTCCGATATAAACATGCCTAATTTAGATGGGTTTAAATTACTGGAGATGATGAATCAAAAAGGGATCAAGGCACCCGTGATATTCTTGACATCAAGGACCAGTGCGGAAGATGAGAAAAAGGGGTTAGAATTGGGGGCAGTGGATTACATCAAGAAGCCCATCCAAAAGGAAATATTACTCTTAAGGGTTAAGAGCGCCCTCGAAAAGTCAGAAAGGTGAGGGAATAAGAATGGCTGACGAAAAAGGCTTGAGTGCGATTTGCAAGAAGTGCGGGGAACCGCTCAATAAGGGCGGACAAGGCACTGACAGTGACCAACTGTACTGCTCTCGTTGTATGATCGAGCTTGCAGAACAGTATGTCCCTGAAGAAGTTGAAATCTCAAAGCTAAAGCGCATAAGGAAAAGCAGGGTGTGGGTACCGCTTCTATGGATTGCTCTTTTAGTCTGCATCTCTATAATCGCCATACAGGTTCCTAAATTGATTTCCGCCTTTGAAGAGGAAAAGCCCATCAGATACGGAACATACTCAACAGGCGCCCAGACCGACCAGTGTATCAAAAATCTCTGGCACATATCCAAGGTGCTACAAGAAGGGAAATTTCCCGGCAAAGATATCGTCTGTCCGGTGAGCAAAAAGCCCTATGTGATGACCAACATGGGAGGAGATGGGATGGTGCGCTGTGCCAATCCACAACTCCACGGCTTCAAGGAAATTCGGGTAAGCGAAAAAGATCCTATGCCGGTACTAATAAAATGAAGACATTAAGAAACAACAATTCTGGGGGCTTTATCCTCATAGAGCTAATGGTGGTTATTGCCATCATGGGTGCTTTAGCATCAATAGCCATACCCCAATATTCATCTTATAGGGATAAGGCCCGTGCAGCCCACTGCCTGGCTAACAGACATAATATAGAAATGGCCGAACGTGCATATTTCTTGGAACATAATGAGCCGAACCTGAAAATCGACGATTTGTGGTCGTGCCCATCTGACGGGGTATATGTATGGCTTATCTCGGATGCAAATGACCCTGGTTACCCAAGAGTCGGATGTTCAATACATTTCTGGCCAAGCGAAGGTGGAAAGGACAAAGACAAAAAAAAGAAGAAGGAGAAAAAGAAGGACAAAAAGAAAAAGTAAGAGACCGTCGTGAGATAACAACAAACGGTCTATTGGCCGAAATCCTTTTTGGTGAGAAAGGTGTATAACGGCAACAAAGAACCAGCTTTCCAGCGCGTCAGAATACCGAATGCTTTTTCCCTTTACAATCAACCTCACGAGATGGGCCTCATTGTACAAGGAAACCATAATGTTATAAATGCCGATGGTGTTGTAGTTTTAGATTCTTACTTGGGAAATCTGAGAATTTATCTCTCTGAAAGTTGTTATTTGCTTAATAATAAAGCACTTTTCAGGTGAAGTAAAAATTTCAAATATCTTTGGCTAGACTTTTATGACAATACCTTCTCATCCGGTGTGGCAAGTTTCAGGAGATAGTATAGATCACAAGTGATTTTTGATAATGTAGCTGTATCTGAGATTGACTGAGCCCCTGGGTCAGGCCTACACTCTTGATAACAAATTCCATTTGATCTATAAAGAAGAGATAAATCTTAACAATCGAGGGATCAAACATAGCACGACCACTCAGGATTGAGCCCTGGCGCCTTTTACATTCTTTGGTCGGGAAAGACCTGACTTTTGATATCCGGCTCATAGAGATCGCTTAATTGTTTCCTTTATGGTGAGATGCAATGAGGTGTTTGGCGTATACGGCAAGAGCGATAAAGAAGCTGAGCGGTATGAGGGCCGTGGGATATGTCAGCACGGGCTTTGCAGGTCATTTCATTCGCCCAAATCTGCCAAAGGCGGGCTTCACAAAGCCCGAGAACATTATCAAAAATTTTGATTCTCCTTTTTGAAAAACAAAAGAAGTTAGGATTGTTATGAAAACTTCGCTAACATAATTTAGACCATGGAGGGAAGGAATATGGAAAAGGCCAAGTTAATCGAATTACTAAATGAAGCCTTGCAGATGGAATACACCGATCTTTTCTTATATCCGAGACAAGCAGACATAATAAAGGAAGAAGAAGTATCCGAAAAATTTGAGAGATTTGGAAGGATGGAACTAAGACATGCTGACAATATTGCCATGCAGATTCTTATACTTGGTGGTAAACCTAATTGGGATTTTACCCTCCTTGAGACAAAAGAATCGATAGATGAGATGTTGCTTGATCACCTTAAACTTGAAAGAAAGGCCATTCAACTGTATCAAACTCTAATTGAATTTGCCGAAAGACAAGAGGAAGATCAACTGAAACTTATTCTTAGAGGCATAAAGTCAGAAGAAGAAAGCCATTTCGCAGCAATAAAAGAGTTACTCGAAAGAAGAAAAGAAAGTAATTGATTGTATTATTCATTGCCCGCGACATTGAACGATCATTAATAGAAGCCAGGTATGATGAAATCGTAAAAACTAATGATATAGAATATCAAAATTTGGTAAAGAGAATTGTCTCGCAGACTGTTGTTCATAAAGGTATGATAGATAAGAAAATAGCAACGGTAAAGAATGCGAAATAAAAACAAGCAAGATATTTCAACCGATGACCCTCAAGACGGGCATAGAGAGAGTACAAAAAGAGGAAGTGCCAGAGTTAAAAGAGGTTGTTGTCTTTGAGAAGCACCTGACCAGCATCTGCGATACATTGAAGAATATCTTCAAGATGGATATGGTTAGTGGACCACTGAGATTGAAGTCCTCAGCCCTGGGAGGCAGGATACAGATGGCCCAGGATTATGGGCGAGAGATTGGGGAAAAATTGGTGGATTAATATACTTTAAAGGGGAGGTATTATGACTACTCCAAGACACTGTCCGGGATTTGAAGATCTTATGAACTTGAAGGCTTTTACCTGCAAGTGCCCCAACTGCGGAAAAGAAAAGGAGATATTCTCGGATGAGTTTGACAAAAAGCACGTGTGTTCTGGGTGCGGCAAAGAAATCGATTTTAGCAAATGTACTCTTGAAGGGGCAGGGGGAACTTAGAAGCAGCTTGAGGAATAAGGCACTGGAAGGGCTCTGTCCGGAGCAAATCAAAGGAGGATAAAATGAACGCGAAGGCCCTTCACCAGATCAGTTATGGTCTCTATGTTGTCGCAGCAAGCAAGGGTGACAAGATCAATGGCCAAATAGCAAACACCGTGTTTCAGATCACCTCAAAGCCCCCTGTGCTCGCTGTGAGTATCAACAAAGAGAATTATACTCACGAGTTTATCAAAGAGAGCCGGTCCTTCGTGGTGAACGTGCTGGATAGAGAGACTGGAATGGTTTTTGTAGGGCGCTTTGGGTTCAAATGCGGAAGGGATATTGACAAATTTGATGGTATAAAGTATCGGTTAAGTCAATTGGGCAACCCAATTCTTGAGGAGAACAGTACCGCATTCTTGGAAGTAAGAGTTGGAAAAGAAGTTGATATGGGCACCCACACCATTTTTATTGGTGAGGTTATTGACGCAGATATAGTAAGTGATAGTGAACCTATGACCTATGCTTACTATCGTCTTGTAAAAAAGGGTAAGGCACCAAAGGCTGCTCCCACCTATATTGGCGAATAGTATTGGATTTTGTATCTTAAAGGATGGTGCAAATTTCTTGGTATATGTCTGAGTTACTCCTACGTAACTGCAACGTAAGTCTATGAGTTTTATAATAAATTAATTGTCTCTCCGGTCTTAAACATAAAGGAGTTGGATTAAGGCGAAAGGTAGATAGAGGAGAAACCTTTACTTAACAAAGGAGGGTAGCATCATGAAAGAAAGACATTTGACCACCAACCAGGGTGTCCCGATCACTGACAACCAGAGCTCCTTGACCGTTGGCGAACGCGGTCCGGTGCTG